>Ga0105107_10002444_pt1 | contig 12228 bp, 11 predicted proteins | sample PPLLaktember2015_6_FD_79335 | JGI IMG/M metagenome (GOLD analysis project Ga0105107, IMG submission 79335) | Freshwater sediment microbial communities from Prairie Pothole Lake near Jamestown, North Dakota, USA - PPLs Lake P8 Core (1) Depth... | ecosystem: Environmental > Aquatic > Freshwater >... | reverse complement strand
ATCTCCCGGTGTACTGCCCCAACCCGGCGATGCCGCTGTGGAGCTCCCACCCGCGGGTGTTCCTTGACGTCGAGCAAAGCGGCACGGTACGGTGCCCCTACTGCAGCACCGAGTACCGGCTCGCAGGCGGCGCCCGCGCCGGCCACGCTTGATCGACCACGGGCCGCACTGCGGCCCGTCCCGCTTCGAAGCGCACGTTCCGTGACCGCCGAGCGCATCCTGGTCGTCGCGCCGTCCTGGGTCGGCGACGCGATCCTCGCAGAGCCGCTGATCGCGCTCTTGCGCGAGCCCTACGAAGATCCGATCGTCGACGTGCTCGCGCCGCCGTGGTGCGCGCCGGTCTTCGGCCGCATGCGCGGCGTGCGCCGGCTGCTCGAGACGCCCTTCGCGCACGGCCACCTCGGCCTCATGGCGCGCCGCAAGCTCGCACGCGAGCTCGTGCCCTTGCAATACACCCGCGCGATCGTGCTCCCCAACTCCTGGAAGTCGGCACTCGTGCCGTTCCTCGCGCGCATTCCACGGCGCACGGGCTACGTGGGCGAGTTCCGCTACGGCCTGCTGAACGACGCGCGCCGGCTGGACGCCAAGGGCCTGCCGCGGCTCGTCGACCGGTTCGCCGCGCTGGCGGCCTCACCCGGGGCGCTCGTGCCGACACCGCCCGGTCCGGTGCTCGTGCCGGACGTCGCCAATCGCGGCGCCGCGATGCGCGCGATGCGCCTGCGCACCGATCCTGCGGTCGCCGTCCTGTGTCCCGGCGCGGAATACGGCCCGGCGAAGCGGTGGCCGCCGACGCACTTCGCCGACCTCGCCGCACGCTTCGTCGCCGACGGCCTGCAGGTGTGGCTGGTCGGCTCGCCGAACGACAAGCTCGCCGCCTCGTCGGTGCTGCAGGCGGCGGGCGAGCCGGGGCGACGCATCCTCGACCTCACCGGGCGCACCGACCTCGGCACGGCGATCGACCTGATGTCGCTCGCATCGGTCGTCGTCTCCAACGACTCCGGCCTCATGCACGCAGCGGCCGCGGTCGGCGTGCCGGTGGTCGCGCTGTTCGGCTCGTCGTCGCCCGTGTACACGCCCCCGCTCTCCCCGATCGCGCACGTGGCGAAGATCGACATCGAGTGCAGTCCCTGCTTCAAGCGCGAGTGTCCGCTCGGGCACTTCAAATGCATGCGTGAGCTCTCGCCCGACGTGGTCTACAATCTCGCGCGCTCTGCCGCCCCGCCCCCCTAGCCATGGGCAAGCCCCGAACCCCGCCGATCTACACCTCGCCGCAGGACGCCGCGGTCGCGTTCTACCAGGCGTTCGAGGCGCGCGACCTCGACGCGATGATGGTGGCGTGGGCCGACGACGAGGACATCGTCTGCGTGCACCCCGGCGGCACGCGCCTCGTCGGATACGACGCCGTGCGGTCGTCGTGGGAGCAGATGTTCCGCAGCGATACGCGGCTCTCGTTCCGGCTCGACGAGATCGTGGTCATCGAGACCGTCGGACTCGCAATGCAGAGCGCGATGGAGTACGTGCACACGGCCGACGGCAAGCACCGCGGCACGGCGATCGCCACCAACGTCTTCCTGCGCACGCCGGCCGGGTGGCGCCTGGTGTGCCACCACGCGTCGCCGGCGCCGCCGATGGCGGCCGCCGAGAACAAGGGCGCGCTGCACTGATTCAGGTGCCCGTGCCGCCGACGGTAAGCGCCTCGATCCGCAGCGTCGGCTGGCCGACGCCGACCGGCACGCTCTGGCCGTCCTTGCCGCAGGTGCCGATGCCGGAGTCGAGCCGCATGTCGTTGCCGATCATCGACACGCGCGTGAGCACGTCCGGGCCATTGCCGATCAGCGTCGCACCCTTCACCGGATAGGCGAGCTTGCCGTCCTCGATCTTCCACGCCTCGGCGGCCGAGAACACGAACTTGCCGCTGGTAATGTCGACCTGGCCGCCGCCGAAGTTCGCCGCGTAGAGCCCGCTCTTCACCGAGGCCAGGATCTCCTCCGGGTCGCGGTCCCCGCCCAGCATCACGGTATTGGTCATGCGCGGCATCGGCAGGTGCGCGAACGACTCGCGGCGCCCGTTGCCGGTGACTGGCACCTGCATCAGCGACGCGTTCATGCGGTCCTGCAGGTAGCCGCGCAGGATGCCGTCCTCGATCAGCACGGTGCGCTCGGTCCGGTTGCCCTCGTCGTCGACGTTGAGCGAACCGCGCCGCAGGGCGATCGTGCCGTCGTCGATGACGGTGACGCCCGGCGCGGCGACACGCTCGCCGACGCGGCCGGCGAAGGCGCTCGTGCCCTTGCGGTTGAAGTCGCCCTCCAGCCCGTGGCCGATCGCCTCGTGCAGCAGGATGCCGGGCCAGCCGGGCCCGAGCACGACGGTCATCGTGCCTGCCGGGGCGGGGCTCGCGCGCAGGTTGAGGAGCGCCTGGTGCACCGCCTGCTTCGCGTATTGCGCGAGCACCGCATCGTCGAAGTACGCGTAGTCGAAGCGGCCGCCGCCGCCCGAATAGCCCTGCTCGCGGCGCCCCTGCTCCTCGACGATCACCGTGATCGACACGCGGCAGAGCGGCCGCACGTCGGCGACGATCTGCCCGTCGCTGCGTGCGATGACCACGGTCTCGTGCTCGCCGGCGAGCGAGGCCATCACCTGCACGACGCGCGGGTCCGCGTCGCGCGCCATGCGTTCGAGGCGATGCAGCACCCCGACCTTCGACGCGTCGTCGAGACTGCCCACCGGGTCGCCCAGCGGATAGAGCGCCCGAGTGCCGCCGGCGCGCGTCAACGGCGCGACGTTCGACTGCCCCTGGCGCCCGATCGCGCGCACGGCGACGGCGGCCTCGTCGAGTGCCGCCTGCGACACGTCGTCGGAGTACGCATAGGCCTGGCGCTCGCCGGTGACGGCGCGCACGCCCACGCCACGGTCGATCGAGAACGTCCCCGACTTGACGATCCCCTCCTCGAGGCTCCAGCTTTCGAAGCGCGAGTGCTGGAAATAGAGGTCGGCAAAGTCCACGTCGTGCGTGTGGATCGAAGCGAGCACGCGGTCGAGCGCGGGCCGGTCGAGCGCGGCCGGCGCGAGAAGCTCGTGCTCGGCATCAGCAAGCACGACGGGAACAGGGTCTTTCGGCATCGAGCGGGGCTTCGTGAGTCGGTCGAAGAGGCAGTGTACAGGTGGGGCCGCCCGCGCCTCGACTCAATGATGGCCCGCCCCCGCGCCGAGGTAGGTGGCCGCGACTTTCGGATCGGACTCGAGCTGCGCCGACGGGCCGTGCACGGCGAGGTCGCCGGTCTCCAGCACGTAGCCGTAGTCCGCGACCTTCAGCGCGGCGCGCGCGTTCTGCTCGACGAGCAGGATCGACACGCCGCCCGAGCGCAGCTCGGCGACGATGCTGAAGATCTCCCTGACAATCAACGGCGCGAGGCCGAGCGACGGCTCGTCGAGCATCAGCAGCTTCGGCTTGCCCATCAGCGCCCGCCCGAGTGCCAGCATCTGCCGTTCGCCGCCCGAGAGCGTGCCGGCCATCTGCGAGCGTCGCTGGGCGAGGCGCGGAAAGCGCTCGTAGACCTCGGCGAGCGAGCGCTTCGCCTCGGCGTCGCCGTGGCGGCGGCGCGCGAACGCGCCGAGCGCGAGGTTGTCGGCGACGCTCATGCCTGCGAACAGCTCGCGGCGCTCCGGGACGAGGATCAGGCCGCGCGCAACACGCTGCTCGACCGTGAGGCGCTCGACGGGCTCGCCCTGATAGCTCACCGTGCCGCGCGAGGGCAGCAGGCCCATCACCGCACCGAGCAGCGTCGTCTTGCCCGCGCCATTCGGCCCGATCACGGTGACGATGCTTCCCTCTTGCATCGACAGCGAGACGTTGTGCACCGCCTCGACCTTGCCGTAGGCAACCGACAGCTCGCGAACCTCGAGAAGCGGCGCGCGCATCGCTCTATGCACCTCCCAGGTAGGCTTCCCGGACGCGCGGATTGCGCTGGATGTCCGCGGGCTGCCCCTCGGCGAGCTTCTCGCCGAAATCCATCACCACCAGGCGGTCGGTGAGCCCCATCACGAAGTCCATGTCGTGCTCGACCAGCAGGATCGTCATGCCCTCCGCCTTCAGCGAGCGCAGCAGCGCGGCGAGTTCCTGCTTCTCCAGGTAGCGCAGGCCGGCGGCGGGCTCGTCGAGAAGCAGCAGCACCGGGTCTGCGCACAGCGCCCGCGCGATCTCGACGATGCGCTGCTGCCCGAGCGCGAGGCTGCCGGCCGCGTCGAAGGTGTGGGCGGCAAGCCCGCAGCGCTCGATGGCGCGCGCGGCTTCGGCACGAACGCGTGCCTCCTCCACGCGGTCGAGCTTGAGCGCCGCGCGGACCACGCCGGTGCGGCCGCGCAGGTACGCACCAAGCGCGACGTTGTCCAGCACGCTCATCTGCGGGATGAGCTTCACGTGCTGGAACGTGCGCGCGATGCCGCGCGCGGCGATCTCGTAGGGCGGCGTGTGGCGGATCGACGCGCCGAGGAACGCGACGTCGCCCGAGGTGAGTGCGAGCCCGCCCGAAATGAGGTTGAATGTCGTGCTCTTGCCCGCCCCGTTTGGGCCGATCAGCCCCAGGATCTCGCCTGGCCTCACCTCGAAGGACAGGTCGTTCACCGCGACCAGGCCGCCGAACTGCTTGCGGGCGTTGCGCACGTAGAGCAGGGTTGCGCCGTCCTGCTCGCGCGGCCGCGCCGCGAGCGGAGTCGCAGGCGGCACCGGGACCGGCTTCGGCCGCGGCAGGAAACGCGCGATCCACGGCCACAGGCCTTCGCGGGCACGCTGCAGCAGCACCACCATGAGAATGCCGAAGACGATGATTTCGAAGTTGCCCGACGGCGAGACGCCCTTCGGCAGCACGAGCTCGAGCCCGTCGCGCAGCAGGGTCATCAGCGGGCCGCCGTCCTGCAGCCACTGCTTGAGCAGCGTGATCAGCGTTGCGCCGATCACCGCGCCCCAGACGCTGCCCGCGCCGCCGATCACTGCCATGAACAGATACTCGATGCCCTGATTGATGCCGAAGGGGCTCGGGTTGACGAAGCGCTGCAGGTGCGCATACAACCAGCCGGAGACACAGGCCAGCAGCGCCGCGTAGACGAACACCACGATCTTCAGACGGGCACCGTTGACTCCGAACGCCTGCGCCATCTCGAGGCCGCCGCGAAGCGCCCGGATGGCCCTTCCCGGCCGCGAATCGAGCAGGTTGTTGGTCGCCCACAGCGCCACGAGTGCGATCGCCCAGATCAGGTAGTAGTACCAGCGCTCGTTGCGCAGTTCGATGCCCGCCACCGACAGCGCGGGGATGCCGGTCATGCCGGTGTGGCCACCGAGCATCTCGAGGTTGCCGAACAGGTAGTAGAGGCTGATGCCCCAGGCGATCGTCGCGAGCGGCAGGTAGTGGCCCTTCATCCGCAGCGTGATGAAACCGAGGCAGAGCGCGACCGCGCCGGTGAACGCGAGGCCGATCCACAGCGTGAGCCAGGGCGACGTGCCGTAGCGCGTCGTCAGGTAGGCCGAGGTGTAGGCGCCGAGCCCGACGAATGCCGCCTGCCCGAACGAAGTCTGGCCGGCCACGCCGGTGAGCAGCACGAGCCCCAGCGCGACGATGCTGTAGAGGCCGATGTAGTTGCCGAGCGTCACCCAGAACTGCGGGGCGAACGCCGGCAGCGCGGCGAGCAGCGCGACGAAGGCGACGAAGGCGAGGCGGCCGGTACGCATCGCGCGGCTATTCCTCCTCGTCGTGATGGGTGGTCGTCAGGCTCCGCCAGAGCAGCACGGGGATGATCAGCGTGAACACGATCACCTCCTTGAACGCGCTCGCCCAGAACGAGGAGAACGACTCGATCAGTCCCACCAGCAGCGAACCCGCGGCGGCGAGCGGATAACTCGACAGCCCACCGATGATCGCCCCAACGAAGCCCTTGAGCGAGATCAGGAACCCGGAGTCGTAGTAGATCGTCGTGATCGGCCCGATCAGCACGCCGGAGAACGCGCACAGCAGCGAGGCCAGCGTGAACGTGAGCGCCCCGGCGAAGTTCGGCGACACGCCGACCAGGCGCGCACCGGCGCGGTTGAGTGCCGTGGCCCGCAGCGCCTTCCCGTACAGCGTGCGCCCGAAGAACAGGTACAGCGCGAAGATCAGAAGCACGCTCGTCGCCACGACCAGCAGGCTCTGCACGCTCACGTTGACCGCCCCGATCGAGAACGACGCCGCGGAGAAGGGCGGCGTGCGCGAGCCTTCGGCGCCGAAGAACCAGAGCCCGAAGCCGAGCAGCGCGAAGTGCACCGCCACCGAGACGATCAGCAGCACCAGCACCGATGCTTCCGCCACCGGCTGAAAGGCGATCCGGTAGAGCAGCGGGCCGAGCGCAGTGACCGCCGCCAGCGTGGCTAGTATCTGCACGGGCAGCGGCAGCTCGAGCGGGGCCATCGCGGCGACCGCACCGGCGATCGCGAGCGGAACGGCGGTCCAGGTGAGGAGGCGCCGCGGCAGGCGCGCCACCTCGCCCCGACGCAACGCGCTCGCCGTCTCCATCAGCCCCGCAACGATCGCCATGGCGGCAAGCAGGCCGACCGTGCCCGGTGTCTTGCCGAGCTGCAGCGCCGCCAGCGTGAGCGTGCCGAAGGCGACGTATTCGCCCGACGGCACCCAGATGACACGGGTGACCGCGAAGACCAGCACCAGCGCCAGCGCGAGCAGCGCATAGATCGCGCCGTTGGTCACGCCGTCCTGCGCGAGCAACGCGGCGATCGAGAGGTCCATGCGGGCCGGTTGGTGCGGGCGGCACCTGGCCGCCCGTACGGTAACGGAAAGGTGCCGACGCCACTGCGCCGGCACCGGCGGTTCAGCGGGCTACTTGGTCAGCATCCACTTGCCGTTGTCGATCTTCACCATCACGCGGGCCCGATTGTCGAGGCCGTTGTGGTCGGTGGGCGTCATCACGAACACGCCGTGGGTCGCGACCACGGTCGTGGTCTCCAGCGCGTCGCGCAACGCTGCGCGGAATTCCTTCGTGCCCGGCTTGCCTTTCTTGAGCGCAACCGGGATCGCCTGATTGAGAAGCAGGTACGTGTCGTACGCGTGCCCCCCGAACGTGGAGCGCGTACCGAACTTCTGCTCGTACTTGGCAACGTACTCGGCCGCGACCTTCTTCACCGGGTTGGAGTCCGGAAGCTGCTCGTACACCAGCATCGGACCGGACGGCAGCACCGTGCCGTTGCCATCCTTGCCCACGACGCGCAGGAAGTCCGGGTTGGCGACACCGTGCGTCTGGTAGACCTTGCCCTTGTAGTTGCGTGCGACCAATTCCTTCTGCGGCGTGGCGCCCGGAGTACCGGCAGCGCCGATCAGGATCGCGTCCGGGTTGGCGCTGACGAGTTTCAGCACCTGTCCGGTCACCGACGGGTCGGCGCGGTTGTACTTCTCCTCGGCGACGACCTTGATGCCGGCGGTCTGCGCCGAGCGCTTGATCTCCGCGAGCCAGCCTTCGCCGTAGGCGTCGGCGAAGCCGATGTAGCCCATCGTCTTCACGCCGTTGGCCTTCATGTGCACGGCGATCGCGTCCGCCATCAGCGAGTCGCTTTGCGGCGTCTTGAACACCCAGCGGGTCTTCGGGTTGGCCGGATCGACGATCCGCGCCGACGCCGCCATCGAGATCATCGGCGTCTCGGCGTCCGCGACGACGTCCACCATCGCGAGGGAATTCGGCGTGATCGTGGAGCCGACGACGACGTCGACCTTGTTCTCGGTGATGAATCGACGCGTATTGGTGACCGCGCGCGTGGTGTCCGATGCGTCGTCGAGGACGATCCAGTTGACCTTTTCGCCACCGATGCTCGTCGGCAGGAGCTCGAACGTGTTCTTCTCGGGAATGCCGAGCGAGGCGGCGGGGCCGGTGGCGGACAGCGTGACCCCGATATTGATGTCCGCCTGGGCGGCAAAGGCCATCCCGAACGCGAGCGCGGGCAGCAGTTTGACGAATTTCATCGGTCTCCTCCGTTGGAATGGCGCGGGAAATTTGCCGAATCCGCGTCTTGTGCGCGATTTCTTGGCAAACAGAGCGATTTTGGCATCGCCGAACGGGCCGGTCAACGCAGCGTTTGCCGGAAAGCCAACCTGAATCAAGGCTGCGACGCGTTTGCCCGGGCAAAGCCCGGTCGCGCCGCTCACCGCTGCTTCAGCGTATCGCGGATTTCCCGCAGCAGCACGACGTCCTCGGGCGGCTCCTTGGGCTCCTCGGCCTTCGGCTCCTCGACCGTCGCGCGCAGCCGGTTGATGGCCTTGACCATCCAGAAGATGATCACCGCGAGCAGGGCGAAGTTGATGAGCACGGTGACGAAGTTGCCCCACGCGAACACGACGCCGACCTTCTGGGCCGCCTCGAGCGACGAGCCGGGCGCCACGCTGCCGGACAGCACCAGGTACTTGTTGCTGAAGTCGACCGCCCCGCCGAGCATCGCGTTCACGACGGGCATCACGACGTCCTTGACGATCGAGTCGACGATCTTGCCGAACGCGCCGCCGATGATCACGCCGACGGCGAGGTCGACGACGTTGCCCTTGACCGCGAACTCGCGGAATTCCTTCATGAACGACATGGAGCCTCCTTCGGCGTTGCCAGGATCGCCGGCACCCACCGGCAATGCTTCAGACCGCTTCTTCGCCCGACTCGCCGGTACGGATGCGCACGATCTGCTCGACGTCAGTGATGAAGATCTTGCCGTCGCCGATCTTGCCGGTGCGCGCGGCCTTGACCAGCGACTCGATCGCGCGCTCGACGAGCGCATCGCCGACGATGACCTCGACCTTCACCTTGGGCAGGAAGTCGACGACGTATTCGGCGCCGCGATAGAGCTCGGTGTGGCCCTTCTGGCGGCCGAAGCCCTTGACCTCCGTCACCGTCAGGCCCGAAACGCCGAGCTCGGACAGCGCCTCGCGCACTTCGTCCAGCTTGAACGGCTTGATGATCGCTTCGATTTTCTTCATGGCGGTTCCCGGCACGCTGACTTGGCACCGCCAAGATTACACCATCCAGCAACCACGCCCGGTCACGACGGCGGCAGCGATTCCCAATCGTTCCACGCCGACGTGATCGGATAGCGCCAGTCCTTGCCGAAACCGCGCGGGGTGATGCGAATGCCCACCGCCGACTGGCGGCGCTTGTACTCGGCGATCTTGATCATGCGCACCACGCGGCGCACGTCGGCCGCCGCATGGCCCAGGGCAACGATCTCGACCGGGCTCAGGTTCTGCTCGACATAAGCCTCGAGAATTGCGTCGAGCACCTCGTACGACGGCAGCGAGTCCTGGTCGAGCTGGCCGGGCGCGAGCTCCGCCGACGGCGGCCGGGTCAGGATGCGCTCCGGGATCACGCGGCCCAGCGCGTTACGGTAGTGACAGAGGCGATAGACCAGCGTCTTGGGTATGTCCTTGATCACCGCGAAGCCCCCCGCCATGTCGCCGTAGAGCGTCGCATAGCCAACGGCCATCTCGGACTTGTTGCCGGTCGTGAGCACGATCGATCCGGTCTTGTTCGACAGCGCCATCAGTAGCGTCCCGCGGATGCGTGCCTGGATGTTCTGCTCGGTGGTATCCGGCGGCCGGTCGCGGAGCTCGGGCTCCAGCGCCTCGAGGAACGCGCCGAACGGCCCCTCGATCGGAATCTCGTCGTAGCGCACGCGCAGGATGCCGGCCATCTCGCGCGCATCCTGCAGGCTGATGTCGGCGTTGTAGCGCGACGGCATCATCACCGCCCGCACGCGGTCGCGCCCGAGCGCGTCTACCGCCACGGCCAGCGTCAGCGCGGAATCGACGCCGCCCGACAGCCCGATGATGGCGCCGGGGAAGCGGTTCTTGGCAAGGTAATCGCGCACGCCCATCACCAGGGCGTGGTAGACATTGTGCTCGAGGCCCGGATCGAGTGCGCCTCGCACCGGCCGGGGCGCGGCGCCGTCGAGCGCCACGAGCGCGAGCGCCTCGTGCCACGCCGGCACCTGCTGGGCGAGCATGCCGTCCGCCCCGACGACGAACGATGCGCCGTCGAACACCAGCTCGTCCTGTCCGCCGACCCGATTCACGTAGACCACGGGCATCGCGTTCTCGCGTGCCCGCGCCGCAACCTGCGCCAGCCGCAGCGCGTGCTGGCGGGTGTGCCACGGCGATCCATTGGGCACGACCAGCACCTCGGCACCGGCCGCGCGCGCCTGTGCCGCGGGGCCGGGATACCAGATGTCCTCGCAGATCACCACGCCGACCCGCACGCCCTCGACCTCGAATACGCAGGGCGCCGTGCCCGGCTCGAAGTAGCGCTCCTCGTCGAATACCGTGTAGTTCGGCAGCTGCTGCTTGCGGTAGACGTCGGCGACGCGGCCGTCGCGGACCACCGCGACCGCGTTGTGGCAGCGGCCGTCGACGCGCTCGGGGAATCCGACGGTCAGCACGCCGCCTGTCACTGCACCGGCGAGCAACGCGAGTTCCCGTGCGCACGCGTCGACGAACGACGGTCGCAGCAGCAGATCCTCGGGCGGATAGCCGCACAGCGAGAGCTCCGGCGTGACCGTGAGACTCGCGCCCGCGCGACGCGTGTCGGACCAGGCGTCAAGGATGCGGCGCGCGTTGCCCTGCAGGTCGCCGACGATCTGGTCGAGCTGCGCGATCGCGATCTTCATGCATTGATGCTAGCACGCAGCATCGGGGCGGCTCGGTGTCCACCCTCGGACGAACAGCAATCCCTTGAGCCCACCCCGGTGCGGACGCGACAATCGGGCCGGATGGCCCACGACACCCCGACGCTTCCCCCTCCTCCGGTCCGGATCCGGGACGACATACCGCTCGAAGCGCTCGACGCCGGACGCTGGGACGCGCTCGCCGGCGGAGGTCCGCTGATATCGCACCGGTTCCTCGCAGCGCTGCACGCCACCGGGTGCGCCAGCACCCGGACCGGCTGGACGCCCCGCTACCTCACCGCGTGGGCGGACGAGCACCTCGTTGGCGGGATGCCGCTCTACGAGAAGGCGCACTCCTACGGCGAGTACGTGTTCGACTGGGGCTGGGCCGATGCCTATCGCCGCTACGGCCGCCGCTACTATCCGAAGCTTGTCTGCGCGATTCCGTTCACGCCGGTGCCGGGCCCGCGGTTCCTCGGGGATCGTTCAGCGGTCAAGGGCACGCTGCTCGACGCAGCACTGGACATCGTGGCGGACGGCGATATGTCGTCGCTGCACATCCTGTTCATCGAAGGCGACGACCGTGCCGCCTGCGAGCGCCCGGCCATCATCGCGCGCACCGGCGTGCAGTTCCACTGGCACAACGACGGCTATCGCGACTTCGACGACTTCCTGTCGCGCTTCTCGCACGACAAGCGCAAGAAGGTGAAGCAGGACCGGCGCAAGGTGCGCGAGACCGGCGTCGCTTTCCGCCGCATCACCGGCCACGACATTGGCGACGAGGACCTGGCATTCTTCTTCCGCTGCTACGAGGCAACCTACCGCGCGCACCGATCGACGCCCTACCTCACCCGCGAGTTCTTCGAGCGCATCGCGGCCACGATGCCGGAGCACCTGCTGCTGGTGATCGGCGAGCGTGACGGTCACCGGATCTGCGCCGCGCTCGACGTCTTCGACACCCACGCGCTCTGGGGCCGCTACTGGGGTGCGGTCGACTACATCCCCGGCCTGCACTTCGAGGCCTGTTACTACCAGGCGATCGACTTCTGCATCGAGCGCGGCATTGGCCGCTTCGAAGGCGGTGCCCAGGGCGTCCACAAGCTGGCCCGCGGGCTGACGCCGGTGGTGACCCGTTCGGCGCACGCCATCGGCGAGCCCGCATTTGCCGACGCGATCGCCGAGTACTGCGCCCGCGAGCGCATCGACATCGCGCACACGGTGGACGAGCTCGAGCATTCGACACCCTTCAAGGCGGCATCGGACCCGCCCCCGTGACAACGCCACGCCGGCGATGCTGATCTACGCCACCGATCATTTCGTGCTGCCTTTGCCGCCGGGGCACCGCTTCCCGATGGCGAAGTACGCGCGACTGCGTGAGCGGGTCACTGCGATCGCCCCCGACCGGATACGCGAGCCACCGGCGGCGACTAACGAGGAGCTCGCGGGGGCGCACGACTCCGCTTACATCGAAGCGGTGACGACCGGCACGCTCGACGAGCGCGCCATGCGGCGCATCGGGTTTCCCTGGTCGCCGGCGATGGTCGAGCGCTCGCGACGCT
>Ga0105107_10002443_pt1 | contig 12230 bp, 13 predicted proteins | sample PPLLaktember2015_6_FD_79335 | JGI IMG/M metagenome (GOLD analysis project Ga0105107, IMG submission 79335) | Freshwater sediment microbial communities from Prairie Pothole Lake near Jamestown, North Dakota, USA - PPLs Lake P8 Core (1) Depth... | ecosystem: Environmental > Aquatic > Freshwater >... | reverse complement strand
TAGCCGGTCCTCCATTCCCGTGATTTCCTTGGGGAACGAGTCGCACGTGATCACGATCTGGCGGCGCGATTCGAGGAGGGCATTGAAGGTATAAAAAAACTCTTCTTGTGTACGGTCCTTGTCGGCGAAGAACTGGATGTCGTCGATCAGGAGCAGATCCAGGGACTGGTAGTAGCGCTTGAACTGGTCGAAGGAACGATGCTGCACCGCTCGGACCAGATCGGATACGTATTGTTCGGCATGGAGGTAGCGAATCTTAGCGGAAGGTGTGCGTTCCCGAACGAGGTTGCCGATCGCGTGCAACAGGTGGGTCTTACCGAGCCCGACCCCGCCATAGATGAAGAGAGGGTTGTAGGAAGTGGCGGGACTATCCGCGACCTGGATTGCGGCTGCGCGAGCAAGTTGATTCGCGCGGCCCGTCACGAACGTTTCGAAATTATAGGCGGGATTGAGTCGCGATGCGTCGCCAGCAGCGCGCGTCGGCGCAATCGGTTCGCTGCTGCGCTGCTGTGGCTCGGGAGCGTTGATCGCGCGAGGCAAAAGTTCGACCGAGATGCTCATGGGCGTAGAGAAGTGCTCGTCCGCCAAGTGCTGAACCCGGGTGAGGTACGTGTCCTTGATCCAGCGCAGCGCCAAGCGGTTGGGGACCTCCAGCAACACGGTATTATCGTTGCGCGTGCAGCGAATAGGCTTTATCCAGGCAGTGAACTCCTGCGGTGTCAATTCGCGCTGAAAGTATTCCAGGCAGGAACTCCAGAAGCTGCTCATGGGGTTTGCAACGGTCTCGATTGAACGCACTCGGCTCTGACGGCCGGTTGATGGCGTGGAGCGTTCGATTCTAGCGCTTCCGACGCCTCCTTAGCCACATGCGGCACGGCCTGTCGGGGCCGCAAGAGTAGCGTGGGCGGGGAAGTCCATTGCAGCTCATCACATTGACAGGCGATTACCCGCGACTGTCTAATACAAGGCTTTTTGGTCAACGGAGTGACGCGAATGAAGCGCACCTACCAACCGTCGAAGACGCGACGTCAGCGGACGCACGGGTTTCGCGCCCGCTTGAAGACCCGTGGCGGAAGGGCAGTCCTGCGGGCCCGGCGGGCGAAGGGGCGGGCTCGTCTCGCAGTGTGAAGCCCGACCACCGGCTTTCTCGGGCAGCACGTATAGTCAGCGAACAGCGCGTAAACGCATTACGCGCCGCCGCACGAGTGAGCGGCCGCTGGTTCGTGGTTAGGCGCTGCGTCAATCAAGTCGGATTCGCGTGCCTGCTCGTCCGCGTTGCCAAGCAGGTGTTGAGAAGCGCGGTCGCCCGCAATCGCATACGGCGGTGTGTCCGGGAAGTCTTTCGGCAGGAGCGCAGCCGCCTGCCCGAATTTGATTATTTTGTCTCGCTGATTCGCCCGTATCGGGAAGCCAGCCTGGAACCGGCGCGGCAAGAGTTGAAGCGATTGCTGCTGTCGTAGGATCGATGAGTAAGATCGCATTGTGGCTGCTGGCCGCATATCGCTACGCGATTAGTCCGATGATCGGTCCGGCATGCCGGTTCTATCCTTCGTGTTCGCAGTATGCGCAGGAGGCTATTGAACGCTATGGATTTCCGCGAGGCGTTTGGCTGAGCATCCGGCGCATCTTGCGTTGTAACCCGTGGCATTGCGGCGGGCACGACCCGGTACCGTGAGCCAGGCAGAGCAATGGATACGCAACGTCTTATATTGGTAGTTATTTTCTTCTTTTCGGTGTTCATGCTCTTCGAGGCGTGGCAGCGGGAGAGTCGCCCGCCGCCGCCGACCTCCTCGCCCGCGCCGGGGAAAGAAAAGCCGAGCGAGAAGGCGAGCGGCGAGGTGCCTGCCGGACCAAGCAAGAAACTCGACGCTACCGTACCCGGGGCATTGTCCCCGTCGGCGGAGGGTTTGAAACCCGCGTCCGGCGAAATCGTCAACGTGTACACCGACGTACTTTCGGTAAGTATCGATACGGTGGGCGGCTCGATCACCCGGCTCGAGCTTCCGCGACATCGGGCGACTGTCGATACGAGCAAGAATTTCGTGCTCTTCGAGCGCGCTGCGGAACGAACGTACGTCGCGCAATCGGGCCTGATAGGCGAGGGGCTGCCGAACCACAATTCACGTTTCGTCGCGGCTGCCCGCGAGTACAAGCTCGCGGACGGGCAGAACAGGCTGGAAGTGCGCCTGGACAGCAGCGCCGAGGGCGGGGCGAGCGTCGGCAAGGTTTTCATTTTCGAGCGGTCGAGCTATTCGATCCGAATCCGCCACGAAGTACGCACTGCCGCGGCTGAGACACCCGCCCAAATCTACGGGTACTACCAGCTGCTTCGTGACGGGAACCCGCCGGAAGGCGACTCGAAGATGCTGCCCACGTATACGGGGGTGGCCGTCTACACCGAGCAGGACAAATTCCAGAAGGTAGCCTTCGGCGATATCGACAAGGGCAAGGCGCCCTATACGAAAACGACGCAGGATGGCTGGATCGGACTGGTGCAGCACTACTTCGTAAGCGCTTGGATTGCACCGCGCTCCACGCCGCGAGAGTATTACACCAAGCACCTCGACAATAATCTCTATACCGCGGGCGTGATTTTGCCGTTCGCCAACGCCCCGCAGGACGGCGCGTCGCTGACGCAGGAAATCACGCTGTACGCAGGTCCTCAGGATCAGGACAGGCTCGCGGCGATCGCGCCGGGCCTGGATCTCACGGTGGACTACGGCTGGCTGACGATCATCGCGACGCCATTGTTCTGGGTGCTGAAGACGCTCTACGGCTGGGTTGGAAATTGGGGCGTGGCGATCATCATCCTGACGATTCTGATCAAGCTCATTTTCTATCCGCTATCGGCCGCGAGTTATCGTTCCATGGCGAAGATGCGTGTGCTGGCGCCGAAGATGCAGCGGCTCAAAGAGCTGCATGGCGACGACCGCCAGCGCATGCAGCAGGCCATGATGGATCTGTACAAGACGGAGAAGATAAACCCGTTAGGCGGATGCCTGCCAATCCTGGTGCAGATCCCGGTCTTCATCGCGCTGTACTGGGTGTTGCTGGCCAGTTTCGAGCTGCGGCAGGCGCCGTTCGTGCTCTGGATAAATGACTTGGCTGCGCCGGATCCGTATTACATCCTGCCCGTCCTGATGGGCGCGACCATGATCATTCAAACCAGACTGAATCCGGAGCCGCCGGATCCGGTGCAGGCGAAGATCATGAAGATCATGCCCATCGCGTTCAGTATCTTCTTTTTCTTCTTCCCGGCGGGACTGGTCCTGTATTGGCTGGTCAACAACATCCTGTCGATCGCGCAGCAGTGGCAGATAACCCGGAGCCTCGAGCGGGCGGCGCCGGTGCATGGACGCCGTTGACACCATCGCTGCCATCGCAACGCCACCCGGTGCCGGCGGGATAGGTATCGTTCGGGTCTCCGGGCCCCTGGTGCCGGCCCTAATGTCGGCTATCGTGGGTAGGAGACTGGAGCCCCGATGGGCATCGTTCACCCGATTTCGCGACGAGACCGGTGCTCCCATCGATGAAGGGATCGCGGTGTACTTTCCAGCGCCGCACTCCTACACAGCTGAAGATGTACTCGAGTTGCACGGGCACGGCGGCCCGGTCGTTCTCGGTTCCTTACTCAAGCGTTGCCTAGCTGCGGGGGCGCGCATCGCACAACCGGGAGAATTCACTAAGCGTGCCTTCCTGAACGGCAAGATGGACTTGGCCCAGGCGGAGGCGGTTGCAGACCTGATCGCGGCGGGATCGGATCAAGCGGCGCGAAGTGCGGCGCAGTCCCTCACGGGGGAATTTTCGCGGCGTGTGGCAAGATTTCAGGCGGAACTTACGGAGTTGCGGGTCCTGTTGGAAGGGTCTTTGGATTTCCCCGACGAGGGGATCGATTTCCTCGTTGAGGAAAAGGTGGCGGAGCGTCTCGCGCGCTTGCTCGACTCGGTGCAGCTCGCATTGCGTGCCGGCTCGGCGGGGCGCCTCCTACAGGATGGAATCACGGTCGCGCTAGTGGGACTGCCGAATTCAGGAAAATCAAGTATAATCAATGAGTTATGTGGAGACGATGTCGCTATCGTGACGCCGATCCCGGGAACTACGCGGGACTTGATTCGGGAAACGGTGAGCTTCGAGGGGATCCCGATTCACGTCGTTGATACCGCCGGCATCCGTCCGGCACGCGATGTCGTCGAGGAGATCGGAATCGCACGCACTTGGGACGTGGTGCACAAGGCGGAAGCGCTATTGCTGGTACAAGATGCATCGGATCCGCACGCTCGTGGCGCGGATTTGATGGCAAGTCTACCGCGGGGAGTACCGACGGTTCACGTCCATAACAAAATCGATCTACTTGGAGTCGATCCTCGGGTGGAATATATCGACGGCGATCCCCATGTCTGGATTTCAGCCAAACTCGGGCTAGGCATGGACCGTCTGCACGAGGCCCTTGTGTCGTTGTTCATGGATAGAACGGCCATAGAGGGTGCATTTTCAGCGCGCGCGCGTCACCTCGATGCGCTTCGCCGTACGCTGGATCACGTCCACGAGGCCCGGGGAAAGCTGGAACAGGCAGAGATTGCAGCAGAGGCTTTGCGTTGCGCGCAACGAACATTGTCGGAGATTACCGGCGAGTTCTTGGCCGACGACCTGCTGGGGGAGATTTTCAGCCGCTTCTGCATCGGAAAGTAGCTGTGGCCCCTTCGCTCGCGACGCGGCAGCGATTTATACTTCCTTCCAGCGCCAAGAAGGTGCTGTTTCACGTGAAACATTGGGTTTAGGACGATGAGCGATCGGCAGTTCGACGTGATTGTGGTAGGTGGTGGCCATGCCGGAACCGAAGCCGCGCTCGCATCAGCGAGGATGGGGTTGACGACGCTGCTCCTTACCCACAACCTGGATACGCTCGGGCAGATGTCCTGCAACCCATCGATAGGCGGGATCGGCAAGGGTCATCTCGTCAAGGAAGTCGATGCCTTGGGTGGGGCCATGGCACTCGCGGCGGACGAGGCGGGAATTCAATTCAGGATTCTGAACGCGAGCAAGGGGCCGGCCGTTCGGGCGACCCGCGCCCAGGCCGACCGCCAACTCTACCGTCGGGCGATTCGCAGCCGTCTCGAGACGCAGGGCGGTCTGGCTTTGTTCCAGCAAGCGGTGGACGACTTGATCGTCGAAAATGATCGGGTGCTCGGCGTGGTGACGCAACTCGGGATTCGCTTCGACGCGCGAGCAGTCGTGTTGACTGCGGGGACCTTCCTCGCGGGTCGTGTCCATGTGGGACTGGATAACTTTCAGGCTGGGCGGGCGGGAGATCCCGCTTCCTTGCGCCTCTCCGCCAGATTGCGCGAGCTGGCTTTGCCCGTCGGGCGTCTCAAGACGGGAACACCGCCGCGGATCGACGGGCGGACGATTGACTACTCGGTGATGCAGGTGCAGCCCGGCGACGAGCCTACACCGGTGTTTTCGTTCTTGGGTTCGGTAGAAATGCACCCAGCACAGCGCCCGTGTTGGATCACGCAGACCAATGAGCTAACTCACGAGATCATTCGCGGTGGACTCGACCGTTCCCCCATGTTTACCGGTGTGATCGAAGGAATCGGGCCTCGTTACTGCCCGTCGATCGAAGACAAGGTGGCGCGGTTCGCACACAAGAGCTCACATCAGATTTTCCTGGAACCGGAGGGACTTACCACTCACGAAGTGTATCCGAACGGAATCTCGACCAGTTTGCCCTACGACATCCAAGTGGCGGCTGTGCGCTCGATCAGGGGCTTGGAAAACGCCCATATCCTTCGTCCGGGGTACGCGATCGAATACGACTACTTCGATCCACGCGGGCTCAAGGCGACGCTTGAATCGAAGGCGATACGCGGTTTATTTTTCGCCGGGCAAGTCAATGGCACCACCGGGTACGAGGAAGCTGCGGCCCAAGGACTACTGGCCGGCATCAACGCGGCGCGCTCCGTCCAAGACGAGGAGGGCTGGTGCCCCGGCCGGGACGAGGCGTACATGGGCGTCCTCGTCGACGATTTGGTGACTCGGGGTGTAAGCGAACCATACCGGATGTTCACCAGTCGGGCCGAGTACCGGCTGAGTCTCCGTGAGGACAATGCCGACCTGAGGTTGACCAAAGCTGGTCGCGACCTCGGCGTCGTTGACGATAGCCGCTGGGCGCACTTCCAGCGGCGGCAACACGCGATCGGTCGAGCCGCGGCCAAGCTGAGCGCAACGCGGATCGACGTAGCAACCTTGCCCGGGGAACTGGCGTCGCGCCTTTTTTCAGAAGGCTCCGTACGGCACGTAACCCTGGAAGAAATGCTCAGGCGGCCGGGAGTCGGCTATGCGGACGTGATCCCGTTTCTCCAAGAGCTTGACCAGGACGCCCTAGCGACACTCCCACAGGTAGAAATAAATGCTAAATATCAAGGGTATATAACACGGCAGCGAGAACAAGTGGAACGTCACCAGCGTTACGAAAGCTGGCGCCTGCCGGCAAACCTCGACTATCAGCAGGTCACCGGGCTTTCAAACGAGGTTCGGCAGAAACTGTCGGCACAGCGGCCAGAAACGATCGGTCAGGCGGCTCGCATTTCCGGAGTCACGCCAGCGGCAATATCCCTCCTGTTGGTGCACCTGAAGCGCCGACAGGGCGTGCTGCGGAATATCGCTTGATGATCCAGGTCCACGATTCCCTGGAAGTCGGACTTTCTGCGCTGAATATCGGCTCCGACGCGGCAGCACGAAAGAAGCTCCGCCAGTACCTCGCGCTGATCGCAAAGTGGAACAAGGTTCACAACCTCACCGCGATCCGCGATCCGGACCGGATGCTGCCCGAGCACCTGCTGGACAGTCTCTCCATCTTGCCGCACGTGCACCCGTCGCGAATTCTCGACGTCGGAAGCGGCGCGGGACTTCCTGGTATACCGCTTGCCATCGTGCAGCCGAGCTGGGACGTGACCCTGCTCGACAGCAGCCACAAGCGGTGCGTTTTTCTTCGCCAGGCTACCATCGAGCTGGGTTTGGCGAATGTGGATGTCGTCTGTCAGCGAATCGAAGAGCATCGGCCGGCACGCCCGTTCGATACCGTCGTTTCGCGCGCGTTTGCCGAAACCCAGCACTTCGCCCGACTCGCGATTTCCCAGATTGCGGACGGCGGCCTCTTGGTGGCGATGAAGGGCTTGCATCCGCACGAAGAGATCGCCCAATTGCCGCCGCAAGTTGCCCTACGGGACGTTGTCAGGATCGAAGTGCCAGGGCTCGGCGCTCAAAGGCATCTGGTGATAATGACAAAAGCATAATGTCGGCACGTATACTCGCCATCGTCAATCAGAAAGGTGGGGTGGGGAAGACCACTACCACGGTCAATCTCGCGGCCAGCCTGGCGGCAGCGAAGCGATGCGTATTGCTGGTCGACATGGACCCGCAGGGCAATGCGACCATGGCGAGCGGCGTCGACAAGCGCACCTCGCGACCCACAGTGTACGAAGTCCTGCTCGGAGAATGCACCGCTTTGCAGGCGGTCGTTCGCTCGTCAACCGGTGGCTACGATCTCATATCGGCGAACAGGGAGCTTGCCGGTGCGGAAGTCGAGCTGGTCGACCTGGAACGACGCGAGGCGCGCCTCAAGGATGCCTTGTCTGCAAGCCTCGACGGTTACGACTTCGTCCTTCTTGATTGTCCTCCGGCGCTGAACCTTCTCACGGTGAACGCGCTGGTGGCTGCGCACGCGGTGTTGATACCCATGCAATGCGAGTATTACGCACTGGAAGGACTCAGCGATCTGGTGGCAACCATCAAGAGGGTGCGCGAGCATTTGAACCCCACGCTCTCGATCGATGGCCTGTTGCGCACGATGTACGATCCTCGCAATACGCTTGCGCAGCAGGTCTCGCGCGACCTGATGAGGCACTTCGGTGAAAAGGTGTACCGGACCATAGTACCGCGTAACATCCGCTTGGCGGAAGCTCCCAGCTATGGGATGCCGGTGCTGGGTTTGGACAAGCGCTCGAAGGGGGCGCTTGCCTATCTTGCTCTGGCGGGCGAGATGCTCTCGAGGGCGGAACGCACCGAGGAGGCAGTCTAACATGGCCAAGATGCGAGGCCTCGGGCGGGGGCTGGACGCGTTGCTCGGCGGCGATGAAGGCAGTGCGTCTGCGCCAGGAGAAGCGCTCGCGACCGTACCCATCGATGCAATTCAGCCGGGCCGCTACCAGCCGCGTACGCGAATGGACCAGACCGCGCTTGGTGAACTGGCCGACTCGATCCGCGCACAGGGGCTGATGCAACCGATTCTCGTACGCCCCATCGCGGCGGGGAATTACGAGATCATCGCGGGCGAGCGACGATGGCGTGCCGCCCGCATGGCGGGGTTGTCCAGCGTGCCGGTGCTCGTGCGCGACGTGAAAGACAATGCCGCGCTGGCGATGGCACTGATCGAGAACATCCAGCGCGAAGATCTCAATCCGATCGAAGAAGCTGCTGGCATTCAGCGACTGATCGACGAATTTCGGATGACCCACGAGGGCGCTGCCGAAGCCGTGGGCCGCTCTCGGAGCGCTGTGAGCAACCTCCTTCGCCTCCTATCCCTGATGCCTCAGGTGCGTGAGCTCGTGGAGCGCGGCGAACTGGACATGGGCCATGCGCGGGCATTGCTTGCGCTTCCCGCGACACGTCAAGCGGAAGCCGCTCGCACTGTCGCCGCGAAGCGATTGTCCGTGAGAGAAACCGAGCAGCTCGTCGCGCGGTTGTCGAAGGGGGGACCCGCCCAATCTCGGCGACGCGTCGACCGCGACATCGCCCGGCTGGAGGAAGAGCTTTCGGAGCGCATCGGTACTCGAGTCGAGATCAAGCCTGGGACCAAGGGCACCGGACGAATCGTCGTGCGCTACGTGAACCACGACCACTTCGACGAGCTGGTCGCTCGCCTGTGCACCCGGCCATGACGTTTGCGCTGCTCCAGCTCTCTCGGTCACGGGTGCCCTTTCCCGTGTCCGCCTAGCCAGACCCGGTTCCGATTGGACCAAGGTCCAATTGTGATTCACGCAAGGGCAGCGTTATCGTAGCTGGGGTAAATAGCTAAGCGCCTGGGCGCGGATATCCGCTGGGGCTTGGGCTGCGATATTGCGACCGGGCGGCAGCGCCGCGCTTGCGTGTAGCAGAAGATCAGGCGAGTGCCCTATCGCGGACGTCATAGCGTCGTAGTTTCGTGACCGCGACCGCATCTTGGCTTGCACCGGCATCCGTCGTAGAATTGCGGACTTTCCTCGGTAGGTCCCCATGGGCCGGCAGCTTTCGCGACTGCTCGCGCTGCAAGGCGCGATCACCACGGTGATTGCCGGCGGGATCTTCGTTTGGGGCAACTTCTCGAACGGCATCGCAGCCCTCCTCGGGGGCGCTGCGGCAGCCGTTGCGGCACTGGCCTACGGCGTCGCGCACTGGCTGCAGGGCGCCGGGGGAACAGGCAAGCTACTCAGGATATTTCTGGTAGCGGAGTTAAGCAGGGTCGGTACTGCCGTTGTGCTGCTCGGGCTCGGCATGGCGAACCTGCCAGGGGAGGCCGCGATTGCGTATCTCGTGGCGTTCGCGGCAGCCCTGCTGGCGTATCTGCTCGTTTTTCTGTTTTGACGGTTTTAACGGCGCACCTAGACCATGGCCGCAGGCACCGATCTCACACCCAGCGACTACATCGCTCACCATCTCACCAACCTGCGTGTCACGTTCGGCGAAGGTGGCTTCTGGACGCTCAATCTCGATTCCATCGTCATGGGCTGGCTGCTCGGAATCCTGGGCATCGGAACTTTCTGGTTCGCTGCGCGCCGAGCGACTCGAGGGGTGCCGGGACGTTTTCAGGGGTTCATCGAGCTCATGGTGGAATTCGCGGACGACACGGTAAAGGGCGTGTTTCCAGGGGACCGCCGCTTTCTCGCCCCGCTTGCCCTCACCATCTTCGTGTGGGTGTTCATGATGAATCTCATGGACCTGCTACCGATCGACTGGGTGGCGACCATCATGCACGGACTCGGTTTCAGTGCCTGGAAGGCCGTGCCCACAACCGATCTGAACACGACGTTCGCGATGGCTTGGACGGTGTTCTTTCTGGTCGTCTTCTTCAGCTTCAAGGCGAAGGGTGTCGGCGGGTACATGCATGAGCTCTTCACCGCGCCGTTCGGCTCGAACCCGCTCTTGTGGATCCCCAACCTGCTCCTGAACATCATCGAGCTGCTGGCGAAGCCCGTTTCACTCGGTATGCGGCTCTTCGGCAACATGTACGCCGGTGAGCTCATTTTCATGCTGCTGGGACTGCTCGGCTCGATTGCCGCGCTCTCGATCGGCGGGCTCGCTGCTGGTGCGGCCGCCGTCGTGCTCACGTGGGCTTGGGCGGTGTTCCACATACTGATCATCCTTCTTCAGGCATTCATCTTCATGGTGCTGTCTGCGGTGTACATCGCGATGGCGCATGAGCATCACTGATTTAAGCAAGTTTCACGTTTGAATTTATCTCGGCAAAGCAAGAAAGGAAGAACCATGCAACAGTACCTCGCGGTCATCCAGGGCTACACTGCGCTCGGCATCGGCATCATCATCGGCCTGGGCGCAATCGGAGCCTGTATCGGCATCGGCATCATGGGCTCGAAGTTCCTCGAGGCCGCGGGTCGTCAGCCCGAGCTCATCCCGCAACTGCAGAAGTTCATGTTCCTCTTGGCCGGTCTGATTGACGCTGCGTTCCTGATCGGCGTGGGGATCGCCATGTTCTTCGGTTTTGCGAATCCGCTGCTCTCGGTCATCAGGTAACCGCTACAGATCGCACGAGGTCGTCGTTATGAACATCAATGCGACCCTGCTGGTGCAGGCGTTTTCGTTCGCTGCGCTCATCTGGTTTACGGCCAAGTTCGTCTGGCCCATGGTCACCGATGCGATCGACGACCGGAACAAACGAATCGCCGACGGGCTCGCCGCCGCCGAGAAGGGCCGCCAGGCGCTGGAGCTGTCAGCGCGCCAAGCGGAAGAGACCCTCAAGGAGGCTCGCAACCGGGCCGCCGAGATCCTCGCCCAGGCGGACAAACGCGGCGCCGAGCTGATCGAGCAGGCGAAGAACGCGGCGAAGGAGGAAGGCAGTCGAGAAAAGGCCGCTGCCAAGGCGGAGATCGAGCAGGAATACGCTCGCGCCCGCGAGCAGTTGCGCGAGCACGTCGCGGCGCTCGCCGTGGCTGGTGCCGAAAAGATCTTGCGGCGCGAAGTAGACGTCAAGACACACAGCGACTTGCTCGCATCGATACGACAGCAGGTCTAGCCAATGGCGGAAATCAGCACACTTGCTCGACCGTATGCCGAAGCTGTGTTCCGCATCGCCGACGCGAGTGGGAAACTCGGCGAGTGGTCCGGTACGTTGTCCAACCTTGCCAACGTCTCGGTGGATTCCGCGATCTCGCGCGCAATCAACGATCCCAATCTGCCGGCGCCCAAGGTCGCGGGGATATTCATTCATGTCCTCGCCGGCAAACTGACCGCTGAGGCCGAAAATCTGGTGCGCGTTTTGGCGGAGAACCGCAGACTCGAATTGTTGCCCGAGATTGCGTCCCAATACGAGATGCTAAAGAATGAACGTGAGGGAATTGTCGAGGCACAGATCGTGTCCGCCTTCCCGTTGGCGGACGCGCAGCTTGCGGAGTTGGTGTCGGGGCTCGAGAAACGGACAGGCAAGCGGGTAAGGCCCCAGGTCAGTGTCGACAGTGAACTGATCGCCGGGGTGCGTGTGGTCATCGGCGACAAGGTCATTGATGGATCGGCGCGCGCACAACTCACCGCGCTCGAAGCCGCGCTCAAACACTAGGAGTAGCCATGCAGCTCAACCCATCCGAGATATCCGAGCTCATCAAGAGCCGAATTCAGAATCTCGACGCCGGCGCGCAAATGCGCACCCAGGGCACGGTCGTATCGGTGACCGACGGCATCTGCCGCGTTCATGGGCTCTCCGACGTCATGCAAGGGGAGATGATCGAGTTTCCCCGGAACACGTTTGGACTTGCCTTGAACCTGGAGCGTGATTCGGTCGGCGCCGTTATCCTGGGCGACTACGAGCACATCACCGAGGGCGATCAGGTGAAGTGCACCGGTCGCATATTGGAGGTGCCCATCGGTCCCGAGCTGCTTGGCCGGGTGGTGAACTCGCTCGGTCAGCCGATCGACGGCAAGGGCCCCATCAATGCGAAGCTGACCGATGTGATCGAAAAAGT
>Ga0105107_10002442_pt1 | contig 12232 bp, 12 predicted proteins | sample PPLLaktember2015_6_FD_79335 | JGI IMG/M metagenome (GOLD analysis project Ga0105107, IMG submission 79335) | Freshwater sediment microbial communities from Prairie Pothole Lake near Jamestown, North Dakota, USA - PPLs Lake P8 Core (1) Depth... | ecosystem: Environmental > Aquatic > Freshwater >... | reverse complement strand
ATCTCCTGGAGAACCCTTCTGAGCTTCGCCATTTTTTCCTTAAGGGGGCGGGGAAGCTCCCCCTGATTCGCCTTCGGGTTCATAATCCTCCCTTTTTCTTGATTTCAACCGCAGGAAACGGAATGGCGCTTTGGGGATCTGGAGACGAAAACGTTTCACCTTTGTTTTGGTTTAAATTCCCTGAAAATATCCTTCTTTGTAACACTTGATGATCTCGTAAAAAGTCAGCGGAACGATGGTTTCGTAAAAAGCTCCAGATGCAAGGCGCGCAAAAACTGAGGAGTGAGGCGCACTTACAGGTGCGCCGCAACGACGAAGTTGAAGCGCAACGCCGCAGATGGACTTTTTACGAGACCATCACACTTCAGTTCTTTGAAAAAGGAGCGTCGTAAGGGCCAAGTGCTTCCAGGTCCCGGGGGCCGGACCGGCCCGCTTAGAATCATAAGGCGCTGATTTCTTCACGGATGGGCCGGGGAAGATACCCCCCGCCTCCTCGGTCGGAAACAAGTTTTGATCTCCGTAGCCGAGGGGCAACCCAACCGATGCTTCCGGCGCGTTCCGTTCTGCCCCCCGAGCCCCAACAGAGGCGGTCCCACCATTTTTTCAAAACCCTAAACGGATGCCCTTCTTTTAAATTATACTTGGATCCGCAAAAATCTGTCAAAAAAATGAGCCCGGCGGGTTTTCGGCGGTTCAGCCCCGATTGGGTGAAGGAACGAAAAAGGACTTGATTTCCAGCTACAGATCCCTTAAAAATTAAGGATATCGTAAAAAGTTTGCGAAACGATTTTCTTGAGGCGCGACCATGGAACCTTCGATCCTTGAAGCCTTTCTCCAAATCCCCTATGGGATTTTTGTGCTGGCCACTGCAGAAACGACCGGACCGCGGGCGATGGTGGTATCCTGGATTTCGCAGGCGTCCTACTCCCCTCCCCTTTTGATGGTAGCTCTCCGCAGGAACCGGCCGGCCATCCCCGCCATTTTGGACCAGAATATTTTTTCCCTTAATTTGCTAAACGAGGGCCAGGCTGCCTGGGTGGATCGCTTCAAAGACCCTCCCCGTTCGCAGGCCCCGAGAGAGTATTTTGGGCATATCTTGGTGGGCGGGCAAAAATTCTACCGCTTGAAAGAGGGGCTGGCCTTCTGGGCGTGCCGGGTCCTTTCGAAAATCGATCCGGGGGATCACCTCCTGTTTCTTGCCGAGGTGCTCGCGGCCTCGGCTGTAAAGGGGAGACCTCTCCTCACCTCCGATTGCGGGAAAAGCTATGTCGGCCGAACCTAAGGGGGGAAAATGAAGCTCCGAGAAACCGCTGTCAAAGTGCTCGACATCCTGACCAAGGAATACCCCGAAGCCCCGGTGACCCTTGATTTCAAGAACCCCTTGGAGCTCCTGATCGCCACCATCCTGGCGGCCCAGTGCACGGATGAACGGGTAAACCGGGTCACCCCGGATCTCTTCCGAAAGTACCGGACCGCCGCCGATTACGCCCGGGCTGACCCCAAAAAATTTGAAGAAGAAATCCGTCCCACCGGTTTCTTCCGGAACAAGGCCAAGAACATAATCGGGTGCTGTCGGAAGATCGACAGCCAATTCAACGGCCGGGTGCCGCAGACCCTGGAGGAGCTGACTTCCCTCCCCGGAGTGGGAAGAAAAACGGCCAATATCCTTCTCGGCAACGCTTTCGGCAGACAGGCCATTGCCGTGGACACGCACGTCAAGCGCGTCACCCACCGTTTGGGCTGGGCCAAATCCGAGGACCCGGATAAAATCGAATTCGAGCTGATGGAAGTCATGCCCCCGGAAGGCTGGACCCCGGCCTGCCGCCAGCTTGTCTTTCATGGGCGAAAGATCTGTATGGCCAAAAATCCCCAATGTCCCGTCTGCCCCGTTTCCAAATTCTGTCCGAAAATCGGCATTTCTTCCTAACCGGGACGCCGATGAGCGCGGAAAAAGCTGAAGGGAAGACGGACACTTTGATTTTTAACGGAGGATCCATGTTTCTACAGCAGATCGAGGCTGGAAATTTCGCCGTATTCGCCTACCTCCTCTCCGGAGATTTGGGAGGAGAAGGTTTGGTCATTGATCCTGCCGATGAAATCGATGCTATCCTGGGGATCGCCGCTCGCCACAAAATCACCATCAAATATATCGTCAACACCCATGCCCACGTGGATCATATCATGGGCAACGCGGAGATGAAGCGGAAAACAGGGGCCAAAATCATCATTCACGAGGACGATGCGCCGCTGCTGACTCAGACCCCTCGAAGCATGCTGACCATGTTCGGCGGCCGCCCTTCCCCGCCGGCCGATCAAACGGTCAAAGACGGGGAGATCATTCGCGCCGGAGAAGTCTCCCTGAAAGTCCTGCACACGCCGGGGCACAGCCCCGGGGGTATGTGTCTCTATGGGGAGGGAGTGGTTTTCACGGGCGACACGCTTTTCGTCGGAGGCTTAGGCCGGACGGACCTTCCCGGAGGGTCCTGGCAGGTCATGTTGCATTCGATCCGAACAAAGCTTCTGAGCCTGCCCGATGAAACGATCGTCTACCCGGGTCACAATTACGGCCCATCCGCAAAATCCACCATCAAGAATGAACGGCTCTACAACCCGTTCCTGAAATAGCTATGAATTCAAGATTCCGATGGCAGAGTCTGAACTAAATTTTGACGATCTCGTAAAAAGTCGGCAGAAGGATGGTTTCAATTGTAGGGGCGAGCGGCCGCTCGCCCGAAAATGGGCGTCCGGCCGGACGCCCCTACATGCAAGGCGCGCAAATCCGATGGTAGGGGCAACCCGCCGGGTTGCCCGATCTTGGGCGTCTCGGCGAGCCGCCCCTACCTCCCGCAACGACGAGGTTGCAGCGCAACGCCACAGATGGACTTTTTACGAAGCAATCAACCTCATATGAATAATAAAGGAACGCCGAAATTTATGCCCGCCTATCGATTTTCGATTGCCAGGCTTTTCGTGCTTCTTGCCACCTTTGCACTCCGGGAAGACGAAATCATATCTATTCGAGAAAGTTCTCAAGCCTGGATCCTGGCTCCTGCCCTCATCTCATTTTCCTCCATCTCAAAAAGGGCATCCAGGAGTGCCATCTGGAAGCTGCCGGGACCAGCTGACTTGGCAGCGGCTTTTTCGCCTGCAAGGCCAAAATAGGAAAGGCCCGTGGTGGCGGCATCCAAGGGATTGGTTTCAACTGCGAGAAAGGCGCCGATAATTGCCGTCGCCGCACAGCCTGTTCCGGTTACATAGCCCATCATTTCATGTCCATTCAACACGCGGCGGACTTGGTCACCATTGGTAATCAAATCCACGGCCCCGGTGATTGCCAGCGTCGTCCTGAGTTTTCCGGCAAGCGCCCCCGCCGCCTCTGCCGCCTGATCCACGGTGTGAACGGAATCAACCCCCTTGGTGTGAGACCCTGCTTTTTCTCCCCCTAGGGAGAGGATCTCCGAGGCGTTCCCTCGGATCACGTGGATCGAAAGTCCATCGATCAGCCGCTTGGCCGAATCGGTGCGCAGCCTGGTCGCTCCCGCACCCACCGGATCCAGAATCACCGGTACATGCAGCGCATTTGCTCTTTTCCCGGCTTTAAGCATTGCCTCGATCCAGGAAGGACTTAAGGTTCCGATATTGAGCACCAAGGCCCCTGCCAGAGACACCATCTCCTCCACCTCTTCGGCCGCATGGGCCATTACCGGAGATGCGCCGCAAGCGAGAAGGGCATTGGCAGTATAGTTCATGACGACATAATTGGTGATGTTGTGAACGAGCGGTTTTCGCTCACGAACCCGGCCCAAATTCTCTGCGGCCTTCTTGGCCATGTTTTGATCGTACATCATATCCTTTTCCTTGCCCGCCTTCTCCTTAAAGTCTGGGGCTCCGGAGAGGGGTTTAGCTCTCTTAACCTTTACGCTCGTCGGGAGAGCGAAAATGATCCCAGCTTAAGGGTTTTAAGGGCCGCCTTTCACCATCCGGAAAAAGCAGAGTGATCACGCGAATGGCACCCGTGATCCTTCCTACCTCTGCTACCGGGACAGAACCGCACTTGCTAATGACGGAACGGAGGAGATCCACATTTTGTGGTTGGCAGGTAATCACTAATTCGTAATCATCACTCTCGCCCAGGAAGAAGTCGTACGGGTCTCGGTGGAGCATAAGAGCCGCCTCATGGAGATCTCCACTGACAGGGATTTTCTCTTTGAACAATTCGGCCCCGACCTCACTCTCTTCACAGATATGCCCTAAATCCCCCAGGAAACCATCGCTCGTATCTATCATGGCGGTGGCGCAAGCGGCCCGTGCAATCGCCTCTCCCAGTTGGGCCCGGTGAGAAGGGGTGTTATAAATCTTGACTAACGGATGCCCCAATAATTTCAAATCTTCCGGCGCATGAAGCAGGAGGCGCAGGCCGGCAGCCGACTGGCCCGGGTATCCGGTAACCAGGATGGCATCTCCCGGCTTTGCCCCGGAACGGCGCACCCCTTTTCCCTGTTCCACTTCCCCGATCAGGGTAATGTCGATAAACATCCCATTTCCCGATTTTGTAAGGTTGCCTCCGATGATTGCGGCCCCGAAGGGGTTCAGTTCCGCAAGAAACCCCCGGTACATATTTTCAATATCCTGGACCAAGATCTCGCCCTTCAATCCAAGGGAGATGAGAGCATAAAGGGGCTTCCCTCCCATGGCCCCGATGTCGCTGATGTTTAAGGCCATAGCCCGGCGTCCCAAATCCAGGGGGCTGATATATCGAGGCAGATAGTGACGGCCTTCAACCATGCAATCACACGTGACTAAAAGTTCATATCCAGGACGAGGAAGAAAGGATGCCGTATCGTCACCGATTCCAATGGTTACCCGCTCGGACCGGATACCCTCTTTCTTCAGGAGATCATTGATTCTCCCAATGAGTCCAAACTCTCCGATATCACTTACCCTCTCAGACATATGGGTCAGCCTCCAATAGACGTCGAAGGCATCTGGCCGCCTCCGCGGGGTCATTCTGACAGCAGACAGCAGAGATCACGGCAATCCCATGCACCCTTGCCTCGATCAACGGGGGAGTATTGTATGTGGTTATGCCGCCGATAGCAATGATGGGCAGAGGGACCGCCTCCACGATTTGTTTCATGAGCCTAAGCCCGGCCGCTGGCCCGGCGTCTTCCTTGGAGGTCGTAGGGTAGACGGGGCCAAAACCGATATAGTCCGCGCCCTCCACGAGACACTTGCGAGCCTCTTCCATGTTGCCGGCCGATCCACCGATGATGGCCTCTTCTCCCAGGAGTTTTCTGGCCAAAGGAATGGGGAAATCATCCTGCCCGAGATGAACGCCATCCGCATGGGAAGCGATGGCCACATCCACGCGGTCATTGATCATAAAGGTCACGCCGGCCCTTTTGCATAAGGCCTGCATCTGCTCGGCGACACGGATCATCTCCCGCGTCGCCCCATCCTTCTGGCGAAACTGGATCGTATCAGCCCCGCCGGCAATGGCAAGCTCAGCAAGTTCCACATGGGAGAAATGGGTTTGAAGACAAATATCTGTCAGGACGTGAAATCTTCCAATCTTCTTCACGGATTCTCCTAATTACAAAAGCCCTTCCCTTCCTGGAAGGATTACGTAGAAAACCGCATGAGGCATGGAGCATAGCGCAGAGCGTAACAGCTTAGAACTGAATCCGATAAATCCTCTCCCCAAAGATAGGGGAAAGGGGGGATTTCCATAGTTCACGGATTTCCCACGGGTCAAAAGGATTGATCAATTATACTAATAAACCGGATTGGTTGGCGAGGAAAAAGCATCCATGGATGGATCTTGCCATTTTTAATTTCTTGCTATAATATAGCAAGAAATTTGAGGTGTTCCTGCCATGAAATTCACGGGAAAAGAACAGTGCTGGGAAAGGATGCGGTGCGGCCGCGACCGGGATCAAAGCTGCCCGGCCTATCCGGATTACGGACGTCTCTGTTGGCCGATTGCGGGGACGAAATGCCGCGGAAGCGTCGCCGGGACCCACGCCCAAAAAATCAAAGACTGCGAGTCCTGCGAATTTTTTAAGGCGGTAGTCTTTGCAGGCTTAGAAGAGTGATGATCTCGTAAAAGCTCACCGAAACGATGGTTTCGATTGTTAGGGCGTCCGGTCGGGCGCCCCTGATCGGGCGAGTGCAACTCGCCCCTACTTGCAAGGCGCGCAAAAACTGAGGAGTGAGGCGCAAGTCGTAAGGCGCAAGGGGAAAATGCCCTAACGCTCTCGCGACTTGCGCCCTCGCGCTCTCACGGTCGTACGGAAGGAAGCAGCTGCTGCGCCTCGCCGAGCAGGAACTCACCCTTCTGGATCCATTCCTTCAAAATCCCGGCGATCTTTCTGGCTTTTGAGTAGCTTGACAAGGGGGTCGTGGGGATCTCCTTGCCATTGAATTTGATTTTCCCATTTTTCAATTGCTTGTAATTGACCTCACCCAGGCTTTGAATCGGTCCGCCTTCGGGGTAATCCTTGCTGTAATCGACGACCTGGGTATAGATGTCCTCATCTTTCACGGCCGTATATTGAACGATCTCCTCGTTGAGGATGGGGATGGGGACCCCCAATCCCACCACCAGTGTGCAGCCGTACCCCTGGAAACTGGCGCCCACAATCCATTCCGGACTCATCTGTTTGAGATCCCCCAGGACCGAAAGGGTGCCGGCGCCCGCCCGCGGAACCTGGTTCGCCCCCCTCTTCACATTGGGATTGTGCTGGGTGCCGTGCCAGACGACAAAACCCTGCCCTCCCCCGAGAAAGATCCGGGTCCCGATCCCGGTGGTTTTGTAGAGGGGGTCATTCAACAGCGGGCTCAGCTGGCCGGCGCTGCAATAATTGGCGTTTCCCCCCTGAGGCCGAAGAACGCCCATGTAAGTATAAATCGTCTTTTCCGAAAGGTTGACGGCGCAATTGTAGTTCTGATAGGCATTGCGGGGGTTAAAGAGATAGCATTCGGGTACGGTCTGTAAGGTAATTTCCTTTTCTAATTTCTTCAAGGGGTAGCAGTCGGTCCCATACGATTCCGCCCGCAGGCGCAGAGTCTTTCCTGCAACCAGGTCTTGGAGCACGTGTCCGCCGCCGTATCGGAATTCCCCCGGGAACACTTTGTTTAAGGGATCATCCTCCGCCGGTTCCGTCACTCCAATGTAAACATCCACGGCCGCCAGGCCGGCGAAAACGGGGACGTCGTTCAGCCAAGCCTTGGCGGCCTTGATCCGCGGTTGGGAATGGCCGACATTCATAAAGGCTCCGGAGGAACACATCGGCCCGAAGGTTCCGGTGGTGACCACATCAACTTCCTGGGCCGCCCTTACGGCCCCCCTTTCCTCGACTATGTCGATGATCTCTTCGGCGGTGACGACCACCGCCTTCCCTTTTCGGATTTTCTCGTTGATTTCAGCGATCGTCTTATTTACCTTGTGCGGATTCATTCCTTTCGGCTCCTTTCATTCTGCCTTTCCCCTAATCCATCTGGATATAGACCGGTCATGTCTCCTTCAAAACCCGAAGGGAGGGGAGGTTGCGGGTTAAGAATAACAGGTTTCTTCGCATGTCCCCTTCCGCCATGTCGCTTTCGCAATCCATTGCCTCCACCCCCTTTCTGTAAAAAAAAAGCCCCTTCTTGACTGATAAGAAAGGGCTTAGAATATTCTAATCCGATCTTATCTTCCAAGGTATTTCTACCTTGCTGGAGTTAGCACCTGCATCCCGCTTTCCGCGGGACCGGTTGCTGTGGCTTCTTCGGGCCAGTCCCTCCGCCACTCTTGATAAGATGACTATGTAGGTCAAATATACTTGAAAGGGCTCGTCCTTGTCAATAAAAAAATGGCCTGGAATTAAGAGGCCGTTTTGAAACCCGCTTCCGCGATTGATAGGCTTATCTTCTCCCGCGAAACTTGCCCCTCATTTTCAAAGGATGCTTCCCCCTTTTCCAGGTCCACTTTCACCTCTTTCAATCCGCCGATTTTGTTCAGCGCCTGGGTCACGGCCGCCACGCAGTGCTGGCAGGACATGCCTTGAATTATGACTTTTTCCATTTTCCCTCCCCTGTTTTTTCGTTATTTCAACCGGTAATAAAATCCGCCAGCCTGCTTTTTTCCCCCCGATTTGAACAGAATCAAAATTTGATACCTCCCCTTTTCAGGAAGCGCAAAATCCCCGGAGTATTGATTCATCGCCGGAATGTGATCCAGGATTTTTACCTCCTCTTTCCCCTTGGGGGAAATCACCTTCATTTTCACGACCGCCTCGTTCAGCGGCAGATTGGAACGGACATCGATCAGGCTGACGCCGATATTGTGGGTGGCTTGGGGATCCACCTCGACTTTCATTTTCATCTCTTGGAGCATCTTCCTGTAGTCGGTTATAAACATGATCGCGAAAGAAGCCTTGACGGTCCCATCCAGGAGAAAAGTCCGGCTGGAGGAAGCCTCGTATCCGGTGGTCGGCTCCGCATTTTTCTCCCCGCCCGTTGCCGGCGCGGGCGGTGGATGCGACCCATGCTGGTGCTGGGTCCACCCCGGGCTGATAAAACAAAAGACCGCAAGGATGAAAACTACACCTATTTTCATCATTCTCCTCATCCTCTCATTTCCCCATTCAGCCGGGCTTTGCGCAGCTTCCTCCCCTTCCAGATCTCGAAGATCACGGGGTAAATGACCAACTCCAGGACGAAGGAGGTGATGATCCCCCCGATCATGGGCGCGGCGATTCGTTTCATCACATCGGCTCCGGCGCCATGGCTCCACATGATCGGCAAAAGACCCATGATGATCGCCATCACGGTCATCATCTTGGGACGAATCCGCTTGACCGCCCCTTCGCTGATGGCCTCCCGGAGATCCTCCAAGGTTCGCATTTTCCCCTGGCCTTTCCATTTTTCAAAAGCCTTATCGAGATAGAGGAGCATGATGACCCCGGTTTCGGCATCAACTCCCGCAAGAGCAATAATGCCTACCCAAACCGCTACGCTCAGATGGTACCCCAGGAGGTAAATAAACCAGAAAGCTCCGATCAGGGAAAAGGGAACAGCCAGGAGCACGATAAAGACTTTGCCCACGTGAGCCGTGTTGAAATAGAGAAGTACGAAAACGATGAGCAGGGTCAAGGGAATGACGATCTTCAATCGCTCTTTGGCCCGTTCCATATATTCATACTGTCCGCTCCAGACTAAGTGATACCCAGGGGGAACTTGCACTTTCTCAGCGACAATCTTCTTCAAGTCCTGGACATACCCCCCGATGTCTCGATCGGTGACATCGATGTAGACATAGCCTGCCAGCTCCCCTTCTTCGCTTCTCACCATCGTGGTCCCCGTGGACATTTTCAGATCCACCAGCTGGCCAAGGGGAATCTGCGCCCCGCTCATCGTTGGGACTAGGACCCGCTTCAGCGGCCCCAGATCGCTGCGGAAATCTCGAAAGTAGCGGATGCTGACCGGATACCGCTCGCGCCCTTCCACGGTGGTGGTCACGGTCATCCCGCCGATCGCCGTCTCCAGGACCGCTTCCACCTCCTCCACAGTCAAGCCATACCGGGCAATCTCCTCCCGCCGGATGTTGAAATCGAGGTAATACCCCCCCGTAACGCGCTCGGCATAAATATTCCGTGTTCCCGGCACGTCTTTGAGGACCATCTCCAGGTGCTCGCCTATCCGCTGAATCTCCTCCAGCTTCGGTCCCAGGACTTTGATCCCTACCGGTGTGCGGATTCCGGTAGAGAGCATATCGATTCTCGCCTTGATGGGCATGGTCCAGGCATTGGAGACACCGGGCATCTTTACCGCTTGATCCAGCTCATTGATGAGCTTCTGCACGGTCATCCCCGGCCGCCAGTATTTCTCCGGCTTGAGGTTGATAACGGTTTCAAACATCTCCAAGGGGGCAGGATCCGTCGCCGTGTTGGCCCTTCCCGCCTTGCCAAAAACCGACTCCACTTCGGGAAAAGATTTGATGATCTTGTCCTGGACCTGAAGCATCTGATTCACGGTGGTGATGGAAGCCCCGGGGAGAGTTGTGGGCATGTAAAAGAGCGTCCCCTCATAAAGGGGCGGCATAAACTCTGAGCCGAGCTTCAGAAAGACCGGAACCGTGGCCGCCATAGCCAAAAGGGCCAGGACCAGCATGGCCTTTTTCCAGCGCAGGGCAAAATGGAGAACGGGATGATAAACCCAGATGAGGAAGCGGTTGATGGGATTCTTCTCCTCGGGAATGATCTTTCCCCGGATGAGAAGGACCATAAGGACCGGCGCCAGGGTCACGGAGAGGAAAGCGGCGAAGAACATGGCGAAGGTTTTGGTGAAGGCCAGGGGTTTGAAAAGCCTTCCCTCCTGGGCTTCCAGGCTGAAAATGGGGAGAAAGGAGACGGTGATGATCAAAAGGGAGAAAAAAAGAGGCCGCCCCACCTCCTTGGCCGCCTGGATTACGAGTTCCATCCGGGGGATAGGCCTCCCCTCTTTTTCCCACTCTTCCAGCCGGGTATGGGCGTTCTCCACCATGATGATGGCGGCATCCACCATGGCCCCGATGGCGATGGCAATCCCGCCCAGGGACATGATGTTGGACCCCAGATTGATGTAGTGCATGGCCGCGAATGAAAGAAGAATGGCAAGGGGCAGAGTGAGTATAGGCACCAGGGCGCTGCGGAAGTGGAAGAGGAAAAGGATAATCACCAGACTGACAATGATGGACTCCTCGATCAGCTTTTCGGTAAGGGTGGCGATGGACCGCTCGATCAAGTCGGACCGGTCATAGGTAGTTACGATCTTCACCCCTGCCGGCAGAGAAGGGGTAATGTCTTTGATCTTCGCTTTCACCCGCTGGATGACGTCGTAGGAATTCACGCCGAAACGGACGACCACAATTCCCCCCACGGCCTCTCCGGTTCCATCGAGTTCGGCCGAGCCGCGGCGGATATCCGGTCCCAGAACAACTTTGCCGATATTTTTCACCAGAATCGGGGTGCCCCGCTCATCCGCGCCCACGACGATATTTTCGATGTCGGCGATGTTCTGAATGTATCCCCGGCCCCGGACCATGTATTCCCGGCCGGCAAATTCCAGGACCCTCGCCCCCGTATCCCGGTTCCCCTTGCGGATGTTCTCCGCCACGGTCATGATGGGCATCTTGTAGGCGTTGAGGGTATCGGGGTTGATGTGCACCTGGTACTGCTTTACAAACCCTCCGATGGATGCGACTTCAGCCACTCCGGGAACGGACTGGAGCCAGTAACGCACGTACCAATCCTGCAAGGTGCGGAGTTGGGCAAGATCATATTTCTCCGACGTGTCCACCAGGGCATAGGTAAACCCCCAGCCGACCCCGGTGGCATCCGGTCCCAGAGTAGGGGTGACTCCGGGTGGAAGTTTTGCCGAGACCCCCTGCATGTATTCCAGGACCCGCGTTCTGGCCCAGTAAATATCCGTTCCGTCTTCGAAGATCACGTATACGAAGGAGATCCCAAAAAAGGAGAAACCGCGCACGACCTTCACGTAAGGAGCAGCCAGGAGCGAAGTGACGATGGGATAGGTCACTTGTTCCTCAACCAGCATGGGGCTTCTCTCCGCCCATTCCGTGTAAATGATCACCTGGACATCGGAGAGGTCCGGAATCGCATCCAGAGGGGTATTCTTCAGCGCCCATACACCCCAGGCGATGGCGAAGAAAGCAAAAATAAAGATGATGAAACGGTTTTTCGCGCTGTATTCAATAAGTTTGGTAATCATTTGATAGGCGATCGGCTTTCAGCGGGCAACTGTCAGCCCGAATTTTTTCATCCGACACTTTTCAATTTGCAATTTGATTTTTTTCTTCCCTTACGCCTTCTTTCTTTTTCTCTACTCCCTGCCCCCTGCTCCCTGCTTTTTAGTGTTGATGTCCCATTCCGGCCATCCCCCCCCCGGCTCCCGAGAGGCGGCTCTCCGAATCAATGAGGAAGTTGGCCGAGGTGACCACCCTTTCCCCTTCTTGCAGACCGGAGAGTACTTCATAAAAGCCTTTTACTTTGGAGCCCACTTGGATGTGCCGGGGTTCAAAATACCCCTGACCGCGGTCCACAAAGGCCATCTGCATCGTCCCCGTGTCCATCACCGCATCTTCCGGGACCACTAACTTCCGGCCCAGGGGAATTTTTATTTCCACATTGGCCCACATCTCCGGTTTCAACTTGAATTCCAGATTGGGGAGGTCAAAACGCACTTTGGCGGT
>Ga0105107_10002441_pt1 | contig 12240 bp, 10 predicted proteins | sample PPLLaktember2015_6_FD_79335 | JGI IMG/M metagenome (GOLD analysis project Ga0105107, IMG submission 79335) | Freshwater sediment microbial communities from Prairie Pothole Lake near Jamestown, North Dakota, USA - PPLs Lake P8 Core (1) Depth... | ecosystem: Environmental > Aquatic > Freshwater >... | reverse complement strand
TGAAAGCTCGACGAGCTCGATGAGCTCGTCAACCGGCGGACGATCCGGCCGCTCGCGCGAGGCGATGGCGGCCACTCGAAACGCGCGACGCAGGGAATCAAAAAGTGGGCTTCTCGACACATTCACCTCATCTCACGTCTTGAGCAGGGCGCGAAGCTCGTTGACACGAGCAAGCACCGCCCCGCGGTCCATGTCGCGGTACGGCTCGGGCAACACCTCACGTGAGGTGCATTCCTGAACGGCGACGAGAATCTGCAGCTCGCGTTCGAGATGGCTCGTCGCCGGAATGAAATCCTGGAACGTCTGCCTTAGCGCTTCGACGGAGGCCACCGGACGGTCGCCGCCGTGCTCGTCGGCAACCAGCAGCGCGCGGGCCAGGATGGCCTCGATGTCGGCCCCGGAAAGGCCGCTCGGGTCGTCGATCACTTCCTTGATCGACCGCGCGGGCGTTTCGAGACCGCTCTTCTTGATCATGATTCGAAACAGCGCGTCGTGTTCCGCATCGTTCTGCGGGTAGAAGAGCGCGAGGTGCTCTTCCGCGCGCCCCTGGCGCTTGAGGTCGACAGGCAGCAGATCGGGGCGGGACGTGATGAGGAACCAGACGATCTTTCCGCGATACTCGGTGTTGCCCATGAACGACGCCAGTTGCGCAAACACCCGATTGGATGTGCCGGAATCCCCCTCCTGATTGCGGTCGCCGAGAAACGCGTCCGCTTCGTCGATGATGACGCCGACCGGCCACATCGCGTGCAGCAGCTTGAGAATCTTCTCGAGGTTGCCTTCCGTCACTCCCTGCCATTGCGATCGGAAGTTCAGGAACTTCACGCACGGGAAGCCAAGCTCGCCCGTGAAGCAGTTGACGATGAACGTTTTGGCCGAGCCCACGGGACCGGCAATCAGGTAACCCATCGGCACGCCGCGCAGACGGCCGGCCAGCACGGCCTTTGCCGCGCGGCGCAGCCGCGTCTTGACGCCTTCGTGGCCCGCGACCATGTCGAGCCCGAACCGCGACTCGACGTACTCCAGCAGCCCGTAGCACTCGGCCTCGATCACCGCCTTCTTCTGTTCGCGGAGCGCCTGTGGATCGAGCCGTGCGCCGTGCTCGTCGACCGACGACAGAATCTGGCGCAGTTGGATGCGCGTCAGTCCGGAAGTGAGCTGTGCGAGGCGCTCCGCGGAGAGCTCGGATCGCGCCTGGAACCATTCGGGCCCGCGAGTCGCCCGCAGAAAGCGCAATCGTTCTGCCTCGTCCGGGCGCTCGACTTCGATCTCGAGGGTCTGCGGGGAACGAATCACGCGCGAGCTGACGTCCGCCAGGTTCTCGGTGATGAGCGCGAAGGTGATATTCGCCGAGAGCAGTGCCGGATCGGCGGACCACTTCTGGATGAACACGCGCACCGCCCGGTCTTCCGCGCTCGACTCGCCGGCCGTCTCGGGAATCAGCGTCTCCGCGTACGGGAACACGACGGCCACGCCGAGCGACGGTTGACGCTGCACGACCTGCTTGAGAAACGAGTCGACGAGCGAGCAGAACTGCACGGGATCGCGCGGCAACGACACGGCAAACGCCGTCCCGTGCACCGCATCGACGATGGCGACCGAATCCGTGAAGTGCTTGTGGGAATCGCGTGTGTGGAAGATCGCGCCGTTCGCCCGCTGGTACTCGATGACGACCTCCCGCTGTCCAAACACCCAGTTGGCGAGAAACGCGGCCATGGGCTCGAAGTCGGCGGTCGTGCGCGGCGTCGCGGCAGTCTTCGGCACCGGCACCAGATCGAGGGTGTTGCCGTGGAGCACGAACGTGTTGCCCAGGCGGGCGCGGATGCCGTGCGCGAGCGTGCGCGCCCACCGGGGATAGTCGTCGAATGGCTTCGTCATCGCCCTTTCGCTTTCGGCCGGATGGTCCTGGTCGGAGGCGTCTTGTCGGGCACGGCCGGCGGGGCCACGCGCGCGAGGTCGCTCTGCCAGCCCTCACTCTCGTTCCGGAGCAGCGACTCCATCTCGCGCACGATGCGCTCCGAGTCTTCCGAATGCCGAACGATCGCGTCGAGGTCTTCCGAGATCGCGTGCGGATCGCGCAGCGAAATGGAATTCTGGTGCAGCACTTCGAGCAGCGACTCGATCGAGTCGAGCTCGGTGACCAGCGCCTTCACCGTGCCGTCCACTTCCGAAAGCGACGCGAGCAGCCGGCGTTTGAGCTCGACGTTCTTCTTGAGCGCGGCGGCCGCGCGCTCCGGCAGGTCGGGCGCGGTGAGCTCCTGCTCGAGAACCTCGATTTCTTCTTCGACCTCCGCGGCCGTTCGGCGTGCCGGCAATCGCTCGTATCGCTGCACGGCCATCAAACGGTTCAAGTATCCCTGAAGAATCGTATCGAGCTTGCCGCGCTGCTCGTAGAGATACGCCTGTGAGATGCCCGTCAGGCTCTGATAATTCGCTTCGATGAGCCGGCAGAGGTTCTCCATCGCTTCGTAGCGCTTCGCGCTTGGCGGGGCCAGGTCCGAGATGAGACGCGATCGCCTCGCGGCGGTCTCGGCGCGGGCAATCTCGAGGCGGCGGCGGGCCACGCGACGGCGCAGCGGCCCCGAATCGAGAATGGGCAGCAGCACCAGCTCCGAACCGAGCAGAAAGAGCAGCGGCAGCGGATTCAACGCGATGAGCGAGACGAGCGCGGTGCCGCCCAGCACGATGGCTTGGTACTGATTGACGATCAGTTCTCGGAGGATCGAGCCGGCCGACACGTCCTTGTCGGGAGGTGCCATCGAACGGGCTACGATCCGGGCTTCTCGGCCACTCGGCTTCCGACGCTCGGCGTCACCGTCGCGCTCGTGGCTGTCGCAGGTGCGCTGATCCCCATCTCCGCCTCGAACTGCTGAAGGATGCTGGCGGCCTTGAGCTTCCGCGCGGTGCGATCGCGCTCGATCGCCTGCGTATCAATCCCACCGGTCGCCACTTCGACAGCCGCTTTCGACTCGGCCACTTCCTGTTTGATCTGCTCCAGGAACTTGTCGGCGGTCGAGGCGACGCCGTACGATTGAAGCTCGACGATCGCATCGGCCGCGACCTTCATCACCTGAGCCTTCCGGCGCTCCTTCAGCGCGCGCTGGCTGGTCTCGATTCGATCCTTGAGCTTGCCCTTGAGCACATCGACCGAGACCCTCGCGCTTTCGTGCGCTTTGCCCGCCGCGGCCAACTGTTCCTGCGTGCTGGTAAGGTCCGTGCGGAGTTGCTGCAGTTGAAGCGCGTCTTCTTCGGCGACGCTTCGCGCGGCGGCAGACCCCTCTCGAAGCGCCGCCTGAATCGACCCCGTCAGATCTCGCTCCTGCCTGAGGAGCGCGTCGCGCTCCTCCTCGAGTCTGATCACGGTCGCCCGCGTGGCGACGAGCACGGAATTCAGCTTCGGCATCGTCATGCGCATCTCTTCGATGGCATCCTGCAGCATGACCTCGGGGTCTTCTCCCACCGAGATGAAGAAGCCCATCCACGCCCTGAACAGACGACTCAACCTAGCGAACATCGGCACCTCCTTCGTTCCCGGTGATTCGGGCCGTCGTAATCGGGCTTTCCGACACAAAGTAACCGATAGCTGTTGCGATCGTCTCTTCTTCCTGGCGTTTCCGGGCCTGCCACGCCGCGAACTCGTCCTCTTCGTGCTTCGCCTTCTTGGTGTTCTCGTCGATCCGGGCGCGCAGCTCGGCGACGCGCAAGGCGATCTCGTCCTCGATGCGCTGATTCTCGGCGGCGGTCTGTGCGCGGAGATCCTCCACGGATTTCAGCAGCACGCGCTCGTATGTGTCGAGCGCCCGATCGCGCCGAACGGCGTCCTCGACGATCTCGGTCACCTTTACGCCGGCGGCGTCGAGGGCCACCATGACGGACTTGCGTTTCACCTCGGCGGGCAACGCACGGATGTGCTCGCTCTGAAGCATTTCCGCGACCTTGAGCACGGTATACCCGTGAGCGGGCGCGTCGATCTTCGCGGCTTCGTACACGGCGCTGAGATCGACCGGAACGGCCGCCGATCTGGAGGGCGCCATGTCCGGCTCGGTATCCGGAACGACATCAGACACCCGTTGCGGCGCGGGGACGGGCGCCGACGCCGCCGATGGATCGGCCTGGCCGACCGGCTCGTCGGTGACGACAAAAAAGCTGTACCATTTTTTGCTCACGTCATCACCCGTAGAGTGCGCATTGTAGCAGGCCCCCAAGGCTTCGGTATCCAGTGACGGTCCCTGAGCCCTTTTCGGCCGCCTCAACGCGCGTGTAGTCGTTTTATACGCCAATCCCGCGCGAGCCTTTTGGAGGAGGTTTGCGCGTTGACAACATCAGTAGCGGATCGAAGAATGGCTTAATCCCATGTCGGGCGACAACGTCGAAGAAGATCGAATCGTTGTGCGGGGGACCGAGATCCTCCCCAGCGACCCTCGCCAGCGATACCGCGAAAAGATTGCGCGGGTCGCGTTCGACTCGATGGCTCAGTTCGTCGGGCTTCTCGACGCCAGGGGCACGGTACTCGAGATCAATAAGGCTGCGCTCGATACCGCGGGGATCACGCTCGCCGACGTCGAGGGCAAGCTGTTCTGGACGACCTTCTGGTGGCAAGTTTCCAAGGAGACCAGTACGGAGCTGCGCGAGATGATCGCGCGCGCCGCAGAGGGCGAGTTCGTGCGCTGGGACGCGCAGATCTACGGCCGAGCCGGGGGCAAAGAGACGATCATCATCGACGCCTCGCTCACGCCAGTGATGGATGACGCCGGCAAGGTGGTGTTCATTTGCGCGGAGGGGCGCGACATCACCGAGATGAAGGCGCGCGAGCACGCCGCGCGCCAGGAGGCCGAGCTCCTGCATTCGTTGTTCATGCAGGCGCCGAGCCTCATTCTCATCCTGCGCGGCCCGGACCACGTCATCGAGCTTGCGAATCCACCGGTCTGTCAGAGCTTCAAACGCTCGCCCGAAGAACTGCTCAACCGGCCGCTGTTCGACGTGATGCCCGATCTGCGCGATCAGGCGTTCCCCGCGCTGCTCGAGGGCGTGTACCGGACGGGTGTTCCTCACTTCGGGAAAGAGACGCCGGCGACGTTCGTCCGGCGTGGAGGCACGTCGGAGACGGTGTATTTCAATTTCGTCTACTCGCCGTTTCGAAATTTCACAGGCGAGATCGATGGCATTTTCGTCATCGCGTCCGACGTCACCGAACAGGTGATGGCTCGCAACCAGGTGGACGAGCTTCGCCGGGCCGCGGAGAGCGCGAACCGGGCGAAGGATGAATTCCTCGCGATGCTCGGGCACGAGCTCCGCAACCCGCTCTCACCGATCCTGACGGCGCTGGAGTTGATGAAGCTGCGCGGTGAAGCCGGATCCGAGCGCGAACGCACCGTCATCGAACGTCAGGTGACCCATCTCACCCGCCTGGTTGACGATCTGCTGGATGTCTCCCGAATCGCCCGGGGCAAGGTCGAACTGAAGACCGAGCTCGTGGAGATGGCAGAGGTCATCGCGAAGGCGATCGAAATGGCGAGCCCGCTGCTGGAGCAACGAAACCACACGCTGACGCTGGACGTGCCGAGAAGCGGCCTTCGCGTGGAGGGCGACCCGACCCGCCTGGGCCAGGTGATCTCGAACCTCCTGACCAACGCGGCGAAGTACACCCCGCCCGGCGGAGACGTCTTCGTTCGTGCGGAGCAGGTCGGGGACGAAGTGGTGTTATCGGTGCGCGACACCGGAATCGGCATCTCGCCCGATGTACTGCCGAGCATCTTCGATCTGTTCGTGCAGGGGCGGCAGGCGCTCGACCGCTCGCAGGGAGGCCTGGGCATCGGATTGACGATCGTGCGAAGCCTGATCGAGCGGCACGGCGGGTCCATATCCGCGCGCAGCGAAGGACCGGGGAAGGGAACCGAGTTCATCGTTCGGCTGCCGGCGGCTGTGCGGGCTCACGACGTCTCTGATCGCGCGGAGACGCCGGAACGGCTCCGCAAGCCGACGGTCCCGCCGGGGTCCGCGCGAATCCTCATTGTCGATGACAACGAAGACGGCGCGCAGTTGCTCGCCCAGGTCCTCACCGGACGGGGCTATGACACGCGCGTGGCGCACGATGCTCCGACCGCGTTGCGGGTCGCAAGAGAATTCGCACCGGACGTGGCGTTTCTCGATATCGGGTTGCCCGTCATGGACGGCTACGAGCTCGCCTCGCATCTTCGGGAGATTCCCGGACTCGAGGGTCTTCGATTGATCGCGATCACAGGGTACGGTCAGGACTCGGATCGGCGCAGGACGCGGAAAGCGGGCTTCCACCACCATCTGGTCAAGCCTGTTGACATCGACGCGATCGAAGCGGCGCTGAACATGCGCAGCGCGCCAGACGCCGAATGAAATCGCCCCTTCCGCCGGGTAAAGGGTCACGAGAACATGGCCTTTGCGGCGAACAGCACGTTCGCCGGGCGCTCGGCAAGCCGGCGCATGTACCAGGCGAACCACTGATCGCCGTAGCTGATGAGGACGCGAACGCGATAGCCCTCGCCCGCAAGCCTGATCTGCTCCGCCCGCTGAATGCCGAACAGCAAATGGAACTCGTAGGCACCGCGTCCGACCCGGGCGTCTTCGGCCCGACGCGCAATCGTGTCGAGCATCGATCGATCGTGCGTTCCGAACACCAGCCGCGGTGAAGCAGGACGGCCAGCGGCGGCGAGCATGAGCGTGGCCAGCTCGAGGAAGCTCGCGTCGACGTCGCGCTTCTTCGGGTACGCGATATCCGCAGGTTCTTGATACGCTCCCTTGACGAGCCGGATTCCGCCGCCAAGCGGCAGCAGCGACCGTAGATCGTCTTTCGTGCGGTAGAGATACGCCTGAAGGCACACGCCGATGTTCTGGAACTCAGACGCCAGCCGCCGGTAGATCGCCAGCGTCCTTTCCAGGTACGCGTGCTGTTCCATGTCAATCCACACGCGCGTGCCGCTGGAATGCGCGCGGTCGACGAGCGTCCGCAGATTGCGATGACATCGCTCCAGATCGACATCGAGTCCGAGCTGCGTGAGCTTCACCGAGATCTCGCAGCTGACCTCGCTCTTCTCGATTCTGGCCAGCACCTCCGAGTAGCGACGCACCACATCGTCGGCTTTCGCCGCGTCGGTCACGTTCTCACCGAGCTCGGTGAGCACCGTACCTGTTCCCTGCTGGTGGAGCGTGTGCGCGGCGGCGAAGGCCTCGTCGAATGTCTCGCCCGGCATGAAGCGCGTGGCGGCTTTCCTGACAATCCTCCACCGCGGAGCATGCGTCCGCAGCCAGGGGCTTTCCGACAGCGCGAGCAGCATCGCACGCGATATGCCCATTTGGATGGACTACACCATACGACAGCTCGATGTCTCACTCCAGGTTCCTGGCGCGCTGTCTAGGTTTCCGCAGGAGTCTGCGTCTGGTGTGTGACCGGCAGCGCCCATGGCATGAAACGTGGAACACAAACCTTCATGCATCGAACGAGGTTGGGCGCTGTCGTGCACGTGCTGCAGCACACGGGCGTCGTGGCCGCAGGGTTCATCATGATTGTGCTCGGTGTCGCAATGACGTTCTCGCTCGTGATGGTGCTGCCCGGGATCATTTTCCTCGTGGTGGGCGTGGCTGTCGTCGTGGCAGGGGTGTTCGCCCACGCGACAGCGGGGCCGTAAGTCACCTCGTTCCTCCGACGAGCGCCGCAACGGTCGCGCCGGCATAGTACGCCGCGACGCCGACGATCGAGCCGAGGCCGAGCATCTCGAGCCCGTTCATCCACCACGACCCTGTGCCCACGTGCGAGCGCGCCGCGCCGACGAAGAACAGGACGGCGAGGCTGAGAGCGGTTGACAGCATGAACCGGCTCGCGGGGGCCGCGGGGACGATGTACGGCACGAGCGGCACGGCGCCGGCGATGACGAACGCCGCGAAGGTGGCCACGCCGTGCCGGATTGGAAACGCTTCCTGCTCTGGGAGCTGCTGTGCTTCGCGGACCCGCTCGTCCGAACGGATGCCGAGGTAATTCCCAACGCCCATCGACAGTCCGTCGGCCAGCAGGTTTGCGACACCTAGCACGAGCACTGTGACTGGTGCCAATGTGCCTCCCGTCACGCCGGCGACGACCGCAAACGTCGTAATCACGCCGTCGTTGGCGCCATAGATCAGATCGCGAATGTAGTGCCGCGCGACGCCGAGAAGGCCGTGCGGCTCGATGTGCAACGAATCCCGGGTCGAAGGGGAATGCGATGGCATCAGAAGGACACCCCCACCACCATGCCCTCGCTCACAATCCCATCGTCGGCGAATCCAACCCATCCAGCGGCGATCTCGACTGTAGGCCCCGGCCGTTCCTGAGCGGCGGCCGTGCCCGCCACGAGCGCGACCAGCGTGAACGAACGGAGAATCGGGCTGAGCATGTACGTTTCCTTTCAGAAGAGGATATTCCGTTGCGTCCCTTTGTTCGATAGTGCGACAACCGACATCGAACAGCATAGAGCGCAATCGTTCGTAGGCAACACTGGGTATAACATTCTGAAAGTCATTTTCTGAGGACGGCCATGAATAAGACGCCTGCAATGCTGCTGTTGATGTCGCTGCTGGTTTCGGCCGCTCCCGTGCTTGCACAGGACGCACGAAACACGGTGCTCACCTCGCGCACGCACTACACGATGCCCGTGTTTACGAGCCGGGAGGCGTGGGAGGAGCGCGCGGCATTCCTGCGCAAGCAGATTCTGGCGAGCGCGGGGCTGCTGCCCATGCCCGAGAAGCGGCCGCTGAACGCACAGATCTTCGGCAAGCTCGAGCGCGACGGCTACACGATTGAAAAAGTCCTGCTCGAAACGCTGCCGGGCTTCTATCTCGGCGGCAATCTCTATCGTCCGCTGGGAAAGCAGGGCCCGTTCCCGGGCGTTGTGTCGCCGCACGGCCATTGGCACTACGGCCGGCTCGAGAACACCCAGCTCGTCTCCGTTCCCGGCAGGGCCATCACCCTTGCCCGGCAAGGCTATGTCGTTTTCATCTACGACATGATCGGCCAGAACGACACCGACCAGATCCCGCATCACTGGGGGGAAGAGCGCTACGACCTGTGGAGCATCGGTCCCATGGGCATCCAGCTGTGGGACAGCATCCGGGCCACGGACTTCGTCAGCTCCCTTCCCGATGTCGATTCACAGCGTATTGTCGCGACCGGGGCATCGGGCGGAGGCACGCAGACCTTCTTTCTGATGGCTGTGGATGAGCGCATCAAGGCGGCCGCGCCCGTGAACATGATCTCGGCCACGTCGCAAGGCGGCGTCTGCGAGAACGCGCCCAACCTGCGCGCCGGCTGGACCGACTTCAGCAACATGGTCGTCGGCGCGCTCATGGCGCCGAGGCCGTTGATTCTGGTCTCGAACTCCGGCGATTGGACCGTCGAAACGCCCAAGGAAGTGTTTCCCGCCATTCAGAGCATCTATCGCCTGTTCGGTGCGGAAAAGAATGTCGAGAACGCGCACTTCACCCAGTTCATCCACAACTACAACAAGGAAAGCCGCCAGGCGGTCTACAGATTCTTCAACGAGCACATGCTGAAGAATCCCGCTCCGGTGTCGGAGCCGGCGTTCAGGGTGGAGTTCCCCAACGAGCTGCTGGCCCTGTTCAACAGGCAGCGGCCGGCGAACGCCGTCACGGGCCTGGAGCAGCTCGCGCAGACCATGATTCAGGACGCACGCAGCGGCACGGCGCGTTTGCAGCCGCGCGACGCCACCGCGCTCGCCACTGCGCGCGACGCGTTCGCCGAGCGGATGATGTATTCGCTGCTTGCGTTTCGGCCCAGGGCGGCTGAACTGCGTTCGGAAAGAATCGAGGCGCTGCCCGGCGGCGAGAAGCTGGTGATCGGCCGCGAAGGCAAGGGCGATCGCGTTCCCGCCGTCTGGCTCGCGCCGTCCAGGATCAATCCAGCGATGGCGCCCACGCTGGTCGTTCACCCCGAAGGCGTCGCGTGGGTGACGCGCTCGCCGCTCGTCAAGTCGATTCTCGATCGCGGCGGCGTCGTGATGGGCATCGACGCGTTCCAGACGGGAAGCGCCGTGGCGCCGCGGGATACGAAGAACAGAGCGTACCTGCACTTCAATCAGACCAACGACGCGAATCGCGTGCAGGACATCGTGACGGCTCTCGAGTACCTGCGCAGCCGATCCAAAGCGCAGACCGTGAACCTCGTCGGCCTCGAGATGGCGGGCGTCTGGTCGTACTTCGCGCGGACGATGGCCGGAGAAGGTGTGAACCTTGCGGCCGACCTGACGCAGTTCGCGGCCGACACCGACGCGGAGTATGTGAAGCGGTTCTTCATCCCGGGTGTACGGAAGGCCGGCGACTTCCACGCGGCGGCGGTGCTGAACGCGCGGGGGCGCGCGCTCGTCTACAACGCGGGCCCGCAGTTTCCCGCCGACTGGGCGCGGCAGGCCGCGAAAGCGGCCGGGAGCGATCTGGATCTTCGGACCGGTTCGGTGGACGCGTCCGATCTCGTCAGCTGGCTCGTCGACGGCAAAGAGCGAGCCAGCAGCGGACAGTCAGGCTCGGCGGAGAGCGGGGAGCGACAACGTCACGGCCAATCGTGGCTGGCGCACGAAAGGCCGTGGCTAGGAGCCTCGGACAGGCTCCTAGCTCGCGCGTTTGATGGAGAGCTTCTGCAGACGGCTGCGCAGCGTACTGGGTTTCAGCCCGAGCGCGCGGGCGGCCCCGCGAGGGCCTTCGATGCGCCAGGACGTCGAGGCGAGAATGCGCATAATGTGGTTTCGTTCGACCGCCTGCAGGGTGGATTCGCTGGCGCTCGCAATTGTGCCCGACGGATCGGTCAGGCTCGAGAGGCACACGTCATCGATCGACACGACCCCACCCGACGACAGGATGATCGCCCGCTGAATCACATTCTCGAGCTCGCGAATGTTTCCAGGCCAGTGATGGTCCTGCAGCATGCGCATCACCGGCTTCGAAATCGGGGTCACTGGCTTTCGCAGCTGCGTGGAAAAACGCTCGACGAAGTACGCGACCAGCATCGGAATGTCTTCGGCTCGTTCGCGCAGGGCCGGCAGCGTAATCGGAAACACGTTCAGGCGATAGTAGAGGTCTCGACGGAAGCGGTCGTTGCGGACATCGTTCATCAGGTCGCGGTTTGTGGCGGCGATGACGCGCACGTCGACGCTCGTGGTACGGCTGCTGCCGAGCCGATCGAGCTGTCCCTCCTGGAGCACTCTGAGGAGTTTCGGCTGGAGCTCGAGCGGAAGATCTCCGACTTCGTCGAGGAAGAGCGTTCCGCGGTTTGCCAGCTCGAAGCGTCCAGCCTGGCTCACGCTCGCACCGGTGAAGGCGCCGCGCTCGTGCCCGAACAGTTCGCTCTCGATGAGCGTGGCGGGCAGGGCCGAACAGTTCAAGGCGACGAATCGGTTGTGGCGCCGTGTGCTCCGCTGATGGATCGCGCGCGCGACCAGCTCTTTCCCGGTGCCGGTCTCGCCGAGCAGGAGGACGGTGGCCTGAGTTGCGGCGACCTGGTCCACTCTGAACATGACGTAGCGCCACGCGCTGCTCTCGCCAACGACCCCGTCCTCTGCAGCCGGCGTCATGGAATCGGCGCCGCGCGGCACGGCGGGAAGCGACGGCCTGCGGCGACTACGCCGTTCGACGATCAGACCAGAGGGTGCGGGATTGGCACTTCCAAGAAGGAGTGCGCCCACTCGTTTGGCGAAGTCGAGCACCGACGATCGATCCCTCGACAGGGCCACGAGATTGTCACGGCCCCCACGAAAACACAGAATCGCCGCGGCCACCTTCGCATCTCGCGTCTTCCACGACGCGGCGATCAATGCCCGGACGCCGGTGTTCCAGACCCGGTGCAGCTTATCCACCGGAACGAGCGAGGGCTCGCGGCGCTCGGGCGTGATCAGAATCGATTCCAGTGTGGCCGCTTTTTCAACAATCCACGGCTCTGCCGCGAGGTCGATCACGGCATGCTCGTCGGCGCTGCCTGTCGTCAGGACTTTCGTCCGCCGTCTCGCGCCTCCTTCCACCTCGAACACGGCCAGCGTCGCATCGTCGAGGTTCACGTCGGTCGCCAACCGCTTCAATGCGTGGCGTATCTCTTGCTCTACGGCGTCTGGTGCCGCGCTCTCCAGATGCGTCGAAAGTTGCGCCAGGAGAATGGACAGGCTGTCGTGATCCGCACCAGGCAGCCGGGCGGAAAGCGGTATAGCCATGCGACCTCCAATTCCTAATTTGAGT
>Ga0105107_10002439_pt1 | contig 12246 bp, 10 predicted proteins | sample PPLLaktember2015_6_FD_79335 | JGI IMG/M metagenome (GOLD analysis project Ga0105107, IMG submission 79335) | Freshwater sediment microbial communities from Prairie Pothole Lake near Jamestown, North Dakota, USA - PPLs Lake P8 Core (1) Depth... | ecosystem: Environmental > Aquatic > Freshwater >... | reverse complement strand
GGAACGGGCCTCGGACTCTCGCTCTCCTACGATATCATCACGCAGGAGCACAAAGGAGAAATCAGGGTGGATTCAGAAGAAGGACAGTACACCGAATTCGTGATCACCATCCCGCGGCATGCGGGAAATGGACAGGGAGGTGCCTGATGAAGATCATGATCGTAGATGATGAACGGGACGTGGAAATCCTCTTCCGGCAGCAGTTCCGCAAAGAGGTAAGAGATGGCCGCGTTGAACTCTGTTACGCATTCTCGGGGGAGGAGGCGCTGGACTACCTCCAGACGGTAAATCCTCCGGATGTGGTGTGTATTCTTTCGGATATCAACATGCCCGGCATCACCGGGCTCGATCTGCTCAGAGCAGTAAAAGAGAAGTATCCCGGGATCCGGGTCTCCATGATCACGGCCTACGGCGATGAACTCAATTTTAAGACCGCGATGTCGACTGGAGCCGAACACTATTTCACGAAGCCTATCGATTTTGACCAGGTCAAGAAGGACGTACTGAATGCCTCCTAGAATCCTCGTTGTGGATGATGAGCCGGATCTCGAAGTCCTAATTCGCCAGAGGTTCCGCAAGCAGATTCGCGATGACGAGCTCCGATTCGAATTTGCCCAGAACGGCCTCCAGGCCCTGACCAGACTTGATGAACATCCTGATATTTCAGTCATCCTTTCCGACATCAACATGCCCGAAATGGACGGCCTGACACTCCTGGAGAAGGTGGGTGAACGGAACAACCCGGCAATCAAGTCCGTCATAATCTCTGCGTACGGCGACATGGAGAACATCCGGACTGCCATGAACCGGGGTGCCTTCGACTTCCTGACAAAACCGATTGATTTTAACGACCTCGATCTCACCGTTCAGAAAACCATGCAGCAGCTCGAAGTCATACGGCATGCGCTGAAGACGAGGGATGAACTCGTCGCCGTGCAGCGCGATTTGAGCACGGCCACACGCATCCAGCAATCCCTTTTGCCAAAAACGTTCCCACCTTTCCCACACCGTCCCGAGATGGACATCTATGCGGAGATGCAGACAGCTAAGGAGGTCGGGGGGGACTTCTACGATTTCTACCTTATCGACGAAGACCGTCTTGCCTTCGCCGTAGGCGACGTGTCGGGGAAGGGGATTCCTGCGGCTATTTACATGGCGGTGAGCCGAACTCTGCTGAAGGCCATTGCGCACCAGATCGTCAACCCCGGCGAGGTCCTGAGGAAGCTCAACACGCTTCTGATTCCGGAGAGCGATGAGTCGACGTTTGTGACTATCTTTTACGGCGTGCTGAACATCCACTCCGGCGAGATACAGTTCAGTAACGGAGGGCACAATCTACCCTATCACGTCCGTGCGACCGGAGAGATTGAACAACTCCCCATGACCGATGGAATGTTTCTTGGCAAGTTTCCGCATATGGACTTCGAGACGAAGAGACTTCACCTGTCGAAGGGCGATTCGTTGTTCGTCTACACCGATGGCGTGAGTGAGGCGATGGACTCCGAATTGAATCAGTACCAGGAGGCGCGACTGGAATCGTATCTGAGATCGACAGGCGGAAAGGCAATTCAGGACATCGTGCGAGGAAGCATCGCCGATATCAAGAAACACACGCGCGAGGCACCGCAATCGGACGACATCACCGTCCTGTCTCTGCGCTACATTGGCAGGAATGGACACTGAATGTAGATCAACTACTGCCGACCATCCTCAATGTTTGATCATCAGACCAAAGCCTGGATCCCGATTGCCGATAGGAGTACCCCGCACTTTTCCCAATGACACGCGGCTGACCCTTTTTCCGAATTATCGATCCATACGTCCTGATTGACATCCGGTGCTTCTGGTGGTATATTGCTGCACAAGAATCCCTCGATTTGGCCCAAACCGATAAGCCTGTTCGACCCCAGGGGTTCCACACTCACGCAACATCCGGAGCGCAGCCGACCAATGCGACTATTACCGCTCGTCACCCTGCTGATCCTGACTTTCAACACAACCAATGCACAACCATACGCTGATTTGATACTCCTGAACGGCAAGATATGGACGGTCAATCCGAAGCAGCCTGAAGCGGAAGCGGTGGCCTGCAGTGGAAACAGGATCGTTGCGGTAGGATCGACGAAGGATATTCGATCCTGGGCCGGGGAGAAAACGCAGGTTATCGACCTTGCCGGCAAACGTGTCATTCCCGGATTCAACGACGCGCACCTGCATTTCTATTCCGGTGGTGCGAGTCTCAGCGGCGTGCAACTCCGCACGGCCAAGTCGCACAGGGAATTCGCGGACCGGATACAGGAATTTGCTACGCGCCTCCCCAAAGGACGGTGGATCACCGGGGGAAACTGGGATCATGAAGCATGGACTCCGGCACATTTGCCAACACGCGCGCTGATTGACGATGCGACACCTGAGAACCCTGTCTTCGTTGACCGGCTTGACGGGCATATGGCCCTTGCGAATTCGCTCGCGCTCAAACTTGCCGGGATCACACGGGAGACTCCCGACCCTCCTGGTGGAACTATCGTTCGAGACGCAAAGGGTGAACCGACCGGGGTACTCAAAGACGCTGCAATGGATCCTGTCTACCGGGTGATGCCCGACGCCTCATCGGCGGAGATCGTCGATGCAATACGCGCTGCACTCCGCTGTGCAGCAGAGAATGGCGTGACGAGCGTCCAGGATATGTCGGCATCATCAGACATTCTGGCCGCATACCAGGAACTCCTCGCCAGGAACGAACTGACCGTGCGTATTTACGGATTCCAACCACTCGGCTCATGGAAACGCCAGGCCTCCCTCGGGCTGCGCGCTGGCTTCGGCAACGAGAAGTTGAAGATCGGCGGCATGAAGGGATTTGCGGACGGGTCCCTCGGTTCGACGACGGCTCTGTTCTTCTCTCCGTACGAGGATGCGCCCGCAACGTCCGGTCTCCCGAGTGAAGAGATGATCCCCGAAAGCAGGATGTCAGCGAACATCACCGCGGCCGACAGCGCCGGCCTTCAAATCGGGATTCACGCGATCGGCGATCGCGCCAACCAGGCTATTCTCGGCATATACGAGAGCGCAGCGAAGCACAACGGCGAACGCGACAGACGATTCCGGATAGAGCACGCGCAACATCTCCAGAAAGCGGAGATTGCATCATTCGCGCGGCAGGGAGTCATTGCGTCAATGCAGCCCTATCACGCGATTGACGACGGACGCTGGGCGGAAAAGCGCATCGGCCCGGAGCGGGCTAAAGGCGCGTACGCGTTTCGTTCACTCCTCGATGCTGGCGTGACTCTGGCGTTTGGCTCCGACTGGTCTGTAGCACCGATGGATCCACTCATGGGAATCTATGGTGCAGTCACGCGGAGCACACTCGATGGGAAACATCCCGAGGGTTGGATCCCCGGAGAAAAGATCAGCGTTGCCGAAGCCATCAATGCGTTCACACTCGGTGCGGCATTTGCCTCATTCGACGAGGGAATCAAGGGTTCGATTGAGGCGGGAAAACTTGCCGACATGGTTGTCCTCTCGGACGACATTCTGCAGATGAAGCCGTCACTGTTGAACACTGCAAAGGTGGAGACAACGGTCTTCGACGGCCGGGTGATCTACGAGAGGCAACCATAACACGAAGGCAGGACATCTGTTCTGCTGTTCCCCGCTCTCCGCGCATGTGCCCATCCTTATAACCCAAGGAAGGAATCCCGCCAACAGGGAGTATTTTCCTCGAATCCGTTGTTATAGATCTGTATCCACCACAGCGTCCAGGGTTGCAGATGAGAGAGGATGGTGCAGATCGAACGCGGGAACTTGTGGACAACCTGTATCGCTCCGACTCCAGTCGTATACTTGCCACACTCATTCGCCTGCTGGATGATTTCGATCTTGCCGAAGATGCCCTGCACGACGCGTTCAACGCGGCAATGGTGCAATGGCCTCTTGAGGGTGTGCCCGCCAACCCCCTCGCCTGGCTTGTGTCAACCGGACGATTCAAGGGGATAGACCAGAAACGACGGGCCGCCAGGTTCGATACATCAGTCGAATCGCTCGCCGCATTTCCAGATACCGGGAACATCGATCCTGCCGACCAGATCGACGATATTTTCCGGGATGATCAGCTGCGGCTGATCTTTACGTGCTGCCATCCAGCACTCTCGCAAGAGGCTCGCGTTGCTCTCACCCTCAGAGAGGTTTGCGGCCTCACCACCGAAGAAATCGCAAGCGCATTCATAACCACCCCATCGACTCTCGCACAACGAATCGTGCGTGCAAAGGCGAAGATCCGCGACGCCCATATCCCATATCGAATACCGTCCCCGGCTGACCTGCCGGATCGATTAGGCACTGTCCTCCGTGTGATCTATCTCGTGTTCAACGAGGGCTACTCTGCATCATCGGGAGAATTGTTGACCCGCCCTGATCTGTCGGGTGAGGCTATTCGTCTGGGGCGCCTGTTGATGGAGCTGCTGCCGGATTCGGAGGTTATCGGACTTCTTGCGCTCATGCTGTTACAGGAGTCGAGGCGAGATGCGCGCACCACCCTTTCGGGTGACCTTGTCCTGCTCGAGGACCAGGACCGATCGCTTTGGAACAGGGAATACATCACAGAGGGGAGTGCACTTACCGTGCGAGCGATGTCCACGGGCCAATTCGGCCCGTATGCCATCCAGGCAGCAATCGCCGCAATCCACGCCGGCGCTCCCGACGCCAGCAGCACAGAATGGAAAAGGATAGTCGAACTGTACGACATGCTTCTCCTGTGGGAGCCTTCCCCGGTTGTGGAACTGAACCGGGCGGTAGCGGTGGCAATGCGGGACGGCCCGTCCGCAGGACTGGAAATCATTGATGCGATTCTTGCCCGGGGCGAACTGGCGAACTATGCGCTTGCACATTCCGCGAGAGGTGAACTTTGCAGGCGAATCGGCAAGAGAAGAGAAGCAACCGATTCCTACACACGGGCCCTTAGCCTCACGCAGCAGGGACCCGTGCGCCGATTCTTGGAACGGCAAATGAGCCGATTGTCGTAGCAAGGTGTGATCTGCATGTCGATTCTTCCAGGCTCCGAACGACTAGATAATGAACCCGCAATTCATTCACTTCATAGAGGAGGTGTCGCCATGCGATTCATGATGCTGATGATTCCGCGCGTCTACCAGGGTGCGGAAGGCAAGAAGGTAGGAGCGGATTTCGCCCCTAGCGCAGCGGATGTCGGGGAGATGATGAAATACAACGAGGAACTTGCCAAGGCCGGGGCACTTATCGCACTCGATGGGCTCCACCCCATCACGATGGGTGCGCGGGTCTCCTTTTCGGGAGGGAAGCCAAGCGTTACCGACGGTCCTTTCACAGAAGCCAAAGAAGTGCTCGGAGGCTACTGGATGATACAGGTGAATTCAAAAGAGGAAGCGATCCAGTGGGCCAGGCGCTGTCCGGCGCAAGACGGTGATGCGATCGAAGTGCGTCAAGTGTTTGAGGTATCAGAATTTCCGCCTGATGTCCAGCAAGCCGCCGAGAGCTCTCTCGTGACGGCAGAGGTCGCAAAGCACAGGAATCCATAAGTCGGGGCCGTGAGGGCCCTACTCTCGGCGGGGTCGGCCTGTTCAGCAATTCAGGACTCGACCCCACCGAGTCCGGGTCAATGCAGATATGTGTCACGAATAGCGCAGGCACTCTGGATGAAGTATCTATGTCTTGCCTATGAGGAAGAAGAAAAGCTGAACACGATGCCCGCGAACGAGTGGCAGGCGCTGAGAGAAGAGACATTGGCATACCTGGGGACGCTTACCAGAAATGGTCAGGTCATTTCGGCGGAAGCGCTCCGGAGTGTGCAAACAGCGACCACACTTCGGATCCGGAATGGGAAGTTGTCCATTACCGATGGTCCGTTCGCGGAGACTAAGGAGACCCTGGGCGGGTTCTTTCTGATCCATGCCAAGGACCTTGACGAGGCCATCCAGGTGGCGTCAAAGTGGCCTTCGGCTCGACTGGGGAGCATCGAGGTTAGGCCGATTGAAGCTGCACTGAGGGAGGAAAGCCGGTACTAACCGCGAGGGGGATCGACATTCGACTCAACGAATCACGTATCCACCAGGCAATACTCATCCATCATCAGAGGAGATTTACCATGGCAACACTCAACGCGTATCTGAACTTCCCGGGAAACACTGAAGAAGCCTTCACGTTCTACCGATCGGTGTTTGGGGGGGAATTCACAACTCTGCAACGCTTCAAAGACACCCCTCAAGCCGGCAATGTCCCCGATGCGGAAAAAGACATGATCATGCATGTGGCGTTGCCCGTGGGAAACGGCAACACTCTGATGGCGACCGACGCTCTTGAATCGATGGGACAGAAGCTCACCGTAGGCAACAACTTGTCGCTCATGATCGAGGCGGAAAGTAAGGACGAGGCCAACAGGATCTTCAAGCAACTTTCCACTGGGGCCAACGTACAGATGCCTCTTGAGGATGCCTTCTGGGGGACATACTATGGTATGCTGACAGACAAATTTGGAATACAGTGGATGGTGAACTACACATATCCCGAGCAAAAGTAATCATGGAGAGCGCGATGCAAAAAATCACTCCATTCTTGTGGTTCGATACGCAGGCCGAAGAGGCAGTGAGATTCTACACCTCTATTTTCAAGAAGTCGAAGGTCGGCCGGACCGTGCGTTATGACGAATCCGGATCAAAAGCCTCCGGCATGCCTGCCGGCTCGGTCATGGTAATCTCGTTCGAGCTGGAAGGCGAGAAGTTCACAGCACTGAACGGCGGGCCGCACTTCAAATTCACGGAGGCCGTATCGTTTGTCGTCAATTGCGAGGCTCAGGATGAAGTAGATTACTATTGGGTGAAACTCTCCGAGGGCGGCGATAAAAATGCGCAGCAATGTGGCTGGCTGAAAGACAAATACGGCCTTTCATGGCAGATCGTTCCGACTGCGCTGACTGAGATGTTGGCTGACAAGGACCCCCAGAAGTCCCAGCGGGTGATGCGGGCAATGCTTCAGATGAAGAAAATCGATCTTGGTGCACTCAAGCGGGCATACGACGGACGGTGACCGCGTCGCTCGCAGAGAAGCAAATACCGGGCAACTCATCAACGTGGCGTCTACCGAAGCGATAATCATCTCTAGATCGGTTTGGTGAATATCATGAAGAGAGGTGGGCAATTTCCGGATTTCCCGATTGTCAATTGGTCTATCTGAGCTAGAAAGGAGATCAGGACTTGGCTGCGGATGAAGCTGGAGGAACTCCCTATCTGTGGGTCCCAGGCACCAGGTTCCGGAGCCTCTTCCGCGCATCGACCAGTTCCGGCCGTCCTTCCTCTGCGTCCTTCCACAGATCAAGGAACTTTCTGTATTCCGAAACGGCTTGGTCAAATCTTCCTGATTGTTCACAAACCCGGGCTAGGCGGTAATGATAGACCGGGTGGATCAGGCGCCTATCGTTCGTGCCTCGGTCAATTCGGAGCAGCCGTTCGTATTCAACAATCGCACTGTCACGTTGTCCCTTCATTTGGAACGCGCGCGGCACGATGTCCCTTATTGCCGGGACATTGTAGAGGGGCATCCGCCAGCCGACAGCCATGGAGGGGCCGATCACAGGCGTTTCGCGATACACAATAACGGCGCTGTCAGGCTTTCCCTCTGCGAGCAACAGTTCTCCCCCGAGAATTCCTGCCATCATTGTGAGCGTGCCTTGCATTGACTCAAGAGAGTTAAGCTGTGACCGGAGTTCCGCAATGCGTGCCCGGGCTGAGTCGTTGCGGCCCTCACGAAGATAGACAAGGCCCTGCAAGAAATTCAAGAGGGCCTTGCTGCAAACAGGAGTCCGGGGACTGTTCAGACTGTAGATGTTGTAGAATTCCGCGAATTCCTTTCGTGCTCCGCCTGCTTCTCCACGGTTCAGGTATCTCATGCCATTCATGAAATGTAACGGGGCGGTTAGAGTGCGCCACTGCAATTGATGAATAATGCCGGCCGCCCGGTCAAGTTGGCGCGAGGCTTCCAGGGGTCTGCCCAGGGTTCCGAGATACGATACTTTCCAAATCATTGCCTCCGCCTTCAGCGGGATTGTCGGCGCGGCGTCGAGAACACTGTCCACCAGCCGGAGGCACTCCGCGTAGTCTTCTTTCAGCGCATACACGTAAGCCAGACTCTTGTACGCACTGTAGAATGACGGTTGCACGCGCAACGCGTCGCGGTATCTGGCGATGGATTCATCAAGGTCTCCCATCTGGAGGTGGATTTCAGCCATCGAATCGAACGGGTTCGCGTCCCCCGGTGAGAGCGTTGCATACCGCTGCAACGCTTCGATCGCCTTCTCGTAGAGACCCTGCGCTGCATACAGGTACGCAAGCCCATTCGTGGGAGAAGCAAATTCCGGGTCCAACCGGATCGCCGTTTCGTATTCCCGCTGCGCCTCGTGAACCATCCCCTTCGCCTGGTAGGCCTGCCCGAGTTCGTCATGGAATCGCTTCTCCTGGGGGAATTGTCTCACCAATTCTTCGAGAAGCGCCAGGCGCTTTGGGGGATCCTTCTCGATCACCGTGGCGTACCGGGCTTCGATGGCGAGGCGCTCTTTCTCCGGGGCTCTTGCCGAAAGTGCTTTCGCCTTCTCGATGGCGATTCTGCTGCGAGGGACATCAATCATTGCACCGCAGGCTTTTGAGAGGTAGTGATACGCCAGGGCGAAATTGGAATCCCGGGCCACTGCATTCTCAAGAAATCCCCTGGCTTCGGCATAGTAGAGTTTTTCAAAGTCGTCCCGCCCACGGAGAAAAAAGTTGTACGCATCCATGGAGGATGTCGTCACCTCGGCAATCTGTGACTCCGCCGATGCGATCTTCCGCTGCGACAATCCAACGCCCCGGGCGATTTCTTTGCTGAGCTGGTCGATCTGTACATCGAGTATGCTCTGCACCCCCTCGCCACGAGCACTGGCCGTTTTCAAGATTTCCTTGGTGCCGACGTCCAGTACCTTCACGTCGGTGGCAAAGGTCTCACCCGCCTTGACAAAAGAGCCGATGACAATCGCATGAACTCCCTCCCGCTGGCAGAGTTGGAATCCCAGATCTTTGTCTATGAGACCCGTCCCGCTCTTTCCCATCTGCTTCAACACGTCATTCATTCTCTCCCACGTCATCACTCTGAGATACTTCGACTGTTCAAGGCTTGTGATGAGCAGGTTTGGTATGGCCTCGCGCAGATAGTCGTAGGATTGGTCGCCGGTCTGGTTGACAAACGCGATGACGGCGACGGGTTTGGGATCGGAAATAAGAAGATCATCAAACAGGATGGGCTTGAGCAGAAAAAATGCCGCAACGAGAGCAGCAACGAAGACTGCAGGGAAGAGCAAATTTCTCGTGGACGGCTTCTTGTTCAGCGGCTTTGTTTGAACCACGGTAACAGGATGCTGACGGGCAATCCCTGAGACTTCCGACGCTTTGCTCAGTCGCTTCAGGTCAACAAGCATCTCATCAATGTGCTGGTATCGCTCATCCGCAGACTTTGCCAGCGCCTTGGTGATGATCCGTTCAAGGTCCATCGGAATCCCTGTGCGAAGGGACGTCACGGGTAACGGCTCTGCATTGGCGATATTGTAGGCGACGACATTCTCATAGTCCCCTTTGAACGGCGGATCACCGACGACCATTTCATAGAGGATCACGCCCAGTGACCAGATATCAGACCTGCGGTCGATCTCCTCGCCCCTTGTCTGTTCGGGCGACATGTATTCCAGCGTCCCCAGTGTCGTCCCTGCCCTGGTAACCTTGGAGCGGCCGGAGAGTTTTGCAAGTCCGAAGTCAAGGATCTTTGCGCCACTGTCGGCGGTGAGCATGATGTTTGCGGGCTTGATGTCACGGTGAACGATCCCGTGCTCGTGCGCTTTTCCGAGACCACTGGCGATCTGACTGGCAATGCCGATGGCCTCTTCAATGGTGAGAGGCCCACGCCCAATCTTCCTGTCAAGCGTCTCCCCCTCGTAATACTCCATGCAGATGAACATCTGTCCATCTGATGTTTCGTCGATATCATGGACAACGCAGATGTTATTGTGCTGCAGGGCAGAGGCGGCCTGCGCTTCGTGGATGAAGCGTTTCTTTGCCTCTGCATCAAAGGTAAACTCGTGAGGAAGGAATTTCAAGGCAACAATTCGCTTGAGATGGGCGTCTTCGGCCTTGTATACGACACCCATGCCCCCTTCGCCGAGCTTGCCCAGAATCGTGTAATGAGAGATGGTATTGCCGATCATTGCAGGCCCCGGGTCCGGGGGAAAGATACGGTAGGGGAAAGGCAGAGTCAAACGCCCGAATTACCTCATTGAATTCCATACCTCAAAAAGTTACATGCTTGAACAGACATCACGGACTTGCATAAGAAGCCATGATTTCTCTCATTATGGTCGAATGTAGCATATCCCTTGTTTGATTCACATTCGGGCAGAACTTGCCGTGAATTCCAGAAACATAAGCCTGCTCCCGGCAATTGTCTTGATGGTCGTTCTCGCGCCTCCACCGGGAAGGACCCAAGAAGTCTTCGCATCCCCCACGCACGACGTCGCTATAGAGACTGACAAGGATCGGGCTATCGCCGGGACGGCTGGCGCAACCACCTTCACATTCTTCTATGGCAAACGGCAGACGTTCCGCACCGTGGGAGTCGCCCAACGTTGGGCCAATATTCTCGGAAACGTGACCAACCCGAGCGGGGTCGACTCGCTCACGTACAGACTGAATGGCGGTTCGTCCAATCGTCTCAGCCTCGGCCCCGACCTACGCCGCCTCTACACCGAGGGGGACTTCAACATTGACCTCTCATGGCCGCAGCTTCAGCCGCTACCGGATTCCAACATCGTCATCCTCACGGCATATGAACATGCAAACATCAAGCAGGACACGGTGGCGCTGTTCTATCACGCCGGCACGATTTGGCCAATCCCCTCTACGGTCTCATGGAGCTCGTCGCCGGATATCACGACCTCTGTGCAGGTAGTCGACGGGCAGTGGACCATCGAAAACGGCGGTGTCCGCACTGTGGACCTCGGCTACGACCGTTTAATCGCCATCGGCGACACCACATGGACAGACTATCAAGTGACAGTTCCCATCACCATTCACAGCATCAACCCTGACGCCTACGATAATGAAGAGAGCGGTCAACCTGTGGTCGGTGTGTTCGTCCGGTGGGTGGGTCACACCGATGACCCTGTTTCCGGTTGGCAACCAAAGAGCGGATGGAATCCTTCCGGTGCCCTGGGCATATACGCATTCAATACCGTGGCAAACGGAGGCGAACGGCTTGAGATCTGGAAGGATGTTTTCGATACAAGCGGGAAAACAATCCCCTTTGGCCAGCCGACACTCTTCAAAATGCTCGTCCGTGGACAGACAGATGGGGATTTGTATTCTCTGCGTGTGTGGCCGCAAGGCACGGCGGAACCGTCGGAGTGGGACATCACGTACCTGGACATAACAAAACAGGCGGCGCGCGGTTCACTGCTTCTTCTTTCACATTTCGTGGATGCGACATTCGGCGACGTGCAGATTACCCCGGCTCCGCCACTCCCTGTGCAGCTCGCGCAGTTTACCGGTATGGCCATGGGGCTCGACCGTGTGCAACTGTTCTGGCGGACGCTCAGCGAGACGAACAATTACGGATTTGAGGTCCTGCGGGCCCCGGATCAGCCTGCAGCATTCACAACAATCCCCGGGAGCTTTGTCGCCGGGCATGGCACAACGATCGAACCACAAGACTATGGCTTCACTGACTCAGGGGTGAGTGCAGGAGCGTGGTACTACAGGCTCAAGCAGATAGATCTCGACGGAACAACGACATATCATGACCCGATCCGGATCTCAGTGGGGGATGTTGCCTCCTCCGGCAAAGAACAAGTGCCAACGGATTTCTCGCTCTTTCAGAATTTTCCCAACCCGTTTAATCCGAGCACGACCATTCGATATGCTCTCCCGACACGCTCACACGTAAGGTTGACGGTCTTCAACACCCTCGGCCAGCGGGTTGCGACGCTCGTCGACGAGGAAAACGATGCAGGATATCACGAAGTGCAGCTTTCCGCAAAAAGCGGAACCCCCTTCGGTGGAGACAGGTCCCAGCTCTCCTCTGGAGTGTACTTCTACCGGCTCCAGGCAGCCGATGTTGCCGCCACTTCAGGACAGAGCTTCGTGCAGACACGCAGACTGGTCTTGATCAAATGACCCTCCAGGGAGTGGATACATCATTCCCAACCGC
>Ga0105107_10002437_pt1 | contig 12250 bp, 10 predicted proteins | sample PPLLaktember2015_6_FD_79335 | JGI IMG/M metagenome (GOLD analysis project Ga0105107, IMG submission 79335) | Freshwater sediment microbial communities from Prairie Pothole Lake near Jamestown, North Dakota, USA - PPLs Lake P8 Core (1) Depth... | ecosystem: Environmental > Aquatic > Freshwater >... | reverse complement strand
GCGCACTTCGGCGCCGATCAGCAAAATCACCGTCAGCAGGGCGGTGATCAGAGCCAGGGGCGAGAGACAACCGAGATGGTTTTTTCCCATACCTCACCTCAACAGGGTGGCGAAATACAGCGCACCCAGGATATGCACGAAGGCGGCCGTGAACAGCGCGATACCGATAGGGATGTGGACGGTATGCCAGAGCGCCATCAGGCGGCGGGCATTGGCCAGCGCCCCGGCCTGCATCTGCCCGATCAGCCCGGCGTCCTCCAGGCCATCGGCGGTGCGCGGGATGCGCGTGTAGATGTAGCGCCCGATAAAGCCACTGAACACGATCACGCCGGTGAGCGCCAGGGTAACCCCCGCCAGCCCGTTCAGCTTCCAAGACGAGTGCAGCAACACCATGAACGGCCCCACGATGCCGGTGTAGATGTGGAATTGCAGCCAGCCGGCCATGCGCCCCCAGCGCGCCAGGCGCGAGCGCTTGCGCAGGCTGTACAGCGTCTCGGTGAGCAGCATAAGCACGAAGCCCAGCACGCCGATGCTGTGCCCGTAGAATTCACCCGCCGCGGGGATCTGCTGCGTGACGCGCACGACCAGCAGGTAAGTGCCGATCAACACCAGGCAGGTGAGACCCGCCAACCACAGCTCTTTCGCCGAACGCAGCATCGTGCCTCCAGAATGATGGGATGTTGTCGCGCCAAAGTACGGGCACAGGGGTGAACGTAGAACCAACAGGGTATCAACACTTACCACTGCGCCCCTACTATATTAAGACGTTTTATATCCGATTATGTGACGCCAATCAGGCAAATTCGGCCAGAATGTCTCCGATTTTGGCGCCGGTCGCCAGCAGGCGGGCGCGGATAGGCATGATATCCACCTGGTCGCGCACCATGCCCTGCAGGAGCGTCGAAAACTTCTGATCCCCCATCACCACCGCCCCCAAAATATGCTTCTCACCCAACATCAGGCGCAGGCGATTGACCTCGAAGCCATCCTGGGCCACGATGGCATCCGGCAGCTGCCGCCAGGTCTCGCTGTCGCCGCGCGCAATCCCCAGCACATCCTCGTCCGCCCCGCTGCCCACCGTACCGATGATGGTGGTGGTCAGCCCCGCCAGGCGCGTGACATTGAAGGGCACGGCCTTGTGATAGGCGGTGGCGCAGCCCGCCATATTCAGCCCTGCCGCCCAGCCCTGCTGGCGCGCAAACGGCCACAGGCTGTCCAGGTTATACTTGCCGGCGGCCGGATCGTACACCTGCGCCACATCCCCGGCGGCGTAAATATCGTGCAGGTTGGTGCGCAGATACTCGTCCACCAGGATGCCGCGCTGGCAGGCGATGCCGGCCGCCTGAGCCAGCTCAGTGCGCGCCGCAATGCCAATGGCATACGCCACCAGCTCGCAGCGCAGCGTCTCCCCACTCGTCAGCGTCACCCCCGCCACCTGGCCATTCTTGCCGTTGATTTCCTTGAGCTCACTTTGATGATACAGCACCACGCCGTCGTGCTGCAAGCGCTGCTCGATAATGCGCGACTCGGCCTCGTCCAGCACATTGGGCCAGTAACGGGCGCTGCGCAGCACATAATGCACGCGCACATGGCGGGCCGCCAGACCCTCCACCAACTCCAGGGCGGTGATGCCGCCACCGGTGACCACCGCCGTGCGCCCCCGTCTGGCGCTGGCGATCAGGCGGCGCGCATCCCCCAGGTGATCCAGCTTGTGCACTCCCGCCAGCTCGGCGCCGGGCAGCTTCAGGCGCAGCGCCTGCGAGCCGCTGGCGATCAGCAGGCGCTCGTAATACACCGCCTCCCCCGAGTCCAGCTCCAGGCGCTTCTCGTCCGGCAGCAAGCGCGCCACGCGCCCGCGCTGGAAACTTGCCCCCAGGCGCTGGTAATCCTGCGCTTGGTAGGGATAGAGCAGCTTCTCGTCCAGCTCCCCGCTGAGCAGGTAAGCCAGGCCGGGGCGCGAATAATAGCCGAAGGGATCTTCGCTCAGCACGGTCAGCGGGCTGGAGCTATCCAGGCTGCGGATGGCCTCCGCCGCCGCCACCCCCGCCACGCCGCTGCCGATGATCACATAGCGCGTCACCGCCCGGCCTCCGTGAACAGGTTTGTCAGCTCGAACTTGAGCACCCCGCGCGGGCAGCGCTTTACACACTCGCCGCAGGTAAGGCACTGGCTGTGCACCACCGGCTGCCCTTCCCAGGCATGCCGGCGCACATCGATGCTCACCGGGCAGTTGTAGGAGCAGATGCCGCACTGCACGCAGCGCGTCGGGTCAGGCGTCACCTGGCCCTTGACCATGCTGGTGCGGCGTTTAGTTTCGTGGGTAAAGAGTTTTTTCAGCAAAGCGTGGGCTGCCTCCCGGCAACTTTCCGATTATAGTGGATTTATTTTTATGTACAAGGTTTATTTTAGTCACTTAAGCGAAAATGGGGCAGGTTTTTACACAATCTTTACAATTTGTGGTTCTTATGCAGGTCAAACTGTCAGTTTGACCCTGGCGCCCCGCGCCAGGACTCCCGAGAATCATGCAGACTCAGGATGACGGCGGGGAGGGGCTGACAACGAATGGCCGTAAAGAGCACGGCTGGGAACGAATTTCACGAATTGCTCTTATGTATGTCAAACTGTCAGTTTGACCCTGGCGCCCCGCGCCAGCCTCCCGCCCTCCCGGCAGTAGGGGCGCATGGCATGCGCCCTATCCCCGCCCGCGGCCGTGCACCGCGCATTAATCTGCAAAGCCAGTGCTTCAACAGCCGCTAGTTTTTATCCTGCTCAAGAACTTTAATTAACCACAAAGGGCTGTCTGATTTTATTTCAGACAGCCCCATTGAGTCAGGCTAATTCGAGAAGCGAGAGCCTACTTGCCCACAGCCTTTGGGCCGGGGGTTACAGGAAATTCCATACCCGAAAACAAGTGCGTTCTATCGGGGGTTCTGGCATCTGCGCTCGCATTTTCTGGCAGTTCATTCAACTCCCAGCCAGCTGCATTTTCGAACATCTGGGCAAAGCGATTCTGGAACGGACCTTTTAGCTCGCCCTTATTGGCGAACATATGGGCGAATTCATGGGCATACTGGTAGACAACTGTCTTGGCAGTTTCTGAAACGGTGCCAGGTTCTACGACTGCAGGACCAGCATCAGGATTTTCGATCTGGGAAGCAAATGCGGTAGCAGCGCCACCGAACACCAACCCAAGGGCTAACGTACCAACTATCAAAGCTTTAAACAAAGTATCCATCCTTCTTGAAGGTGAGTTTAGTTTGAATTTCTCTCACATTCTATAAAGTGTGACGCTGATTAGCGGCATTCGATACGGGTAAGCTACTATTGGTGCGCCCCCTGGACTTGTTTGGGGGTCAGGCCATGCCCGCCGCGCCTGCTAGCGGGAGGGGCTGTCAACGAATTTCTACCACGAATTGCACGAATTGCTCTTATGTAGGTCGGACGAGCCAGGAGAGCACTGGCTTTCAGTCCGACCCTGGCGTTCTTTGCTAGCCTCCCGAGCATCGCGCATACTCAGGAAGACGGAGGGGCTAGCCTGGATACAGGCTGAATACGAGCTGTCAACGGATGCCCGTAAAGATCACGGGTGAACGGATTACACGGATTGCTCTCATGTAGGATAAGCTGAAAGCTAGTGCTCTCCTGGCTCGCTTGACCCTGGCGCTCTTTGCCAGCCTCCCGATAATCTCGCTGACTCAGGAAGACGGACGGGCTAGCCTGGGTACAGGCTGACAACGTATACCCGTAAAGATCACGGGTGCCCGTGTGCTATACTTTATGCAATCCATCCAGGCGATCCTATTGTGGCTTTTCACCTTCACTTAGAAAGGTCTACGTATCATGTTCCGAAAAATTCTCGCCTTTAGCCTGCTGCTCCTTCTTACGGCTTGCGCAACTCAGCCAACGCCCCATCTAACCCCTACACCTTTCACGGGACCAGTGCGCCCCGTCATCATTGACACGGATATGGCGGCTGACGATTGGATGGCAATCCTGTACCTGCTTAATCGTCCGGATGTAAGCGTAGCCGCCATCACAGTTACCGGGACGGGCGAAGCGCACTGCGAGCCGGGTATTAAAAATGCCATGAGTCTGGCTGCTTTGGCCGGGCAACCTGATATTCCTGTCAGCTGCGGGCGTACCACCCCCTTGCAAGGCGAGCATGCCTTTCCAGCGGAGTGGCGCACCCGGGTGGATGCCTTAGCCGGACTTACCCTTCCACCCAATCCTGCTCCGGTTGCGCCACAATCGGCTGTAGATTTGCTCACCGCCAAAATCAACTCCATGCCCGACAAAGTGACAATCCTCGCGCTGGGTCCACTCACCAATCTGGCTGAGGCGCTCCAATCTACTCCTGAAATCAAGGAAAACATAGACATGCTCTATATCATGGGCGGCGCGGTGGATGTACCCGGCAATGTGGGGGTTTCCCACGCCGGCATCGACAACTCGGTGGCGGATTGGAATATTTATGTGGACCCGCGCGCAGCCGCCATCGTCCTCCAGTCTGGCGCGCCTATTACCCTCGTCCCGCTGGACGCGTCCAATCACGTTCCCGTTACCACGGATTTTATTGAACGCCTCAAGGATGATCGTAATACGCCTGAAGTCAGGTTTGTCTACGACGTGCTGTCACAAACACAATACTCCGATTTCGTTCAGTCTGGAGGCTACTATTTTTGGGATCCACTGGCCGCCGCGATCCTCACCGATAACTCGCTGGCAGTTTTCGAAACCCGCAACCTTACCATCATCGAAGAGGAAAGCAATCAAAGCGGGCGCACGCAAGCCAGCCAGAGCGGCGCCCCCATTCGTGTGGCCGTGGACGTGGAGGCTGAGCGCTTTGAGCAATTGTTCCTGGATACGCTGAATACTCCTGAGCAATAAAGCCGCTTTCCCATGCCCCACGCCCATCACTCATGTAGGTCAAACTGAAAGCCAGTGCTCTCCTGGCTCGCTTGACTCTGGCGCGCAGCGCCAGTCTCCCGAGAATCGCGCAGTCTCAAGAGGCTAGAGGGGAGGGCTGACAACGAATTCCGGGAACGAATTACACTAATTATTCATAGCCAGGCTAAAGCTTAAACTCCGGTGATCGCTCTTATGTAAGTCAAGATGATGATTGCTTCGGTTGGAGCAATGAAAGCTACTATAACAAACCACTGTGGCGAAATCCCAATTGGAAAATTCCTAAGGGGCGTTATCTTGTCCATATCACTATTATTTCTGCCGGTGAAAAATGTGTAGGTTTATTCAGACTGATTAATGATGTTGGCTTGCAAGATTTACGGTTAGAAAATGCACTTCCAACCGACCATGTACATTGATGAAATCCTTAAAATAACTGTAATGAACCTGCGCCAGCAGCTCCTTCACGACATATTCCACATTCCCGAAGTCACCTGAAAGCGGTGCGAGCCCAAAAGTGGCTGGCAAATACCATCTTCCAGGCTACCTACGCTCCGGGGGATTGAGGAAGATGACGAGTTAAGTGTGATTCGCGTAAGACAATTTAAAATTACTGCACTTTTCATGAAAGTGCGGTAATTTTATTTTTTTGGAGATGGGTTGGTTATCCAGCCTTATCTATAAAATTTAAAGAATCAGCATAAGAGTATGAAATCAATTCCCCACTTATGGTCTCTAGATAACCTTTTTCGCTATGGGAAATTTCTCGAATCTTCCTGGAGGAAGAGTGTTCGAATTTATCTTTAACGCGGGCTAAAACAACTAACTCGGCTGTGTCAAATACAGCTATTTCCGGCTGAATAAGGGATCTATACTGCTCACCAGTTACGTCGCCACAATCCATTTCATGAGATTCAAAGGATGATGCATCAGCTAATAATAGGCTAAACCAATATTCAAAGTTATCGGGTACCGGCCCATGATGTGCGTGGGCATATTTAGCACCAGTGATCGAAACAGTGGTCTCTTTATAAAATAGGAAATCTGCATAGAATAGAAGTTTGTTTAACTTGGTTTTGTAGACACCATTCGGATAACAAAAGAATCGAATTGCCTCATAAAACTTGGTTGCATCAAACCTCTTGTAACCACTATAAATACTTGGTCCATAGTTCCCATACAAATCCAGTAAGGTATCTACACTGATTTTATGGGGATCCTCCAGGTTCAATTTTTGGATTAATTGTTGGCGTTTGTCCTCGCTCAGCTTTGTGGATTTCTCAACCAGTATAATTAAATTATGAGGATCCATACCGAACTGGAGCAGCTGATCATGAGCTTCCTCTTGCAATGCTCCATTTTCATACCTACTGAGGGTCGCGACGCCAATACCAAGAAGATCCGCTAAATCTTTTTGGCTTAGGCCATATTTTTTGCGAAACTCCTTAATCTGAGCTGGCTGGACCATGCCTTTACGGCAGCGATATTCTTCATATGCCGCGGCGAGAGGGTCGTAACTATCCTCAGGCGTGATAATATCAAAATTACTTCCACAATTGGGACAACGATAATAGATTGTCCGTACCGTGATCAATTCTCCACGAACATTAATTTCCTCGTCAGCCTGGAACATTTCCAGGGGAGATTCTTTTTCGCAATGGGGGCAAAAGCCGTTCATTGCATCCTCACTTTCTAAATGTGTAAATGTGATTCTTATTTGCTTTTTTTGAATGGATAATCCAATGGCCATTCAGCTCGATGGAAGCTCAGCAATAGTACTCCGCGTCGTCCACTTGAATATTCTACAATCTTCAGTTTGATGTAAAATTCTTTTTGTAGATACCTTTTCCCAAAAATCCAGTATTCACCACCATATGTTTCATCGGGTGTCGGGCCTTGGGTGTAGTCTGAAAGAGCAAGGAACGTTATTTCATAAAAAAACGTCTTAGATGTGAGTCCACTATCAATAAACCCTTGATCATTTTTATCTCTAGGCTTCAGAATAAAAGGTTGATCATAAAGCAGAGTTTTGAGCTCTTTTAGGAATTTAATTATCCGTCGTTTCAGTTTCTCTTCATCGTCTTCAGCCATGTTAACTCCGTGCGGATCTTTACAATCAAACCTAGTATATCAATTATCATATATATTGTCAATAACTAATCAATTGATATGTTTAACGCAAATTGTTATTGTGCCTCCATCCATGAATGCATAAATGGATTAACGAATGCCGTAGATTGCGGCGGTTGCATAGATAGCAACTACCCCCGCCGACGCTGGCGCGGAGCGCCAGGGACAAGCTAGCCAGGCGAACGTTGGCTTTTAGCTTATCCTACGTCTCATGCCCAATCCGTGTAATCCGTTAGAAATTTGTTGACATCACCCCCCGCAAAAACCTCCCCGTATAAGACTCCTCCACCTGCGCCACATCTTCCGGGGTGCCCTCGGTCAGCAGGCGCCCGCCGCCCACGCCGCCTTCGGGGCCCAGGTCGATCACCCAGTCGGCGGCCTTCACCAGGTCCAAGTTGTGCTCCACCACCACCACGCTGTTGCCCGCCTCCACCAGGCGCTGCAGCACCAGCAGCAGGCGCGCCGTATCGGCCGGGTGCAGACCGGTGGTGGGCTCGTCCAGCAGGTAAAGCGTGCGCCCGGTGCCGCGCCTTCCCAGCTCCTTGGCCAACTTCACGCGCTGCGCTTCGCCGCCGGAGAGCGTGGTGGCGGGCTGGCCGAGCTGCAGGTAGCCCAGGCCTACGTCCGCCATCACCTGCAGGCGGCTGGCGGCCGTAGGCACCTCGGCGAACAGGCTCAGCGCCTCCTCCACGGTCAGCTCCAGCACCTGGGCGATATCGTGGCCGCGGTACTTCACCGCCAGGGTCTCACGCTTGAAGCGCCTTCCACGGCAGGCCGGGCAGCGCACCTCCACCTCCGGCAAGAAGTGCATTTTCACGCTGAGCGTGCCGGCGCCTTCGCAGCGCTCGCAGCGCCCGCCGGGTACGTTGAACGAGAAGTGGCGCTGGGTGATCCCCCGGCTTTTGGCTTCCGGCGTGGCGGCAAAGGCGGCGCGGATAGGCGTGAAGGTGTCCGAGTAGGTGGCGGCATTGGAGCGCGGGATGCGCCCGATGTGCTGCTGGTCGATGGTGATCACCTTGTCGATGTGCTCCCAGCCGCTGATCGAATCGTGCGTGCCGGGGATTTCGCTGGCGCCGCTGATCTGCTGGCGCGCCGCCCGGTCGAGGATGTCGAAGATCAGCGAGGATTTGCCCGATCCGGAGACGCCCGTCACCGCCACCAGCAGCCCCAGCGGGATGCGCACGTCCAGGTTTTGCAGGTTGAACTGGCGCGCTCCGTGGATACTCAGCGATCGATGGCGCTCAGGCGGCCTGCGATGCGCAGGCAGCGGCACGCTCATCCGGCCGTCCAGGTAAGCGCCGGTGATGGAGGCGGGTGTGTGCGCCACTTGTGCGGGCGTGCCGGCCGCCATGATCTGCCCGCCGTGCTTGCCCCCGCCCGGGCCGATGTCGATCAGGTAGTCGGCGGCGCGGATCAAGTCCAAGTCGTGCTCCACCACCAGCACGGTGTTGCCCAGGTCGCGCAGGCGGCGCAGCACGTTGATCAGGCGCTGCGTGTCGCGCGGGTGCAGGCCGATGGTGGGCTCGTCCAGCACGTACAGCACGCCGGTCAGCCCGGAGCCGAGCAGGGCCGCCAGCCTCAGGCGCTGGGCTTCCCCCGCCGAGAGCGTGGGCGAGGCGCGCTCCATAGATAGGTAGCTCACGCCCACTTCCAGCAGGCGTCCGTTGCGCTCGTTCAGGTCGTCCAGGATGGGCTTGGCAATGAGCATTTCCTGCTCGCTGAAGTGCGGCGGCAGGCTCTGCAGCCAGGCGTGCAGGTCGCGCAGCGAGAGCTGGGCGATATCCACCAGCGATTCGCCCGCCACCGTGACGGCGCGGCTTTCGGGGCGCAGGCGTGTGCCGGCGCAGTCCGGGCAGGGCTGGGTGGTGAACAGGTGCTCAAGTTTTTCGCGGTAGGCGGCGTTCTCGGCGTGCTCGTCGTAGCGGCGCTGCAGGTTGGTCACCACGCCTTCGAAGCGCCCCTGGGAGTTGGTGGTGGGCGGCCGGACGCCCGGGAAGTGGCGCTGGAATTGGGGGCTTTCCGTGCCGTACAGCAGTAGGTCGCGCTGGATGGGCGAATATTCGCTGATGGGCTGCTCGGGGTCGAAGGGGAAGCCGTAGTAAGCGCCGGCGGCGCGCAGGATCTGGCTGTAGTAGCTGAGGTGGAAGTCGATCCAGCCCGTGATGGCGTTCTCGGTGATGCTTTTGCTCTCGTCCACCAGCCGGCTGAGGATCACCTGGCGCACTTCGCCCAGGCCGGTGCAGGTGGGGCAGGCGCCGGCGGGTTTGTTGAACGAGAAATTGGCCATGCCCAGCTCGGGCACGGGCGCGCCGCAGTGCGGGCAGGGGTAGGTATCGTCCGGGCTTTCATCAGATTCATCCTGCCAGTCGTCGTCCAGATCGTAGGTGGGCGGCGGCACGTTCTTACCGCAGGCGGGGCAGGGGCGCTGCCCCAGGCGCGCATACAGCACGCGCAGGTAGGTGAAGATCTCAGTGGTGGTGCCCACCGTGGAGCGCGGGCTGTGGTTGGTCAGGTGCTGGTCCACGCTGATGGTGGGGGATAGGCCCACGATGGAATCCACCGGCGGCCTGGCCAGCCCGTGGGTGACCTCCCCCAGTGATTCGATGTACTGGCGCATGCCTTCCTTGTGCAGCAGGTCGAAGGCCAGCGTGGATTTGCCCGAGCCCGACAGCCCGGTGAGCACCACGAGCTGGTTCTTGGGGATGTCCAGGCTGATGTTTTTCAGGTTGTGCAGGCGTGCGTTGCGGATGCTGATGCTGGGGTTCATAGGCTCTCCTGTGGGGTGGTGGACAGGTTGCTGAATCTATATTATACAACCCTACCGTGGGAACTTTTTCACACCTTATTCGTCTTATTCGGAGTACTGCCACGATTTCTTAACTCTGGAGAACGATTATGCGACGCATACCCACTTTATTGATCCTGCTGACCAGCCTGATCCTGCTGCTGGCAGCCTGCAACCTGCCTGCCACCCCCGTCACAACCCCTGCTGACACGCAGGTAGTTAGCGAGCCGCCTGCCACTGCCACGGTGGAAATCCCCCCCACCGACACGCCGCCGGCGACTGCAGCTCCCACGGAAGCGCCAACCGACGCGCCAACCCTTCCCATCCCCACCAATCCGACCGTCACCATCGAGGTTGGCGAGATGTCCCCGCTGGCTTCGCTGGTGGTGACCAAAGGCGCCGGCCTGGAATTGGCGGCTTTCGGCGCGTATGGTGTGATGCAAACGCTCAGTACGCGGCCCTTTGCCGCCCTGTCCCCGGATGGAACGCAGATCGCCTTTGTGGAAGGGGACGATATCTGGCTGGAGCCGGTGGACCAATCCACCCCGCCGGTGAACCTGACCAACTCGCCCGAGATCATCGACAGCAACATCCAGTGGTGGCCCGCCCGCCCCGGCTGGCTGGTGAGCATGTACCAGCCCGTGGACGATATGGGTTACTCTGCCTTCGTCGCCATGCTCAAAGCGGATGGCACGGCTTTTACGCCCCTGGAAAGCGAAGCGCGCAGCATGTCCGTGCCGGCGCTCTCACCGGATGGCGCCACCATCGCCTATGACCTGTTTGGGCAGCCCGCGCTGCTCAATGTGGATACGGGCGCCAAGTTCGACCCGGGCCTGAACGTGCCTGAACACCCCGTGCAGGCCATGGGCTTCCCGGCCTTCTCGGCGGATGGCAGCCAGGTGATCTTCAAGCTGTACGACAAGGAAGGCTGGATCGGCACCGGCATGTACACCTTGGCGAGCCAGTCCTGGAAACTGATCCACGAGTACATCATCAATGGCGGCACCGAACCCTGGGCGCAGGCCGCTTTCAGTCCCGACGGGCGCTGGCTGGCGATCATCAACCAGTCCGACCCGGCCGTGGGCATGGGGCGCGGCTCGGGTTTGTGGGTTTTACCCTTGCAGGGCGGCACGCCCTTGCAAGGCGGCGAGCCAGTCTTTATCGGCGCCGGCAGCAACCCGCTGTGGAGCCCGGACTCCACCCGCCTGGTCTTCACCCAGTCCACCAGCGGCGCCTTCGATGAGTCGCTACTGCAGATGGTCCTGGCGGATAGCTGGGCGCCGGTGCAGCTGCCCGAGCTGCCGGGTGGGTACTACGCCTCAAGCTGGCGCTAGGTGATTAATGTAGCGCAAGCGAGCCGCTTGCGCTGACATTAATGGCACACCGAACAAGCTAACAGATTGTTCTACAGTAGGTGCGGCGCATGCGCCGCACCTACTGTTATCGGACCCTACAAGTTTTTACAACCCGTGTAGACCGGTCCGTTTATTCGTTTTCAAATCTGGTTTGAAAAGATTGAGCCATTACCCACCAGGCATCTTTGTGATTAGCGGCAGGTAGTGAAAGATACTGAGCAGGTGGCTCTCGTATGCGCCAATGTCCACGATAGGCGCTTCGCCTGCGCCTGTATCGGGAATATCCGCCATATCCACAAAGCGCGGATCGCCATTCAGGTCGGTTGTGATTCCAACCGGTACTGCGAAATTACTCCCGGCGTCGATGGCCGGTGAGTTGGAGCGCAATCGTAGATTGCCGAGCTCTGCATTGGCGAACAGCGGGTCAGCATCAAGATTGCCTTCGCCTATGAAACCACCCTCGACGATGCTGTAGGTGACAATTGCCGTACTGGTTTCATCATTATAGATCTGGGTGCCTGTGATAGCGGTGCTCCCCCACAGTATCACGTTGGTCATATTAGGATTGCTGCCCGCGTAGTTGGATATGCTGTCGCCATTTTCTAAAACTGAATTCTCCGAAAATGTAACGTTGATAAGGGTGGGATTGCTTGATATGTTGCACATTCCTCCGCCCAGGTAAACCGCCCAATTATGAGAGAAGATAGCGTTGGTTAATCTGGGGTTGCTAGAATCATTTTCCATCCCACCGCAGTAAGTAGCGTGGTTTGTGGAAAAGATAACGCTGGTCAACGTGGGATTGCTTGATGAGTTGTATACACCACCGCCATGGTAACTAGCCCAATTGTCAGAAAAGGCGACCCCCGTCAAGGCGGGGTTACTTCTCTCGTTATACATGCCCCCGCCGTTACCAGCAGTCGTGTTATCCGAAAATGTGACCTCCGTCAGGCTAGGATCGCTGAAGTAATTACGCATCCCGCCGCCCCAAATGGTAGCCGAGTTTCCAGAGAAGATGGTGTTGCTGAGTGTCGGTTTTCCAAAAGCGTTATACATCCCACCGCCTTGGTCTGCTGAG
>Ga0105107_10002435_pt1 | contig 12256 bp, 14 predicted proteins | sample PPLLaktember2015_6_FD_79335 | JGI IMG/M metagenome (GOLD analysis project Ga0105107, IMG submission 79335) | Freshwater sediment microbial communities from Prairie Pothole Lake near Jamestown, North Dakota, USA - PPLs Lake P8 Core (1) Depth... | ecosystem: Environmental > Aquatic > Freshwater >... | reverse complement strand
GTTAATGTGTTAATGTGTTAATGTGTTAATGTGTTAATGTGTTAATGTGTTAATGTGTTAATGTGTTAATGTGTTAATGTGTTAATGTGTTAATGTGTTAATGTGTTCGTGTGTTAATGTGTTAATGTGTTAATGTGCTGGGGTGTTGGTGTATTGGGGTGTTGGTGTGTTGGGGTGAGCGGGTCTGCAAAAAGATTCAGAAGGGATGATCGTTAATTTCATGATGAGCTGTCAGATAGCCACATGAGCACATCAACGCATGAGCACATGAACACACCTCAGACAGAGAACGACTCCCCGCATCCGCAGGTTCTGGAGGCGTTTGGATTGATGAACTGAAAACCTTTACCGTTCAGTCCGTCGGAAAAATCCAGGGTAGTACCAAGGAGGTACAGCAGGCTTTTTTTGTCAACCAGGATCTTGATACCCTTGTCTTCAAAAACCTGGTCGACGGGGTTGATCTTATCGTCAAAACCAAGATCATACATTAATCCTGAGCAGCCGCCGCCTTTAACAGAAACGCGGATATTAGACGCCTCGGGGTGGCCTTCTTCCTTTCTCAGTTCAACTATCCTGTCTTTAGCTTTGTCGGTTACGGTAATCATGTTCTTATTTTTAACAATAACATAACGCAAATTCACGAAATAGGATTCAAAACCACACTGAATACGGTAATGGTGTTCATATCCCGCCCATAGTACAATTTCTGAAGCGCATCCATAATGTTGGCCGCTTTAAAATAGGACGTATGAAGCTCTTTTCCCCCTTTTACCACCCATTGGATGGTGTAGGAGTTCTCTTTTTCCTTATAACCCTGCACATAAGAAAGCATCTTTTTCAGCGCGTCCACTTTATCGCTGCCGGTTTCGCTGTGAAAAAGAAATGCCTGGTTGTGACGCGGATTTATCGTGATGAGGTCAAGCTTGACCTTTCCGTCGACGTTTGAATATTCAAACACCAGGTCCGACGACCGCAGCCCGAGATAATCCTTGATCTCCTGCTGGATCCGGGCGGCTTCTACATGCATTTCACTAAGGGTTTCAGTCATGACTGCGAAAGTTCCAGTAAAACTTTTGAATCCGGCAAAAAGTTTCGTCTTTGAGTCCCAAAGTTAACCCAATTATGGAAAAATTGGAACATATCGGTATCGCTGTAAGAAATCTCCCGGAAGCGAACAAGCTCTTCTCCCGGCTCCTGGGCCGGGAGCACTACAAGGTAGAGGAAGTTCCTTCGGAAGGCGTAAGAACGTCTTTCTTTGAAATCGGTGGTGTTAAAATCGAACTGCTCGAAGCCACCACCGAAAGTTCGCCCGTTTCCCGCTTCATTGACAAGAGAGGAGAAGGAATTCACCACCTTGCCTTTGAAGTGTCGGATATCCATGAAAGTCTTAAAAAATACCAGGACCAGGGTTTTCATGTGATCAACCCCGAGCCCAAGCGGGGAGCGGACAATAAACTGATCTTATTCCTTCACCCTAAATCCACCCATGGGGTATTAATAGAGTTATGCCAGGAAATAAAATAGCGCCTGGAGCAATTTGGCAATTCCACAATCCTCCGGAATTTCCCATGAAATTGCACAAGCCGTATTGGTAACAATAAATGAAATATCAGCGCAAATATTCAGCAGCTTTTGTCGACTGCCGAGTGTCCAATTGTCAACTGATTTCAGTAGCCGTTGCGGGCTTTCCGGCCTCCGAACTGAATATCATTGTAATACTTTTGCTTTTTTTTGCCTTCGGCAGTCTTGTAATAGGGCTTACTGCTGGCACAAGAACCTAGGATGAAGGAGATCACCAGCACGAATCCAATAAACTTTTTCATGGTCTTGGTTTATATGTTAATACGGCAAACCGTTAAAAAGAACCGCTTTTGAATTTAAATTGTCATTTTTGGGGGGAACGGGCTTTTAAACGACCGTTAAAGATAGAGAGAATAAAAATATGGGCGAAAAACGGCTGGAAATCAAGCAATTAGGGGAATTTGGGCTCATCGACCGGATACGGGGAAAATTCTCGCTGCAACACAGGAATTCCGTCTACGGGATCGGTGATGATGCGGCCGTGATGGATGCGGGCGAACAGTACCTGCTGCTATCAACGGACATGCTGGTGGAAGGAATTCATTTTGACCTCACCTACACACCCCTGCATCTCCTGGGGTACAAAGCAGTAGCCGTAAACGTCTCGGATATTGCAGCCATGAACGGTAAGGCAGAGCAGATCACCGTAAACATCGCGCTAAGCAATCGCTTTTCCGTCGAGGCCGTGGACGCCTTATACGACGGCATCGGGTCAGCATGTAAAAACTATAAGGTCGACCTTGTTGGTGGCGACACGACATCTTCCACGTCCGGCCTGATCATTTCCATATCCGCCCTTGGAAGGGTTGATAAAAAGAAGATCGCCTACCGGAATGGAGCGAGGGAGAATGACATTCTTTGCGTGACAGGTGATCTGGGCGGGGCTTTTATGGGATTGCAGGTGCTCGAACGCGAGAAACAGGTATTTCTTTCCAATCCGCAAATGCAACCCGGCCTGGAGAAGTATGATTACATCGTCGGCCGGCAGTTGAAGCCTGAAGCCCGCACAGAAATCATATTCGATCTGGAAGAATTCGGAGTCATCCCCACCTCCATGATCGATGTATCCGATGGGCTTGCCTCGGACCTTCTGCACATATCAAAGGAGTCCGGTGTTGGCATCAGGATCTATGAGGAAAAAGTCCCGATTGACGAGTTGACATTTGAAACTGCAGTCGAATTCAAGATGGATCCGATAACGTGTGCACTCAACGGTGGTGAAGATTACGAACTCCTTTTTACTATACGGAAGGAAGATCAGGAAAAACTTAAAAGACACCCTGACATTCACATGATCGGCTACATCCACACCCGTAAAGAAGACAACGTCATGATCACCAGGCAGGGCAACGTCGTGCCCCTCCGCGCCCAAGGCTGGGATCATTTTCAGCAGCGCTAATATCCGCGCAGCGGATGTAAAGTCCCACTTAGGGTGTAGGGGCTCCTTCAGCCTGACCTAATCCTCCGGAAACGGTATAAACACAAAATTTGTAAACTCCTTGTCGACTACAAACAGGCAACAGAACTCATCCGGATCCTTAAAGGCGGCTTTGAAGTCATCCTGATGTTCGATCAGATCACGTTGAACAAATTCATCGAGGAAAGAGGCGTAGTATTTCCATTGGGTGTGGGCCGAATCCGAATCGATTAACAGTTGACCTATCGGTTGTTCGACCTTGCAAATAGGAAAGATGGGATAAGGCGAAAACCCTCTCTTGCGTATCTGGTAGGAGGCTTCCTTCAGCGTATCGGCAACCTTTACAAAATCCTGGGAGATCGTGCCGAGATATTTTCCACTTAATTCAGGGTCATTTTGCATATTCATTTCCTCTAATTACCGCTAAAATAATGTATTGTGGCAAACCGCGGTTTTTCCCCCGGATTTTCTAAGTTTAAGGTTCGGTCAATGATACCCGGCCATGATCCTTCCTGTTTTAACAGATTTTGAAACAGGAATTTTGATATGAATGGTCTGCGACCGGCTATCAGCATTTTTCAATAACAAACTCACACGAAAAAAAATTTTGCAAACGAATAGATCTTACCGGCGCACAAAGATAAAACTCCTCCTCCTGCTCTTCACATTCCTGTACGTAACAGGAGTGGCTCAAAAAAAGAATGATGCTTTCAGGTTGAACATCCGCGAAGCTTCTTCTCCTGTTATCATCGACGGCGTGATGGATGAGCAGGCCTGGGCAGACGCGGACGTCGCTTCTGACTTTTACATGATGCTTCCCATGGACACCAGCAAAGCCAATGTGAGAACGGACGTGCGCATGACCTACGATCGGGATAATTTATACCTGATTGCCATAAACTTTCACGAAGTGGCCGGCCCCTATATGGTGGAATCCCTCAGGAGAGACTTTGCATTCGGGAAGAATGACAATTTTCTTCTCTTTATGGATCCGTTCAATGACCTGACGAATGGTTTTTCCTTCGGAGCAAATGCCGCGGGTGCTCAGTGGGATGGCATCATGTACGAAGGTGGAAAAGTGGATCTGAGCTGGGACAACAAATGGAGATCGGAAGTAAAGAACTACGATGACAGGTGGGTGTTCGAGATGGCCGTCCCCTTCAAAACCATACGCTATAAGAAAGGGATCAACACCTGGGGCATCAACTTCAGCCGCCTGGACCTAAAAACAACGGAGAAGTCAAGCTGGACACCGGTACCGAGGCAATTCCCCTCTGCCGCCCTCGCATATACGGGCAACCTTGTGTGGGACCGCACGCCTCCGGAACCGGGGCCGAATATTTCGATCATACCGTATATGCTTGGCGGGCTCACCCGCGACCATGAAAACGGTGTTGATACGAAAGGCAGATTCGATTTCGGCGGTGATGCGAAGATCGCGCTCACTTCATCCCTGAATCTCGACCTGACCGTAAACCCGGATTTTTCCCAGGTGGAGGTGGACAGGCAGGTAACGAATCTCGATCGCTTTGAGCTGTTCTTTCCCGAAAGACGTCAGTTCTTCCTGGAGAACGGCGACCTGTTTGCAAATTTCGGTTATGCCTCGAACCGCCCCTTCTTTTCAAGACGCATCGGATTGGGGGTTCCGATTCAATACGGAACGCGTCTCAGTGGAAAAATCAACAAAGACTGGAGGATCGGCGTAATGGACATGCAAACTGAGCGCGTGAATGACGAAGACCTTTCTCTCCCCTCGCAGAACTTTGCCGTGGTGGCCATTCAGCGCCGGGTTTTCGCCCGATCCAATATAGGAGCCATCATGATCAACAAAGAGTCACTGGGTTACTCGGCATCTGATTCCGCCGTTGGTGTCAATCCGTATAATCGAAATATTGGGCTCGAATACAACCTTGCTTCCGCCAACAACATATGGACCGGCAAAGCGCTGTTTATGAAGTCGTTCACACCTGAAGAAAAAGGTCGTGACTTTACGCACGCCGCAAACCTTCAATACAATAGCCGCAAATGGATCATCGCCGGTCAGTATGAATATATCGGGAGCAACTATAACGCGGAGGTAGGTTATGTTCCCCGCCGCGGGATAGTAAAATTTAATCCCAACGCCTCGCGACTATTTTTTCCCCGAGGCTCGTCCATACTGAGCCACGGCCCGGGAATAAATTCCACCTGGTACTTTGATGAAAACCTGAAGGAAGTGAATGATCATGAGACCGCCCTGATGTACAAGATCTCTTTCCGAACGCAGGCTGTGCTTACGCTCTGGGGTGCGGAAAATTACGTTAAGTTGTTGAGGCCGTTTGATCCCACGAATTCGGGCCTTGATTCCCTGGACGCCGGAACGGAGCACAGCTGGAAATCATTTGGTTTTGATTTTGTTTCGAAACCCCAAAGTGTATTTACCTACATGCTATCGATGCGGCAGGGTGGTTATTATCAGTCCGGGACCCGTTTTAATTTCACCGCAGATATAGGATACCGTTTCCAACCATATGTGAGTTTGTTGTTGAGCGCTGCGTACAACGATATCCATCTTCCCGAGCCGTGGAACAATCGCAGGTTCTGGCTCATCGGCCCGCGGCTGGATGTGACGATGACCAATAATCTGTACTTCACGGCGTTCGCACAATACAATGAACAGCAGAAGAATGTCAACCTGAACACGCGTCTGCAGTGGCGATACAGACCGGCTTCAGATCTTTTCATCGTATACACGGACAATTATTTTCCGGAGACTTTTCACGTGCGCAACCGCGCGCTGGTCCTGAAGCTGACGTATTGGTGGAACCTCTAAACAGTTGACATGGGCAATAGGCAATTGCCAATGCCGTATCTGCGTCAACTGTGCTTTTGCCTCGTGCCTGCTATCTGTGTTTTTGAGGCTCAGTAAAAGCCGTCCGCCAGCGGAAAAGCGATTCACGACATGCTGCAGAATACAAACAAACGGACCGCCCTCGCTCACGATTGTCTCACGACTCACGCAGCCATTCTTCGCAAAAAGCTTTCAGGAGGGGAAAGAACCTTGCAAACTCACCGTCAAATTCTTTATAATGTTTTTCAAGATCCCCTGCAGCCTGTTCCATTTTCGATTCATAGGGTGACCGACTTGCCATTCCCGACAGCGCGCGATGGACACCGGAGACTTTCGCGTAGTTCACCAGCCAGTTTCCGCTTTTCATGTAGGGGAACATCTGTTTAAACCTTAAGGGGAGGACGCCGTAAAAACTGTCAAGGGTGTCATACGTTTCCGAAGCAAAGTCCTCCAATGAACGGGAATGGAATTTCTTCCAGTCCTTGGCGAGAAAGTGGTCGTAAAATACATCGACGATCACAGCAGCATAGTGGCGATACTTCGGTCGGAGGCGATCCTTGCTCTCATGAACAATGGGGTGGTTGTCAGTGAATTCGTCGATCGCGCGGTGCAACTCAACGCCCCTGATGATCTGCGGATCGAATTGGCTCAACGCCTGCCGGCCCTTAATGAAGTCCCCGATAAAATTGCCCACAAGGACGCTTTGGTTATCTCCTGACAGGTAAGCGTGGGCTAAAAAATTCATAAGGCTAAAGTTATTGGTTATTTGTTATTTAGTTGTTAGGTTGGTGAGGAATCGCCAACGCTTTCTATGAACCCACTGTCGAGAATGAAACTCCTGATCAGCCTTGCAAAGATCGATGGTCAGGTAGTAGACAAAGAAAAAAACCACCTGATCAACATCGGCCGTGCAAACGGAATCTATCCCGATGAGATTTATCCCCTTTTTACACAGACTCATGAGGTGGTGGTTCCCGAAAATCTGTCTGATGACCAGAAGTTTGATCTTATCTTCAACCTTATCCAGCTGATGAAACTCGATGAGCGGATGTATCGTGAAGAAATACAGTTCTGTGGTCAGGTGGCTGCGAGACTTGGTTATCACAAGCAGGTGATGTTCGAATTGCTCTCTCACGTAAGATCAGGCGGCCTGGATGCCGACGAAAAGGAATCCCTCAGAAAACTGACGCACACATTTTTAAATCGCCAGCAATGAAGATAGTCGCACGGGTGGCTCTCCTGTTGATAATCTCACTCCATGGCTATGCGCAACGAACGCTGATACATTGCGGGCATTTGATCGACGGCAAAATCCGGAATGCGCAACCGCGGATGACGATTATCATTCAGGGAAAAGAGATCGCGGGTGTTGAAAAAGGGTTTGCCATCGCCGGGACAGGTGATCAGCTCATTGACCTCTCCGGCAAAACCGTGATGCCGGGACTGATCGATCTGCACGTTCATATTGAATCTGAAACGAACAGGGACCAGGCGCTGCAGCGCTTTACTTTAAGTGAAGCCGACGTCGCTTTTCGGGCAACTCTCTTTGCAAAGAAAACCCTGATGGCGGGTTTCACCACGGTTAGGGACCTCGGGGGATCGGGTGTCAACATTGCGCTTCGCAATGCGATCAACCAGGGATTTGTGGAAGGTCCGCGAATTATTACTGCCGGTAAAAGTCTGGCAACCACAGGAGGACATGCCGACCCCACGAATGGATATCGAAAAGACCTGATGGGAGATCCGGGACCGAAAGAAGGGGTTATCAATTCTCCCGAAGAAGCCAGGCAGGCCGTCCGGCAACGTTACAAGGAAGGAGCAGACCTGATCAAGATCACGGCGACCGGCGGTGTGCTCAGTATCGCCAAAGATGGATCAGGCCCGCAGTTCACCGATGCAGAACTCAAAGCCGTTATTGAAACGGCCCGCGACTACGGAATGCAGGTAGCGGCACATGCTCACGGCGCGGAGGGGATGAGAAGGGCAGTACTCGCTGGAGTCACCACCATCGAACACGGTACGAAGATGACGGAGGAGGTAATGGATCTGATGAAACAGCACGGTACCTTTTATGTACCCACCATCACGGCGGGTAAATTCGTCGCCGAACAGGCGAAGGTGCCTAATTATTATCATGCTGCGGTCGTCCCCAAAGCCCTGGAAATTGGCCCTCAGATCCAGGAAACATTCCGGAAGGCTTATCGCCGCGGTGTGAAGATCGCATTCGGAACAGACGCGGGAGTTTTTCCGCATGGAGAAAACGCAAAGGAATTTACCTACATGGTTGAAGCGGGCATGCCGGCCATGGAGGCCATCCTTTCCGCCACGGTTGTGAACGCCGGCATACTGGGGCTGGGGGATAAGATAGGAACACTGGAAGCCGGGAAACTGGCCGACATCATTGCCACTGACGACAATCCCCTCGAGAGGATCGGTACACTTGAGGACGTCGCCTTCGTGATGAAAGAAGGAGTTGTCTACAAGCCGGTTGAATAAAATTGACGCCGGGGCACCGGGAATGTCATCGCCCGGCCAGCGTCTTCGCGCGCTTGAAATCCGCTTTTAAAATCTGCAGGATCTGCGTATAATGCCCGATTTGTCTCCCTAAATACAGCAATAAATTTCCTACTTTTGTAGTCCACATTTTGAGGGACACAGACGGGAATGGAAAACATCCGCAATTTTTGCATTATAGCGCATATTGACCATGGTAAAAGCACCCTGGCGGACCGGCTATTGGAATTTACGGGAACCCTGACGTCGCGCCAGATGCAGGCACAGGTGCTCGACAGCATGGATCTCGAACGGGAAAAAGGTATCACCATCAAGGCCCACGCCATTCAGATGATCTATAAACGGGATGGAAAAGAGTACACGCTGAACCTGATCGACACACCCGGCCACGTCGATTTTTCATATGAAGTCTCCCGCGCTATTGCAGCGTGTGAGGGCGCCCTGCTGATCGTTGATGCAAGCCAGGGGATCGAAGCGCAAACCATTTCGAACCTATACCTTGCCCTGGATCACAATCTTCAGATCATACCCGTCCTGAATAAAATTGACCTGCCCCACGCCATGCCCGAGGAGGTGACGGATGAGATCGTCAACCTTATCGGATGCAAGCCCGAAGAGGTTATCCGCGCGAGCGCGAAAGAAGGCATTGGCATTGAGAACATCCTGAATGCTGTTGTGGACCGTATCAAAGCTCCGAAAGGCGATCCGAAAGCGCCGCTTCAGGCGATGATCTTCGATTCAGTCTTTAATTCCTTCCGGGGGATTGAAGTGTACTTCAGGGTTTTCAACGGAACCATCAAAAAAGGCGAAAGGATCAAGTTTGTAAATGCGGAAAGAGAATACTTCGCCGAAGAGATCGGTGTGCTGAAACTGGAAAAGCATCCGCGAAATGAAATTGCTGCGGGAAACGTAGGCTACCTTATCTCCGGGATCAAAGTTGCACGCGAAGTCAAGGTAGGGGATACCATCACCCACCCCGACAGCCCCGGCGAGGCGATCAAGGGTTTCGAGAACGTAAAACCCATGGTATTTGCCGGTATTTATCCTGTCGAAACTTCCGAGTTCGAAGAGCTACGGGCTTCGATGGAAAAACTGCAGCTGAATGACGCGTCCCTCGTATGGGAACCGGAGACATCTGCTGCCCTTGGCTTTGGTTTCCGCTGTGGATTCCTCGGCATGCTCCACATGGAGATCGTCCAGGAGAGACTGGAGAGGGAATTCGGAATGACGGTGATCACCACTGTTCCCTCCGTTCAGTTCAAAGCGCATCTGACCAACGGCGAGGTGATCGATATCAATGCCCCCTCGGAAATGCCCGATGTGACGAAAACCGACCACATCGAGGAGCCGTATATAAAAGCGCAGATCATCAGCAAGGCGGAATTCATCGGACCGATCATCAGCCTCTGTATGGATAAAAGAGGTATGATCAAAAATCAAACATATCTCACCACAGACCGGATCGAACTTTCTTTTGAAATGCCTCTCGCCGAGATCGTTTTTGATTTTTTCGATAAATTGAAAACCATTTCGCGCGGGTACGCCTCGCTGGATTATCATCTGATAGGATACCGCGAATCGGATATGGTCAAGTTGGACGTGATGTTGAACGGTGAACGGGTGGATGCGCTGAGCGCTATCGTACATAGGGCAAAAGCCCACGAGTGGGGACGGAAGCTGTGTGAAAAACTGAAGGAACTGATCCCGCGCCATATGTTTGAAGTAGCGATCCAGGCGGCTATCGGCCAGAAGATCGTCGCCAGGGAAACGATCAGCGCGATCCGCAAAAATGTAATTGCCAAATGTTATGGAGGTGATATTTCGCGGAAGCGCAAACTTCTGGAGAAACAAAAGAAGGGGAAGAAGCGGATGCGCCAGATCGGAACGGTAGAAGTGCCCCAGGAAGCGTTTATGGCTGTGTTAAAAATTGACTGATCAACGCCGCAGGCCGGGCTTGCAACAAACCTGATATGACTGAAACAACAACATACACACTGATCGACGGCCGCAAGATCTCCGAAGACATCAAGAATGAGATCTCCCAGAAAGTCGCATTGCGCAAGCAACAGGGCAAGAAGATTCCCCACCTCGCCATCATCGTTGTCGGCGATGACGGCGCCAGCCAGACTTATGTTGACAACAAGGTGAAAGCGTGCAAAGAAGTGGGTTTCCATTACACCATGATGCGCTTTGCCGACACGATCAGCGAAGAAAAATTAATGCGGCATATCGACCATGTTAATAATGATGACGATGTTGACGGCTTTATTGTTCAGCTTCCTCTTCCGGAACATATTTCAGTGGAAAAGATCACAGAAAAGATCCGTTCTGACAAAGACGTGGATGGATTCACCAATCATAATTTCGGAAGTATCATTTCAAAAAATCCGCTGCTCATGCCAGCTACTCCCTACGGCGTCATGGAACTGCTCCGGAGATACAACATCGGGACCGAGGGTAAGCATGCTGTTGTTGTAGGTGCGAGCCGCATCGCGGGGGCGCCCCTGAGCATGATGCTGGCAGAGCAGGGACGTGCAACTGTCACCATTTGCCACAAGTACACGAAAAATCTTCCCGAATTCACCCGCTCTGCGGATATCCTTTTCGTTGCTGTTGGAAAGCCCGGACTTATCACAGGGGACATGGTGAAGGATGGCGCCGTCGTGATCGATATTGGTACTACGCGTGTGGAGGGCCCGCAGTTCAAGAAAGGATGGGCGATCAAAGGTGATGTCGATTTCAAGAATGTGGCGCCAAAGGCATCTTATATAACGCCTGTTCCCGGAGGGGTCGGACCCATGACCATTGCCTCGCTGCTCCTCAACACGTTCCGCGCAACGGAAGCGCGCAACCCCTAGAAATAATTTGACGGTGTATGGTGGAGGTTTCTGGTAAATTGGTACACACACTGCTCCCCCTGATGGAGGATTTTTATACTATTCAGGGCGAGGGTTTTTATCAGGGACATGCCGCATACTTTATACGCCTTGGCGGTTGTGACGTTGGGTGTATCTGGTGCGACGTCAGGGAATCCTGGGACGCATCGGCGCATCCCCTCACGTCCGTGGCCGAGATCACCAGACGCGCGAAGGCGAGCGGAACACCTGTCGTCGTGATCACTGGCGGCGAGCCGCTGATGTACGACCTTACCGGTCTTACTGCTTCCATCAAGGACGCTGGGATGCGTACCCACGGGGAAACATCAGGCGTCTATCCGGTCACGGGAACGTGGGACTGGATCTGCTTTTCGCCAAAAAAATTCAAAGCGCCAGATTCCTCCGTTCCGTCGCAGGCTGACGAATTGAAGATCATCGTGTATAACAAAAGCGATTTTGAGTGGGCCGAGAATTACGCCATGTTGGTCACCGAAAAATGCGAATTATTCCTGCAGCCCGAATGGTCGAGGGAGAAAGAAATGCTGCCCCTGATCATTGATTATGTAAAGGCCCACCCGCGGTGGAAAATTTCACTGCAGATACATAAATACATGAACATACCCTGACGGCAGATTTTATCAATAATTGCCAGCGGTGCGGTTTACATTGCTGCAATTATGAACAAGAACAAATCACTGCTAAACAATGCACATGTCTATCAAGGAATTTGCCGTAACATTAAATGAATGGGGTGCGCAAAAGATCCCATTTTTGTTTTTGGTGGATTTCGAGATGCGAAAACCACTTGTCTATCCCCTGCGCGAAATAGAGTCAGACTCCATATTATATAGTATCAACGGGCGTGCAAACTGTTCTCCGCATCCAGCGGAGGCGAAAGCCATTGATTTTGTAAAAATCCCCCTCCCCTTTCATCATTACAAGGAGAAATATGATCAGGTGCATGCCCGTCTCGCATACGGAGACTCGTACCTTACGAACCTGACGATAAAAACCAAAGTGAGAACAGACCTCTCCCTG
>Ga0105107_10002434_pt1 | contig 12257 bp, 11 predicted proteins | sample PPLLaktember2015_6_FD_79335 | JGI IMG/M metagenome (GOLD analysis project Ga0105107, IMG submission 79335) | Freshwater sediment microbial communities from Prairie Pothole Lake near Jamestown, North Dakota, USA - PPLs Lake P8 Core (1) Depth... | ecosystem: Environmental > Aquatic > Freshwater >... | reverse complement strand
GCGGAGCGCGTCTCGCGGACGTCGCTCCTGATGTCCAACAACTTTTTCGCGCCTACGATGATGATGCTCAAGCGCGGGCTGCCGCAGCGCTTTCTATCCGGACGGCGCCATGTGGACGACCATCTGCTGTGGCTGCAGATCGTGTGCGCAGGACACCCCTTCGTCCGGCTGTCGGCCAAGCTCGCATACACCTACAAGAAGCCGTTCGGCGAAAGCGGCCTTAGCGCTCAGCTCTGGATGATGGAGAAGGCCGAGCTCGAGAACTACTGGATTCTGCGCCGCGCCGGCTCGATCGGAGTGCCCGCGGCCATTGCGCTGAGTGGGTACTCGCTGGCGAAATTCGTGCGCCGGGTGATGGTCGTCAGCTTGCGGTCATAGCGTTGCATTGGACGAACTGCTTAGCCCCTGCGACAGTCTATCGCTGGTTCCGTCGCATGCGCGCTACCGAAGCTGCCTCTGCGCGACCCGCAACCGATCAGGCGTGCCGATATCGATGAGCGGACCGCTCGTCGGAAACGCATAGCAGCGGCCGGCGTCCACCGCCGCCGGGATGAGATCGCGCTCGAGCGAAAACACTTCCGCCGGCCCGACGAGCGCTATCGCGTCGCTCTGGATCACGTAGATTCCCGCATTCACATAGTCACTTCGACCGCTTACGATTCCCGGCTTTTCCGCAAACTCCAGTATGCGTTCGGCGCTATCGATGCGTAGTGCGCCTACGTCGGCGCGCTCGGTGGCCGGCGTCACAACGACACTCAGCAGGGCGCCGCGCCGCCGGTGCGACACGAGGAGATCAGCGTAAGAGACCCTGCAGAATGAGTCGCCATTGAGCACGAAGAATGGGTCGCTGCGCACCTGCGGCAGCGCATGCGCGATCGCGCCACCCGTGCCGAGCGGACGGTCCTCCGCGGAGATAACGAATTCTGCATCGCCCCGGTCTCGATAGTGGGCGGCGATTTGCTCCGCGCCGTGACCCGCGCACAATATCAGGCGCCGCAGACCATTGCGCACCAGCTCGTCCGTCAGGATATCCAGGAAAGCCCGCCCGGCCACGTCTGCAAGTCCTTTCGGACGGTCGCTCAATACCGGCCTCAGGCGCGTGCCGAGGCCACCGCACAGAACCAGTGCGTCCATCACGTTAAGTTTTGCATCTGACATGGGGCAGGGCGTCCCGTTGCGCAGGACTGCAGACAACGCGCGACCCGCAATCCGAAGGTGGATCTGCGCTCAACGGTTGACGCGCGATAACTCCTCGTCGTGCGAATAATAGATGATCTGGCTCCCGAGATAGTCGAAGCGCACGGGCACGTACAGGAGCTTGCTCAGCGCGTTCCTGATCGCCTCTTGACGCTCCGGGCGCGCAAAGAACAGCATGAATCCGCCGCCGCCCGCACCCAGAAGCTTGCCACCGAGCGCGCCGGCTTTCATTCCCGTGTCATAGATGAGATCGATGTCGCCGGTGGTCACCGTGGCGGCCATCCTGCGCTTGATTCTCCATTGCTCGTGCAGCAGACGGCCGAAGTCCTCGAGCCGGTCGGTCGACGCGGTCAGAATCTCTTGCGCCTCGTCTACAAGCCGCAACATCTCTCGCAGTTCGAACTTGCGGTTGGGGATCTGACCGATCTTGTCTTTCGCGATATCCGATGCCGTGCGAGGAAATCCGGTGAAAAAAAGCATCATGTGCCGTTGCAACCCCTCGACGCGGTCCGGGCGCACTATGATCGGTGTCACTGAGATCTCGCTTACCCCACCAAACTCTATTCTGTTCAGGCCGCCGAACGCGGCCGCAGTCTGATCCTGAGAGCCCACGTGCTCGCCAATGCGGTCCTGCTCGACCCGAATCGCATCGATCGCGAGTTGGCGCTTGGTGGGCATCTCGTGCTTGAGTGCGTACAGCGCGTGCAGCAGTCCAACCGTGAACGTCGAGCTCGATCCAAGACCCGAACGTGCCGGCAAGTCGGCGTGATGCACGATATCCACCCCGCGCTCGAGTTCCAGGTACCTCAGGCATTCGCGCACTGAAGGGTGCTGGATCTCGCCGATCGACTGCGTCTCCTCCCGGCGGTAGTACCGAACCAGAAACCTGTAGTCGTGAAAAGGCGGAAGGTAGCGGCACGTGATGAAGCAGTACTTGTTGATCGAAACGCTGAGTACCGCGCCCCTTTCCTCGCGGTACCACGCCGGGTAGTCGGTACCACCACCAAAGAATGAGACTCGAAACGGCGCGCGGCTGATGATCATGCGTTTGGGCGCTGAGATTCAGTCGACAAAGCGACCCGCCTCGTCACGCCTGGAGACCAAGGGGCTTTTCACTGGCCACCAGATATTGAGCTTGGGGTCGTCCCAGCGGTACGTGAACTGGCCCTTGGGGTTGTAGTAGGTGCTTTGCTTGTAGTGGAAGATCGCCTGCTCGGTCAGCACCACATGACCATTGCCGTGTTTTGGCGGAATCAGCACCTGCAATCGGTTCGCGTCCGAGAGAACGAAAGACTGCCACTTGCCGAACTCTCGGGACGCCGTGTCGCAATTCACAACCACCAGATAGTACTTGCCGTACATGCATGACACCAATTTCCAGGTCTCTGCGTCGCCGTGTATGCCGCGCAGGACGTGGCGCGACGATACCGAGATGTCATCCTGCACGAACTTCACGGTGATTCCGTGGGACGCGTAGGTCTGGTCGTTGTAGGTCTCGACGTACTGGCCGCGGAAATCCTCGAAGGACTCCGGCTTTACCAGCAGCACCCCCTCGAGCTCCGTCTTGGTTACCTGCATAGATCCTCGTCGTAGTGACGCAGCCGCTCGCTAGCGCGGCCGCCAGGCAACATACGAGTAGCCTTCGTGGTAAAGGCTACCAAAATAGACCCGTCTGACGTCGAGCAGCTCGATGCGGCCACTGGACTCAAGCGCGCGCAGCGCCGGAAGAAAGCCCTGGAGGTAGCCGCGCTTGCGGTGGTAGCGCGCGGCGAGATGGTCCACCAGGAGGCTCTCATCATACAGCTCCAGCAACGGCTCCATGTGGACGCAGACCCCGGGGTTGCCCTCCAGCAGGTAGCCGAGGAATGCCTCGTGGCGCGCGCCCACTTGCTCGAGGGCGCACATGGTGAGCACGCCGCACTCGCGGCCGAGCGCCAACGAGCGATCCGGCGCGAAGAAGTCGAAGCTGCGGCCGGCCACGTCGATGTCGAGCGCCTTGCGGATCAGGTCTACCGTCTCGTTCGCGGATTTTGACCAGTCCAGGCCGAGCAGCCTCTTCCCGGGAAGCTGGCGCGCCAGCGCAACCAGGTTGAAGCCGCTGCCGCAGCCGAACTCGTAGACCGACCGCATCGGCGAGAAGTACCGGTCGAACAGGAACGCACGGCATACTTCCAGCACCCGCAGCTCGTATCGCGGGCTCGATGGAATCGCATAGTCGCGATCGAGACGCACCGGTAGCCCGGGAGAGATGAAGTGGGGTACCAGTGACTCGGGACTGAGGCCGGCATCGCGGAAACGTTGCAGGCTGTCTGCCCAGCAGGATTCCCAGATGTCGGAGCGGTGCGCGCCGACCACCGTGGGCTTGTCCGAGTCCAGGGTCTGGAGCACGCGCAGGATGATGTCGTCCCGGGCCCCCGCGGACGGGCGCTCGTAGCGCAAGTCCGCCGCGACGATGGCGTCCGTGCATGCCTCGGGAAGCTCGCGCTCCGCGACACCGAACAGCTGCGCGAACCGGCCTGCCGTGAGTTCCATGCCAGTCAGCCCGAGGCCCTTCCGCCGTCGCGCCGAGCAAGCAGGTACAGGCCCAGCACGGCGACCGGCAGCGCGAGGTGGATGGCGCCGCTCGCGAGCAGCCCGCGCAGGCCCCGCAGCGGCACGAGCTCGACGGACGCGACTTCCGCGTCGTGCGGCGCGCGCCGGCGGAATTCCTCCCGACTCAACTCGACCCGGAACACGTGTACCCGGTCCGGCATGCGGTTCGGCATGACGGCCAGCCGCGCCATCGGCACCAGGCGCCTCGTCCCCACCCGGATGCCCGTCTCCTCAGCAAGCTCGCGCGCCGCACCCCGCGCTGGCGACTCGCCGCGCTCCGCGCTGCCCGCCGGGAGCTCCAGAGTGACCTCTCCCACGACAGGGCGCGGCACGCGCACCATGACGACCGCGCGCTTCTCGACCAGCGGCAACACGACCACCTGCGTCAGGTGGTGCTCGATCGTGAAGTAGCCGTCACGATTGCGCACCGCGAACCAGGGATTCTCGTGCAACAGTTCCCCGGAAAGCGCCCGCGCGCGGTCCTTCGAGACCGAAGCAGGTGCAGGCCGCCTCGAGCGGTGTAGCCGTGGACTGGGCACGTGAGACATCTCAGCGCGTCAGGAAGTTTTGCCCCGCACGCACCCGCTGCCGCCAATACTCCAGCAGGTCCTGCATGGTCTTCTCGAACGGTATTTCGGGCCGCCAGCCGGTATGCGCCTCGAACTTGCGCGTGTCAGGCACCTGCAGGTCCGCGTCAATCGGGCGCAGGCGCGACGCGTCAACTTCAACCTTCACGCCGTTGGCAGTGGATAGTGAGAGGAGATGCTCCAACATCTTGCCGACGGTACAGGAGTAACTGCCGCCGATGTTGTAGTACGCACCGGGCATCGGATTCACCGTCAGCAACAGGTAGTAGGCACGCACAGCATCGCGCACGTCCGACCAGGTTCTGAGCGAGTCGAGATTTCCCACCCTGACGACCGGCGGCACCGCGCCGGCCTCGATCATCGCGATCTGCTTGGCGAACGTCGATTCCGCGAACACGTCGCCGCGCCGCGGCCCGGTGTGCGTGAACATGCGCGTGGTCATGATCTTCTGGCCATAGGCCTCGGCGTGGAAGCGCCCGACCAGGTCGGTGCCGACCTTTGAAATCGCGTAAGGCGACGCCGGGTGGAAGCTGCATTCCTCGTCGATCGGGACCTTCTCCTTCGGTACGCGGCCGTAGACCTCCGAGGACGCGCACACGTGGACCAGCGGATCGAGCCCCTTGGTGCGGCGCAGGGCCTCGAGCAGTCGCGCCGTGCCCATGATGTTCGTGTCGTAGGTGTCGAACGGGGCGCCGAAGCTCGTGCCCGGATAGCTCTGCGCCGCCAAGTGAAACACGAAATCCGGCCGGGACGCCTCGACTGCGTCCTGCAGAGATACGTAGTCGCGAAGGTCACCGTACAGGAATCGAATCCGTTCGCCGCGGTTGGCGAGCGGCAGCAGGTGCGCGACGTTGTCGAGCGGGCTGCGCCAGCGGCAAAGCCCGAAGATCTCCCAGTCGGTGCGCTCGAGCAGGAAGTCGGCGAGGTGCGAGCCGACCATGCCGGTGATGCCCGTGATCAGCGCCCGCGACTTGTTCATGATGACCCCGCGCCGCTGGGGTAGCGGTCGACTGGCGCTTTCGTCACCTGCACGAGGGAGAGCCGCAGGACAGGTCGCATCGTGTCATCTTCAAGCTATTATAATTCGTCCCTTTCATCAGGGCCCACCACCATTGCTGAGCCGAGGAAAGCGAGGCATGCGGCGCGCAGCGGACGATAACTCGACGCCGCTCGAGAACGCGCGACCGTGAGCAGGCTGCCATGGCGAGCCGAACAGCCGCGCTCGAGCCCCACGGTCTCGGTCATTCTTTTCTGCCGCAACGCTGCGGCAACGCTGCGGCGGTGCCTCGAAAGCCTGGCGCAGCAGACTTGGCATGATTTCGAGTTCGTGGTGCAGGATGCGTCGTCCACGGACGGCACGCTGGAGCTGCTGCGCGAGTATGACGACAGACTCGACATCCGCCTCGTGTCGGAGCCGGACGGGGGGCCCGCAGACGGATTCTGGAGGGCGCTGCGGCGCTGCCGAGGAGAGATCCTCGCGACCTGCCTCGCGGACGAGGAGCTCATGCCCGACGCCCTCGAGTACGCGGTACGGGCGTTCGGTGAACGCCCGTACCTTGGCGCCATTACCGGAGACGCCTACATCACCGACGCGACCGGCGCCATCCAGTCCACCCACAAGAGCGCACCGTTCAGTTTTGCACGATATCTGGCAGCCGAGTACTGCCCGTACTGGTCCTCCAGCTTTTTCAGCACGCGCGCCCTGAGGACTGTGGGTGTCCTCGACAGCCGGTGGAGCGCCGACAGTCTCGAGTTCGAGATCTGGTGTCGCCTGGCCGAGGACTACGAGATTACCTACGTCCCGCGGATCCTGTCCAAATACGGGATTCATGAGGGCCAGCTCAGCAATCAGGGAGCACGCGCGCTGACCGAGCTCACAAGCCGACTGGAGATCATCCGCAATCGGGTCTTCAGGCCCGGCGGCGTATTCGGCGACGACCTGGTGTGGCGCGACCGCTGCATCCTGCTTCAGCAGCTCAATCTCCTCAACCATCTCCTCGCCTACAAGGTGCCGGAGGCCGCGGATTTGGCGCGCGAGGCAGGCGAGAGTGGGGCTTTCCGGGATTTCGTCGCGAATGCCCGGCGCAGGTCGTCCAAGGGATTGAGGAAGCTGTCCGCCCACGAGGAAGTGGCTCGCCAGATCTACGGCAGGGCCGGCGCGACGCTGTGGAAGAACCGGATCCTTGCACTTTGCTGGCGAATGCTCCCGACCTCGGTTCGCGCGAGAGTCACACCGTCTCAAAAAGCGCTCGTCAGACGGCTGCTTCGGCTCCCGAGATCGGCCTGGGCCGAGCCCATGAATTACTTCTCCAGGAAGGCTTTGCCCAGGCTTGATCTGCAGCTGTGTGCTGCCGTGCGCAGTGCGCACGCGCCCATTACGGCTTACTTCGCGAGCCTAGCAGCCGCTCACTACGAAAACCGGGGCCAAGTGGACCAGGCAATCTGCGAGTGGCGTGTCGCGGAGCTGCTTAACGACGAGAACACGGATTCGCTGGCATGCCAAGCGCTGCTCAAGTCGAGCAACGCAAGCGACGGGGACAGACTGCATGCTCAACAAGCGTGGGCCAGACGTCACGCCCTCGGCAGAGGCAGCGCGAAAGTCGCGAGCTTTGACGCATACGACGGGCAGCGGCGGATAACGATCGGCTACGTTTGCGCATGGTGGGATTCGGCTACGATCAAGGGCCAGGCGATCCCTTTCATATCTCTGCACGACAGGTCGAAGTTCCGTGTTATTGGATACGCCTTCGAGCCGTGCACAAACGAGATCACTCGACACTTCGACGAGTTCATAGTCGTGGGCCGATTGACGCACCGCGAGTTCGAGGTACAAGTTCGCAAGAACAAGGTGGACGTATTGGTGGAGTTCACCGGCTTTTCCCCCCACCACCGCTTCGCCGCCATGGGTGCACGTTGCGCGCCGGTGCAGATATCGTATCTGAACCACACCGGTACCTCGGGCGTGCCCAACGTGGACTACGTGATTGCCGACGAAGTGGCCGCGCCGCCGAATCTCGCGCCTCATTATACGGAGGAGATCCTCAGGCTGCCGGGCACGTTCTTCAACTTTAACTATGACTGGGATGATTTTCCTGATGCAGCCCCTCCACCGTCGCTGACCGCAGGGCATGTGACGTTCGGTTGCTTCGGCAGCCAGTCCAAGATCAATGACGCGCAGATCTACATGTGGGCCAAGCTGCTGCAGGCAATTCCGGATGCGCGCCTCTTCCTGCGCAATCGGGGACTGAACGCGGCGGAGAACCGAAGTTTCATGGAGAGGCGCTTCGCGCAGTGGGGAATCGATTCGTCCCGGCTGAGGGTCGAGCCAGGCGGCGACCGGTATTCGATCCTGCAGAGCTATGCCGACGTGGATATCAGTCTCGACACCTGGCCGTACAACGGCGGAAACACGATCGCGGAATCTCTCTGGCAAGGGGTCCCGGTCCTCACGCTGCTCGGCGACAGCTTCAATTCCCGGTACGGCGCCTCCCTCCTGCGCGCGTCCGGGCTGGCGGACCTGGTTGCGGATGATCTGGATGGCCTGATCGCGCTTGCGCGGAGCCTGTCGAGTGACCGTGAGCGACTCAGTCACCTCAGGCAAGAGCTGCGGCAGATGATGCGTCAACACGGCTTCTCGGACTCGGAGCGCTTTTGCCGCGCATGGGAAGCAGCACTTCGGTCCGCCCTGTTGCGCGCCGTCGGTGAGTCCCAGAACCCCGTCGATTGATCGAGCAAAGTCACGTTCCCGAGCGTGGCGCCCGTCCCGGCGCCGATGCCCTCGGTGCGTCCGCAGGCGCCGGCGCGGGGCCATCGCTTTCGGTCATCGTGTTCGTGCTCAATGCCGTCGACACGATCCGATGCGCGCTCGAAAGCGTGACCTCCGCCGACCAGCCACCGGTGGAGCTGCTCGTGCTGGATGGCGGCTCGACCGACGGGACCGTGGATATCATTCGCGAGTTCGCGCCGAAGATCGCCTATTGGCGCAGCTACCGTGACGGTAGCGCCGTCGTCGCGCTCAATGAAGGTGTTGCGCGCGCCACCGGCGATGTCATCTGCCTGCTTCCGGCGGACGACTGGCTGGAGCGCGGCGCCCTGAACCTGGTACGCGACGAGTTCCGGAAAGATCCGAAACTCGAAGTTCTTACTTGCGGCACGCGGGTCGTGCGCTTGGCTCCTGGTGGCGACCTGGTCATCGACGCGGAGTTCACCGATCGGCAGGTGCTCGAGTTCACCATGGCGAACATCGTCCGCTTTCCGCTCACCACCGGGCGATTTCTCCGGCGACGCCTGTACAATGCCGTCGGCACCTTCGATTCGCAACTGGGAATCTCAAACGACTTGGACTTCCTGATCCGCGTACTGCTGACGCGGCCGTATGCAAGGGTAGTGCCGCGCCCCGTCGTCAACTACCGACAGCACCCCGGATCCCGTACTTTAGGCGGGAATCCGGCGATGATGCTCGAGTTGAGACGGGATTTCGTGCGGTTGGCGGAGCGGCACCTGTCGGACACACGGCTCTCGGCGGACGAAAGGCACGCGCTATTGGACCTGCATGGCCGGTCGTCGGCGCGCCTTGTGTGGCTGCTGCTGCGCCTCGGACGCGTGCGGGCCGCTGGGAGCGCGCTCGCGCGCGCAACGCGGCTAAACCACCTGTTTCCAGCCATGATCCCCATTTGGTATGCGCTGATGATTCTGCGCCGCGGCCGACCGTCGCCCTAAACACGGTGCCCGTTCCGCCCACCTTCCACATTCGCGCCGCGGGCGAGCAGCCCCTGCTCGAATTGGCGGACATCTGGCCGTTCAGGCACCTCTATCTGGTGATGGTGCGCAGAAACCTGAAGATCCGCTATCAGCAGACCGTGATTGGCGTCGGTTGGGCGCTGTTGCAGCCGATCCTCTACGCTCTTGTCTTCACCATCATCTTCGGCCGGCTGGTGGGCATGCCGACCAACGGCATTCCGTACCCACTTTTCATCATGAGCGGGCTGATCATCTGGCTCTTCGTCGCGCAGGCGTTTCCGTTTGCGAGCGCCAGCATCGTGATCAATCCCCAGCTTGTCACCCGCATCTACTTTCCGCGCATCATCCTGCCGGTGGCGGCTATGTCCACGGCCCTAGCCGACTTCGTCGTCTCCCTGGGCCTGCTGGCAGTCCTCATGGCGTGGTACGGCGTCGCCCCGTCGCTGGGGGTGCTTCTGCTCGTGCCCATGCTGCTGGTGGCCGTCGCCACGGTGCTCGGCCTGTCGCTGTGGTTCAGCGCCCTCTACGTTCCCTACAGGGACGTGGGTCACCTCCTGCCGTTCATCGTCCAGATCTGGATGTTTCTTTGCCCGGTCGTTTACCCGAGCACCCTGCTGCCGCCGAAGTTCTCGTTCCTCTATGCGCTCAATCCCATCGCGGTGGTTATCGACACCAGCCGCTGGGCCTTCGCCGGCGGTGTCGCCCCGCAGGCTCATTCCATCGCGGTGTCCTCGTTGACTGCATTCGCGATCCTGCTCAGCGGCTACTGGTATTTCCGCCGGTCGGAAGCTACATTCGCGGACTTGGTTTAAGGAGCCTGACGGACGATGTTCTTCTCGGGCAAGCGGGTTCTGGTCACCGGCGGTTCGGGCTTCGTCGGCACGCATTTCGTGCAGGCGCTGCTGGAGCAGGGCGCGCGAATCCGGGTGCCGATCCACCGGCGCCCGATGATCATCGGGGACGACCGCATCGAGCTCGTGCAGGCAGACCTTACCCGCCTTGAGGATTGCCGCGCTGCCTGCGAGGGCATCCAGTACGTGATCCATGCCGCGGGCGCGGTCGCCGCAGCGGGCATCACCGCCACGAATCCGATGGCGGCCATGACCACGAACCTGGTTCTGACCGCATACACGCTGCAGGCCGCTTGGGACTCAGGCGTCGAGCGGTATCTCGTGTTCGGCAGCAGCACCGGGTATCCGGTGACCTCGTATCCGGTGAAGGAAGAGGAGATGTGGAGCGGCCCGACCCATTCGTCCTATTTCGGCTACGGATGGATGCGCAGGTACCTCGAGCGCATTAGCGAGTTCGCGGCCTCGAAGTCCAAGATCGGCATCGCGCTCGTGCGACCGACGGCCGTCTACGGCCGATACGACAATTTCGATCCCGTGACCAGCCACGTGATCCCGGCGCTAGTGCGGCGCGCGGTAGCGGGGGAGAATCCGTTCGAGGTATGGGGTACGGGAAGCGAAGTGCGGGATTTTCTTCACGTTACCGACCTGGTGCGCGGATGCCTGCTGGTGCTGGAGAAGCATGCGGTCTGTGACCCGGTCAACATCGGCTACGGCAAGACGGTGACGATCAAGGACGTCGTGGGCGCGATCCTCAAGGCCGCCGGCCATGATGCGGCGCAGGTTGTGTTCAACTCATCCAAGCCGACGGCGATACCCGTGCGCATGGTGGACACCAGCAAGGCGAAACGGCTGCTCGGATTCGAGCCGTCCGTTTCACTGGAGCAGGGCCTGGCGGATACCGTGCGCTGGTACCGCGAGCAAACTGAAGCGTAGAGGGATAGGAAGAGCATGATCAAGGACGAGGTTCTCAGGGCTTTCGCGGGACGCAACGCGCTCGTCACGGGCGGTACCGGGCTCATTGGCCGCCAGGTGGTGGACCTTCTGGTGGGCGCCGGCGCCCGCGTGAAGATCGTTTCTCTCGATCAGGTCAAAGTCAACGCGCATGCCGAGCACATCATCGGCGACCTTACAAGCTTCGAGCTGTGCAAGGACGTCACGAAAGGCATGGATTTCGTGTTTCATCTCGCTGGCATCAAGGGCTCCGCCAAGGTGTCCCAGTCGCACTTGGCGAGCCATTTCGTGCCCACCATGATGTTCAACGTCAACGTGCTCGAAGCAAGCCGTCTCAACAAGGTGCAGAAGCTGGTCTACACGAGCTCGATCGGCGCGTACGCAAACCGCGACGTGTTCAAGGAAGAGGAGCCGGGGAACTTTCACGACGCCCCCATGGACTTTGCCGGCTGGGCCAAGCGCATGGCTGAACTCCAAGTGCATGCGTATCGCGTCCAGTACGGCATGGAAGATTTCGCCATCGTGCGGCCTTCCAACGTCTATGGCCCGGGCGACAACTTCGACCCTGAAAACGCCATGGTGGTGCCAACCCTGATGTACCGGGTGCACAGCAAGGAGGACCCGGTGGTGGTCTGGGGGGACGGCTCGGCCATCCGCGACATCGTTTACAGCCGCGATGTCGCCGAAGGCGTTATTCTCGCGCTACATCACGGCACCAAGGGCAGGTACGTAAATCTGGGCGCGGGGCGGGGCTACTCCGTCAAGGAGCTTGTCGAGACCCTGCACAGCTTCCTAGACTTCAACTACCGCTTTGATGCAACCAAACCGGCCGGCTTCCCGAAACGTGTGATGGACATCTCACTGGCCCGTGAACTGATCGACTATAACCCCACCACCACACTGGTGGACGGGCTGAAAGCGACGTGGGGTTGGTATGTCGAGAATCGCGACGAATACAAGAGAAAGAAGAATTACTTCCGCACCGAGATTCCCGAGCACGGCGCGCGCTGACGCCAGTTGATTGCATCCCGCTGAATCGGAGCCACAGTGTTACGCCGTGCCGTAAGATCGGCCGCCTTCCTCATTTCACCGCTCCGAAGGCTCGTTCAGGACCGGGCCCGGCTCGCCCAGGAGGTCGAGCGACTCACCAGCGAGTTGCGCTCCAACAGCGAGAAGACCTTGTTCCCGTTTTCCGGAGCCCCTGCAGACATGGTCGATCGGAGCGAAGGGCCGGCTCGTTTCCTGGTGACTTCTTGGGGCCATAGCGGCTCAATCTGGCTCGTGGGCGCGCTCAACCTGCACGAGGAAATGCTTTGCAGCGTAGGAGTCGGCCATCCAG
>Ga0105107_10002433_pt1 | contig 12257 bp, 12 predicted proteins | sample PPLLaktember2015_6_FD_79335 | JGI IMG/M metagenome (GOLD analysis project Ga0105107, IMG submission 79335) | Freshwater sediment microbial communities from Prairie Pothole Lake near Jamestown, North Dakota, USA - PPLs Lake P8 Core (1) Depth... | ecosystem: Environmental > Aquatic > Freshwater >... | reverse complement strand
TCGTGCAGCGGAACGACCAGCTCGAAGGCCATCGAGTTCATGCGCTCCGGGCGGTCCATCACGATCACGCTGGTGTGCGGGCGCGGCTTCTCGACGCGGACGTAGCTCACGCGAGGCGCTCCGCGATCTGCTTGGCGGCGTAGGTCAGGATCCAGTCCGCGCCGGCGCGCTTGATCGCCACCAGCGCCTCTTCCATGGCCCGCTCGCCGTCGAGCCAGCCGCGCTCCGCGGCGGCGAGGATCATCGCGTACTCGCCCGACACGTGATACGCGGCGAGCGGCACGTCGAATGTGCGGCGCGCCTCGGCCAGCACGTCGAGGTAGGGCAGCGCGGGCTTCACCATCAGCACGTCCGCGCCTTCTTCGAGGTCGAGGCGCATCTCGCGCAGCGCCTCGCGCCGGTTCGGCGGATCCATCTGGTAGGAGCGCCGGTCCCCGAAGGCGGGCGTGCTCTCGGCGGCCTCGCGGAAAGGGCCGTAGTACGCGCTCGCGAACTTGGCGGCGTAGGCGAGGATCGCGACGTCCTCGAAGCCGTGCGCGTCGAGCTCGCTCCGGATCGCGCCCACGCGGCCGTCCATCATGTCGGAGGGCGCGACGATGTCGGCGCCCGCGCGCGCGTGCGAGAGCGCGGCCGCCGCCAGGCGCTCGACCGATGGGTCGTTCACGACGTGCCCGCCCTCGACGATGCCGCAGTGCCCGTGGTCGGTGTACTCGCACAGGCAGACGTCGGTGATCACCACGAGGTCGGGCGTCTCGCGCTTGAGCGCCGCCACCGCGCGCTGCACCACGCCGTCGGCCGCGTCCGCGCCCGAGCCGCGCGCGTCCTTCCGCGCCGGGATGCCGAACAGGATCACGGCCGGCACGCCGACGTCGGCCACCGACTTGGCCTCGAGCACGAGCTGGTCCACCGAGTGGCGGTGCACGCCCGGCATCGAGGCGACCGGCTCGCGCACGCCGCTGCCTTCGACCACGAAGAACGGCAGGACCAGGTCGTCCCGGTGGAGGCGCGTCTCGCGCACCATGCCGCGCAGCGTCTCGCTCTTGCGCAGGCGCCGCATGCGGGTCCGCGGATAGCTCATGCTCGTTTCTCCCGGCGCCCTACGGCGCCCGCGAGCGCCGCCACCAGCGCCGCCGGCTCGGGCCGCTCCGCTACCGCATCGGCCGGCAGGCCGAGCGAGCGGAGCGCCTCCGCCGTCACCTGGCCGATCGCCGCCACCACGACTCGCCGCGCCGCTGCCATGCCGTCCGGCCCCATGCCAGAGGCGAAGCTTCGCGCGGCCGAGGGGCTCGCGAAAGTGAGGGCGTGGAGGGAGCCCTCCGCCAGCTCGGCGGCGAGCGCGGCGGCGTCGAAGGGCGCGGGCTCGGTGCGATAGACCACGACGTCGTCGACATGCGCGCCGGCCTCGCGCAGGCGGCGCGCCAGCTCGGGGCCCGCCGCCGCCGCACGCGGCCAGAGCAGACGCAGGCCGGCGACGGGCAATGTCCTCTGCACCGCGGCGAGCAGCGCAGCGGCGTCGCCCAAGGGGCCGTCGAGCGGCGTCACCGCGAAGCCCTCGGCGGCTGCGGCCTCGCTCGTGGCGGGGCCGACGCAAAGAGCTCGCGCCGCGAGGCTGCTCGGCTCGCGCCCCGCGCTCCGCGAGAGGGCCGCCAGCGCACGGGCGGCGTTCGCGCTCGTGAAGACGATCGCCTCGTAGCCAGCGAGATCGCCGAGCGACGGCGTCTCGTACGCGATGCGGATGGCGGGCACGAGCACGGGCTCAGCGCCCGCCTCCTCGAGGCTGCGGCAGAGGGAACCCGCCTGCTCCGGCGAGCGCGTCACGAGCACGCGCCGGCCGAACAGCGGCAGGCGCTCGAACCAGGCGAGCTCGCGGCGCAGGCGCACGACGTCGCCCACCACCACCGCGGCGGGCGCGCCGAGCCCGGCCGCCGCGACGCGCGCAGGCAGCTCGGCGAGCGTCGTCTCGACCACGCGCTGGCGGGGCCGCGTTCCCTCCATCACGGCGGCGGCCGGCGTGTCCGGCGCGCGACCAGCCGCAACCAGCCGCGCCACCAGCTCGGGCAGGTTCCGCATGCCCATCAGGATGACGAGCGTGTCGGCCGCCGTGGCCAGCGCCGACCAGCGGATCTCCTCGCGGACGCGCGCCGGATCCTTGTGCCCGGTGACGACGGCGAACGAGGCTGCGTAGCGCCGATCGGTGACGGGGATGCCGGCGTAGGCGAGCGCGCCGATCGCCGAGCTCACGCCCGGAACCACCTCGCAGGGCACGCCAGCCGCGAGGCACGCGCTGGCCTCCTCGCCACCGCGGCCGAACACGTAGGGGTCGCCGCCCTTGAGGCGCACCACGCGCTTGCCCTCGCGCGCCAGGCGCACGAGCAGTGCGTTGATGTCGTCCTGCGTGCGCGGCGGGTCGGTGTGTCCGCGGCGGCCGACGTCGATGCGCTCCGCGTGCGACGGCGCGAGCGAGAGCAGCGAGTCCGGCGCGAGCGCGTCGTAGACCACCGCGTCCGCCGAGCGCAGCGCGCGCTCGCCGCGCACGGTGATCAGGTCGGGCGCGCCGGGGCCCGCGCCCACCAGGATCACGCGGCCGGCGGCGGGCGCGCTCAAGCGCCCGCCGCCGCGCGCAGGCGCTCGAGGATCGCGGCGCCGCCGCTCGCGAGCACGTGCCGCCCGGCGCGGCGGCCGGCGGCCTCGACGTCGGCGCGGCCCGCCTCCTGCTCGCTGCGCACGAGCGCGCGCCCGTCGGGGCTCGCCACCAACGCGCGGAGCCGCAGGCGCTCGCCCGCCGCGGGCTCGGCGAATGCGGCGAGCGGGACGTTGCAGTCGCCCTCCAGCTCGGCGAGGAAAGCGCGCTCGGCCACGAGGCACGCACGCGTCGTGGCGTCGTCGAGCACGCGCAGCTCCTGCTCGAGCGGGTCGCCGACGCGCGTCTGGAGCGCGAGCGTGCCCTGCCCCACCGCGGGCAGCAGCACACTCGGATCGATGCGCTCGTGGATCTCCTCCGCGCGCCCGAGCCGCTCGAGGCCCGCGCAGGCGAGCAGGATCGCGTCGAGGTCGCGCTCGAACAGGCGGCGCAGCCGCGTGTCCACGTTGCCGCGCAGCGGCACCAGCACGAGATCGGGCCGCAGCGCGAGCAGCTGGCTCGTCCGGCGCGCGCTGCCGGTGCCGACGCGGGCGCCGTGCGGCAGGCCGAGCAGCGTCGCGCCCGGCGCCTTCGCGATCAGCGCGTCGCGTGGGTCGGCGCGCTTCGGGAAGGCCGCGAGCACGAGGCCCGCGCTGGTGATCGCCGGCAGGTCCTTGGCGGAGTGCACCGCGAGGTCGGCGCGGCCCTCGAGCAACGCCTCCTCGATCTCCTTCACGAACAAGCCCTTGCCGCCGACGCGGGCGAGCTTCGCTTCGGCCAGCCGGTCGCCGGTCGTCGTGAGCGGCACCAGCTCCGTCTCGCAGCCGAGCGCCTGGCCCAGCGCGCGGGCCACGGCGCCCGACTGGGCCAGCGCGAGCGCGCTGCGCCGCGTCGCGATGCGCACGCGCTTCATCGGGGCCTGTCCGGCTCCTCGTCGGAGTCGCCCTCGCCCGCCGCGTCCGCTTCGTCGTCGAGCGCGAACAGCGCGCGCGCCGCCTCGAGGTGCGCCAGCCCGGCCTCGCCCTCGAGCTCCTCGCGCAGGCGCGAGAGCGGCGCGTGCAGCAGCTTGTTCACGATGCCGCGCGTCAGCGTCTCGACGGCGGCGGTCGTCTTCTCGTCGAGCGCGAGGCCGGCGAGCGTGCGCTCGAGCTCGCTGCGGCGGATCTGCTCGGCGCGCGACAGCAGCGCGCGGATCGTCGGCACCGCCGCGAGTGCGAGCAGCCAGCCCTCGAAGCGCTGCTGCTCGGCTTGCACGATGGCCTCGGCCTGCTCCACCTCGCGCTGCCTCTCGCGCGCGTTGGACTCGGCCGCGGCCGAGAGGTCGTCGAGGTCGTAGAGATAGACGTTGTCGAGCTCGTTCACCGCGGGGTCGACGTTGCGCGGCACGCCGATGTCGATCGCGAAGAGCGGGCGGTGCCCGCGCTCGCGCAGCGCATCGCGCACCAGCGCGGGGCCGAGCAGCGGGCGGTCGCCGCCGATGCAGGTGAGCACGAGGTCGGAGCGCCGCAGCAGATCGGGCAGCTCGTCGAGGCCGTGGGCGCTCGCGCCGAAACGGGTGGCGAGCGCAGCGGCCCGCGCCGGCGTGCGGTTCGCGACGCGCACCGCGCCGAGACCCTGGCGCCGCAGCGAGTCGAGCGCGAGCTCGATCATGTCGCCCGCGCCGATCAGCAGCGCGGACTTGTCCTCGAGGCTCTCGAAGATCTGGCGGGCGAGGTCCACCGCCACGCGCGCCACCGAGATCGGGCGCTCGGCCAGGCGCGTTTCGTTCTTCACGCGCTTGGCGGTGGCGAAGGCGCGCGAATACAGGCGTCCGAGGATCGGCCCGCACGCGCCGCAGGCGACGGCGGCGCGGTAGGCGTCCTTCACCTGGCCCAGGATCTGGGGCTCGCCGACCACCAGCGAGTCGATCGCGCAGGCGACGCGCAGCACGTGGCGAACGGCGGCGCCGTCCGCCAGCTCGTAGAGCGCCGCGTCGAGCTCGCCCGCCCGCACCGTCGCGCCGTCGGCGGCGAGCTCGCGCTCGAAGCACGAGCGCAGGCGCAGGCGGGCGGCGTCGGCCTCGCGCGTCCAGACCATCAGCTCGACGCGGTTGCAGGTGGAGAGCAGCACCCCCTCTTCGATCTCGGGGCTCGCCACGAGCTTCGTCAGCACGGCCCGCGGATCTTCGATCGCGTAGCGCTCGCGCAGCTCGACGGAGGCCGTGCGGTGGCTCATGCCGACGAGCAGCAGGCTCATCGCAGCACCCCGAGGCCGATCACCACCACGAACAGCAGCACGAAGCCGGCGACGGCGCCGAGCGCGGCGCTGCGCGCGCTCTGCTCGGTGCCGAAGCGCGCTCCGATCAGGAACGCGTAGAACACCCAGACCGCGAGGGTGGCGTTCGCGTGCAGGCCGCCCGGCCAGAGCCGGCCCTCGCGCGTCTCGACCCACAGCACGCCGGTCAGCACGCCGAGCGAGAGCAGCAGGAAGCCGAGCGCCGATCCCAGCGAGTTGGCGCGGTCGAGGTTCTCGAGCGAGGGCAGCGCGGATTGCAGCCCGACCGGATGCTTGCGCTTGATGGCGCGGTGATGGATCAGGTAGAGGCCGCCCGCGGCCCCGGCCACGCCGAGCAGCGCGAGCCCGCCGCTCGCGAGCAGCACGTGCAGGTGCGACCAGAGCGCCGAGCCGATCTCGCCCCGCTCCGGGGCCGCCGCGGAGAACGCCGCGAAGACGGTGCCGAGGAAGGCGGCCGGCGCCACCAGCACGGCGAGCCCGCGCGTGCGCAGGCGGAGCTGGAGCGCGAGGAAGGAGAGCACCAGCAGCCAGGCCGCCAGCGAGACCGCGAGCGGAAGGTCGGTGAGCTGGGGCGTGGGCTCGAGGCGGTGCAGCTCGAAGAAGGCGAGGCCGTGCAGCAGCGCCGCCAGGGCGAGCAGGCCGATGCTGATCGCTAGCAGGCGCCGCGCGCGCACGCCGAGCCCGGTCACGGCCGCCGCCGAGGCCGCGAGGTACGCAGCCGCCGTCCAGCTGTGGAGCTCGAGCGTCAGGGCTCACCTCCCGGTCGGTCGCGCGCGCAGTCGTTCCATCTGCGCCGCCACCTTGGCCGCGTCGTTCACCATCTCGAACACGCGGTAGGCCGGCTCGCCGAACAGCACGAAGCGGATCTCCGTGAGCGAGGTCTCGCCCGCGAGGTGCTGGCGCGCCTCCTCGAGCAGGATCTCGGCGCAGCGCTGGAGCGGGACGGCGCCGACGCCGGCGCCGATCGCGGGCACCGCCACGCTCTGGCAGCCCCGCTCGCGCGCGCGCTCGAGCGCGGCGCGCATGGCGCTGCGCACGCTCGCCTCGCTGGCCCGTCCGCCGGGCGGCATGCCGGCGGCGTGGATCACGAAGCGCGCGGGCAGCCGCCCGGCGCCGGTCACCGCCGCTTCACCCACCGCGATCGGCCCGATGCGATCGCACTCGGCCTGGATCTCCGGGCCGCCCTGGCTGCGGATCGCGCCCGCCACGCCCGAGCCGAGCACGAGCGCGCTGTTGGCCGCGTTCACGATCGCGTCGACCGCCTGCGCGGTGATGTCGCCCTCGAGCAGCACGATGCGCCCGCTCACCGCGGCGGCCTCTTCCGGCCGGGGAGCGCCTCGATCAGGCCGGCGGCGATCAGCGGGAACAGGATCTCGTGGTGCCCGGTGAGCGCGTAGCCGCGCCCGCCCTTTCGCGTCGGCCGCTCGACCACGTTCACCTGGGGCCGGTAGTGCCGGATGAAGTCGATGTTCACGGTGGTGAAGCGGTCGACCTTGTGGCCGAGGTTGCGCGCGAGCGCGAGCGCCTTGAGGAACACCTCGGGCAGGATCACCGCGGAGCCGATGTTGAAGAGCACGCCGCCTTCGAGCGCGGCCACCAGCCGCGTCAGCAGCTCGAAATCGCGGTAGCTGGTGGCGCCCAGCGCCGCCCCGTCTGCGCTCGGGTGCATGTGGTGGATGTCGGTCCCGATCGCGACGTGGACCGTGACGGGGATCCCGAGCCGGGCGGCGCTGGCCAGGATCGAACGGCGCTTGTGCGGGTAGCGGCCGGCGAGGATCGCGCGCCCGACCGCCTCGCCCATGCCGAGGCCTCGCGCGTCGCCCGCGGCGATGGCGGCGTTCAGCGCCTCCGCGGTCTCGCGGGCCATGCCGAAGCTGCCGTCGTCGAGCGAGCGCGACACGTCTTCGCTGGTGCGGCCCATCATGGCCAGCTCGAGGTCGTGCACGCAGCCCGCGCCGTTCATCAGCACCCCGCCGACCAGCCCGCGCTCCATCAGGTCCACGAGCACGGGCGCGAGGCCCACCTTGATCAGGTGCGCGCCGAAGCCCCAGAGCAGGAGCTTGTCGCGGCGGGCCGCGCGCGCCGAGGCGTCGATCACCGCGCGCAGGTCCGCGCCGGCCAGGATGTCGGGCAGGCCCGCGAGGAAGGCGCGCAGCGAAGCGCCCCGCCGGTGCGGCCGCGCTTCGTCGCTCTTCTTCACGCGGCTCGGACGCGTGCGCGCCGAGACCGTCCGCACGCGCGTGCGGTCGATGCGCGGGAGCCGTCGCTTCACGAGCGGCTGAGCTCGGGGAACAGCAGGCGATCCACCAGCTCCGCGATCGCGTGCCCGATCGCGATGTGGCACTCCTGGATGCGCTGCGTGTCGGCGGACGGCACCACGAGCGCCAGCTCGACGAGCGACGCGAGCTTGCCTCCGCCCTTGCCGAGCAGTCCGATCGTGCGGATGCGGCGCCGGTGCGCCTCCTCGACCGCGGCGATCACGTTCGGCGAGTTGCCCGAGGTCGAGATGGCGATCGCGACGTCGCCGGCGCGGCCGTGCGCCTCGATGCCGCGCGCGAACACGCGCTCGAAGCCGTAGTCGTTGCCGATCGCCGTGAGGTCCGAGGTGTTCGCGCAGAGCGCGATCGACGGCAGCGCCGCGCGATCCGGCCCGAGCTTGCCCACCCACTCGGCCGCGATGTGCTGGGCGTCCGCGGCCGAGCCGCCGTTGCCGAAGAGCAGCGTCTTGCCGCCGGCCCGGTAGGCGGACGCGACCCACTCGCCCGCCCGCGCGATCGGCTCGGCGAGCGTTTCGGCCACGGCGAGCTTCACGCGCGCGCTCGCTTCGAGCGTCGCGCGGACCTGGGCGACCGGATCGAGGACGTCTCCTGCCATGGCCTCTCGGTCGGAAAGTCGAGTGAAATCGGGGGGATGGCGGATCGATCGCAACATACCGGCGGGCCCCCGGAGCGTCAATCCGAGGGGCGGCCTTGCGGCATCTGTTACTACTCCTGCCACTTCCGATCGCCCGAAACAGGAGAGCCCAGCGGATGGCCGAGATCCTCGACGTGACCGACGCGACCTTCGAGCAGGAGATCCTGAAGTCGGAGACGCCCGTGATCATCGACTTCTGGGCGGAGTGGTGCGCGCCCTGCCGGGCGATCGCCCCGATCGTGAAGGACCTCGCCGCCAGCTACAGCGGCAAGGTCAAGGTCGTGAAGATGAACATCGACGAGAACCCGGGTACGCCTGGCCGCTACGGCGTGCGGGCGATCCCGACGGTGCTCGCCTTCAAGAACGGCGCGGTGGTCGGTCAGATCACCGGCGCCCGCCCGAAGAGCGCCTTCGAGGAGATGGCGCAGAAGCTGGTCTAGCGCGGCGGCTCCGGCGCCGTGAAGAAGCGCACGGGCCAGCGCCGGCGCGCCGCTTCGCGGTAGAGCCGCGGATCGGGGTTCGTCACCACCGGGTGCCCGACCAGCTCGAGCAGCGGCAGGTCGGTGATCGAGTCCGTGTAGAACCAGCTCCGCGCCAGATCGATCCGCTGCTCGGACACGAGCTGCTCCAGCCAGTGGATCTTGCCTTCTTCGAAGCAGACGGGCTCGATCACGCGGCCGGTGAAGCGGCCGTCCTCCACCTCGAGGCGGGTGTAGAGGAAGTGGTCGATGCCGAGGTGCTTGGCGAGCGGACCGACCACGAAGCGGGTCGCGCCCGACACGATCGCCACCAGGTGACCGCGAGACTGGTGCCAGCGCACCGCCTCGCGCGCCTCCGGGTAGACGTGCTGGAGCACGGTGTCGACCAGCCAGGCCTCGGCCTGGCGCTCGATCTCGGCCTCGCTCTCGCCGGCGAACTGGAGCATCGCCTGGCGGCTCCAGGCCGCGATGTCGAGCAGGCCCGCCTTGTACTGGAAATAGGCGAGCGCTCCCTTGGCCAGCTCCCAGCCGTCGATCTCCCCCGTCTCGTAGCGGTGCTTCATGTACAAGGACCCCGAGTTCTCGGCGATCAGGGTCTTGTCCATGTCGAAGAACGCGCCGACGCGGGTCTCTTTGCGGGCGGCCATGGCCCGGTCAGCCTAACACCTCGCAGGGCACCCGCTCAGAAGATGTAGCGACGCATCGACACATTCATGAGCAGGGCGAGCGCAATCAGGTTGGCCAGCACCTGTGTGCCGCCGTAGGAGATCAGCGGCAGCGGCACGCCGATCACGGGCGCGAGACCCAGCACCATCGCCACGTTGATCACGGCCGGCCAGAACAGCATCCCGACCACGCCGATCGCGAGCATGGAGCCGAAGCCGTCCTTGGAGTTGTTGGCGACCACCAGGCCCCAGACCAGCACGCTCAGGTACAGCATCAGCAGCACGCTGCAGCCGATGAAGCCCCACTCCTCGGCGAGCACCGAGAAGGCGAAGTCCGAGTGCTGCGTGGGCAGGAACTGGAGCTGCGTCTGCGGCCCGTCGAGGTAGCCCTGCCCGGTCAAGCCCCCCGATCCGACTGCGATGCGCGACTGGATGGCCTGGTAGCCGGAGGCGAGCGGGTCGCGCGTGGGGTCGAGGAAGTCGAGGATGCGCTTCCGCTGGTGGTCCTTGAAGCCGAAAGTCCACAGGCCGGCGAGCGCGCCCAGCGCGGCGGCTCCGATCACCACCCAGGCGCGTGCCGGAATGCGCACGAAGAGCAGATAGGTGGCGCCGATCAGGAGCGTCAGCACCGCGACGCCGAGGTCGTGCTGCAGCAGGATCAGCCCGACCGGCCCCGCCAGGATCAGGCCCGGGCCGAACAGGTCGCGCAAGCGGTTGAGCCGGCCGGGCGGATGGCGGTGGAAGTAGCGCGCCATCATCAACACCAGCCCGATCTTGGCGAACTCGGCCGGCTGGAGGGAGAGCGAGCCATACACCAGCCAGGATCGGTTGCCGCGCGTCACCGGCGCGAGCACCAGCGTGGAGGCGGTGAGCAGCAGGGCCCCGACGTAGAGCGCGGGCGCCCAGCGCTCGAGGCGCCGGTAGTCGATCAGCAGCACCACCACCATCGCCGACGCGCCGATCGCGACCGCGATGAGCTGGCGCTTGAACTCGGTGGGCAGCCGGCCCTCGGCGCCCGCGTGGGTCGCCGAGAACAGGTTGGCGAGTCCGATCGCGACGACGCTCCAGACCAGCGCGAACAGCAGCCAGTCGAAGTGCTGGAAGACGCGGCGGTCAATCGACGCCACGGGGAGCCTCCTGCCGCGCCGGGCCGGCGACCTGCTTCGGGGGCGGCGTCATCCCGCGCTTCTCGAAGTAGCGGGCGAGGATGCGCTGGGCGACCGGTCCGGCGCCGCTGCTGCCGTGCAGGCCGTGCTCGACGAACACGCCCACCGCGATCTCGGGCGCGTCGGCCGGCGCGAAGGCGCCGAACCAGGCGTGGTCGCGGTAGCGGATCGGGATGTCCGTCTCCTTCATGCCCTCGGTGTGCTGGAGCTGGACGACCTGCGCCGTGCCGGTCTTGCCGGCCACCTTCACGCCCGGCACGCGCGCGCGCCCCCCCGTGCCGCCGGGCTCCTCGACCACGGCGGTCATCCCGCGCCGCACCAGCGCCAGGTGCTCGGGGCTCACCGCGACCGGCTTGGACTGGCTCGGCGGCATCTCCTTCACGCCCTCGCTGCTCTCGACGCGCTGCACCAGCCGCGGCTCGACGAGCTGACCGCTCGCGATCGCCGCGTAGGAGACCGCGAGCTGGATCGGGGTGTAGAGGTTGTAGCCCTGGCCGATCGCGGCCGAGACGGTCTCGCCCGGGTACCAGCGCTCGCCGAAACGGCGCTGCTTCCACTCCGAGCTCGGCACCAGGCCGGTCGCCTCGCCCGCGAGGCCGATGCCGGTCGCCTGACCGAGCCCGAAGGACTTCGCGATGTTCGCGAGCTTGTCGATGCCGAGCTGCACGCCGAAGGTGTAGAAGTACACGTCGCAGGACTGCTGGATCGCCTTGTGCATGTCCACCGAGCCGTGGCCCTCCCGCTTCCAGCAGCGGTAGGTCCGGCCGCCGAAGCGGAAGAAGCCGGGGCAGAAGGCGCGGCTGTGCGCGTCGACCACGCCTTCCTGGAGCAGCGCGGCCGCCACGATCACCTTGTGCGTCGAGCCCGGCGGATAGTGGTTCTGGATGGCGCGATTGCGGAGCGGATCCCACTCGTCGCCGGTGAGCGCCTTCCAGCTCGCGGAGTCGATGCCGCCGGAGAACAGGTTCGGATCGAAGGTGGGCTGCGAGAGCATCACCAGCACGTCGCCGTTGCGGACGTCGATGGCGACCGCCGAGCCCATCTTCGGCGGCTCGCCCTCCGGGACGTCGTGGAAGGCGTCCCAAGCCGCGCGCTGCAGATCGAGGTCGAGCGTCAGCACGACGCGCGACCCCGTCTCGGGCGCGATCTCGTCGAGCACCTGCACCTCGCGCCCCGCCGCGTCGACCATCACGTTGCGGCCGCCCGAGCGTCCGCGCAGTTGCGGCTCGAGGATCGACTCCAGGCCGGTCTGCCCGATGATGTCGCCGGAGCGGTAGTCGGCGAAGTGCTCCTGCTCGAGCTGGTCGCCGCGGATCTCGCCGAGCGTTCCGAGCACGTGCGCGGCGATCGACCCGTCCAGGTAGTGGCGCAGGGGACGGACGCGCGTCGAGACGCCGGGCAGCGCGAAGCGGTGCGTCTCCACGCGTGCGAGCTGGACCTCGTCGAGATCCCCGACCAGGCGCACGGGGCGGAAGCGCGCGATGCCGCGCGGATTGCCGACCTGCGCCACCAGCTCGGCCGGCTCGCGCTCGAGGAGCTGCGCGAGCGCGGCGAAGGTGACGTCGCGGCGCTGGAGGTCGCTCGGCACGACGTCGAGCTCGAAGGCCGAGCGCGTCTTCGCGAGCACGCGCCCTTCGCGGTCGACGATCTCGCCGCGCTGCGCATCGAGGCGCTCGGTGCGCACCGAGTTGCGGAGCGCCTGCTCGCGCAGCTCGTCGGCGTCCACGATCTGGAGCTGGAAGAGGCGCAGCTCGAAGATCGCGAAGGCGGCGCCGAGCAGCGCGGCGAACAGCCGCAGCCGCCCGTCGATCGGGAGGTCGGTGCCCGCCAGATGGCTCATCGCAGCACCGGCCGCCGCGTGTCGAGGCGCATGTCGCGGCGCGCCTCGGTCTCGTCGAGGCGCTCGCGCAGCCGGCGGGCCAGCGTCGCAGCTGCGGGGGCGAACGGCGCCGAGACGAGCGCACGCCCGACCAGGCCGAGCAGCTCCACGGGCTGGAGCGGGAAGGAACCGAGCAGCAGCCGCCCCAGCGCGATCTGGGCGAGACCGTCGAACACCACCACGGCGAACGCGAACACCATGAGCGGCAGGCCGCGCCGCAGATCGAGCTGGCCGGCCACGAGCCGGGCCAGCGCCAGCTCG
>Ga0105107_10002431_pt1 | contig 12260 bp, 14 predicted proteins | sample PPLLaktember2015_6_FD_79335 | JGI IMG/M metagenome (GOLD analysis project Ga0105107, IMG submission 79335) | Freshwater sediment microbial communities from Prairie Pothole Lake near Jamestown, North Dakota, USA - PPLs Lake P8 Core (1) Depth... | ecosystem: Environmental > Aquatic > Freshwater >... | reverse complement strand
TGTTCCCGGGCCTGGAGCGTCAGGACGTAACCGGTCTTGCCGTCCACGTCCACCGTCTCCCCAACGATCCGTCCGGGGAGACGGCGCACGTGGTCCAGGCGGGAGGCGATCACCCCCAGGTAGGGGCCGCCGAAGCTCAGGTGGTTGCCGAGCGGCTGTCCCTCTGCCACCGCGATGTCGGCCCCCAGCTCCCCCGGCGGAGCGAGGACCCCGAGCGAGAGCGGGTCGAAGACCTGGATCGCGTGGGCTCCCCCGTCATGCGCCGCACCGAAGAGGTCGCGCACCGGCTCGAGGTTCCCGTAGACGTTCGGATGCTGGACGATCACGCACGCGACGTCGGATCCGACCTGCGGATGCCCGCCACGGCCGTCCTGGAGGGCGAACGGCTCCGGCTCGTACCCCGCTCCCCTGCCGTAGGTCCGGAGCGTCTCGACGTGCCGCTGGTCGACGCCGGCGGAGACGAGCACTCGTCCTCGCTCGGGCGTCGATCTGGCGAGGCTCACCGCCTCGGCCAGCGCGGTGGAGCCGTCGTAGAGGGAGGCGTTCGAGACGTCGAGCGCCGTGAGCTCGCAGATCATGGACTGGTACTCGAAGAGCGCCTGGAGGACCCCCTGCGAGAGCTCGGGCTGGTACGGCGTGTACGCGGTGTAGAACTCCGAGCGGCCCGCGAGCGCCCACACCACCGCTGGCACGTAGTGGTCGTACGCGCCCGCGCCCGCGAAGCAGACCAGATCGTCGGTGCTGCGGTTGCGTGAGGCGAGGGACGTCAGATCGGCCAGGATCTCCTGCTCCGACACACCGGCCGGGAGGTCGAGGTCTCGGCCCAGCCGGACCGAGGCAGGGATCTGCGCGAAGAGGTCATCCAGCGAGTCGAGACCGATCGCCTCGAGCATCGCGCGGAGGTCGTCGTCCGTGTGGGCCGCGTACCGCATGCCTCGTCCCGAGTGTATCCGTTCCTGGCGCGTAACCCAGGCCCTGTCGGCGTCTCAGCCGGAGACGTCCTCCAGCCCGTACTTCTCCACCAGGGACAGGTAGTCCCGCTGGTAGAAGATCTTGCAGTTCACGCCCGGATAGAGCTGACGGAGCCGCCGAACCTTGCGGTTCTTCTTGGTGACGAGCTTCTGGTTGAGCGTCGTGATCTCGATGTACAGGTCGTACTGGGGCAGGTAGAAATCCGGCGTGAACCGCTGGATGACGTTGCCCTGCTTGTCCCGCTCGAGATCGAAGGACCTCGGCTCGTACTCCCACTCGATCTGGTAGAAGTCGAGCAGCTGCGCGAACTGGCGCTCGCTGGCGTGGGCGAAGCGGACGGTGTCGCTCTTCAGGTCCGGGGTGCGGGCCGCCGCAGCGTCGCTCACGCGCCTCCGGCCGACGCGACCGTGCGACCCCGCTTGCGTGCCTGCTTCGCGAGGCTCCCCTCGAGATCGGTCCATACCCTGTCCACCGCGACGGCGAACACCCCCTGCCCCTGTGCGAGGAGGTCCACCACCGCCTCCGGCGACTCGACCGAGTAGATCCTGACCCCGTCCGACACGAGGGTGGTCCCGAGCGGCGGCTCCTTCAGCTCACGGAGCGTGCCGATCGCACGACGGATCTGTTGCAGCGAGACGCCCGTGTCGAGCAGCTTCTTGATGATCTTCAGGGTGGCCAGGTCCTGGAACGAGTACAGCCGCTGGGTTCCGGACCCGTGCGCATCCCGCAGGGACGGCCGGACGAGACCCGTCCTCGCCCAGTAGTCGAGCTGACGGTAGCTGATCCCGACGATCCGGCAGACCTCGGGGACACGATATCCCTGCTCAGCCATCACAACTCCGTAATTACGCGGGCGTAGCACAGGCTAGGCCGCCCGGCCGGCGGTGTCAATGACCCCCGGCGGCACCACCGCCGTTCGCGGGACGGGCGGCACGCAAGCGGGTAGGATGCGCGGGAGTTCCGCGGCTCGAGGGGGGTGTTCGCGTGACACGCAGCCGAAGGTTGCGGCGTTCAGCGCTCGCGGGGGTGCTCGCCGCTGCGCTCTCGATGGGCCTCGTGGCGACCACGCCGAGCGTTGGCGCGGCCTCCCCCGAGGGCAAGCTGCTCAGGATCATCAACCGCGTCAGGGATCAGCACGCGCTCCACACGCTCCGCCTCAACGTCCGCTTGTCGCAGGACGCGGAGCGTCACACCCGGAGCATGATCCGACAGGCGAAGCTGTACGACCCCCCGGATCTCGCCAGGCTCCTGCGCCCCTACGACTGGAAGCGGGTCGGCGCCAGCGTCTCGGGCTGCAACGCGACCCTGGCTGGGCTGGTGAGGGCCTGGATGGCCCACGGACACCATCGCGAGATCCTGTTGTTGCCGGGGCTCCGAAGCGCCGGCGTCGGCGTGATCTTCCAGGCGGGCCGGAGCGCGTGCGGCCGCGACCAGTTCTGGGCGACGGCCATCATGTACGGCTGACACGGCCTGGACGGGCCCGCCCCACGCTCGGTCTCGCTACTGGAAGTCCTCGGGGTTCACGTTCTCGAGGAACTCGCGGAACTTCTCGACCTCGTCCTCGTCCTCGCCGTTCGGGATGAGGATGGAGGCCTCGGAGAGGACCTCCTCGTGCACGAAGATCTTGCACCCGAGGCGAACCGCCAGAGCGATCGCGTCGCTCGGCCGTGAGGAGATCTCGAAGGCGTCCCCATTGCGCTGCATGTTGATCACGGCGTAGAAGGTGCCCTCACGCAGCTCCGTGATCACGATGTTGCTGACCTGGACCGCCATCTCGTCGAGGATGTTCCGAAGCAGATCGTGGGTCATCGGGCGAGGCGTGATGACGCCCTGGAGCGCCAACGCGATCGCCGCCGCCTCGGACTGGCCGATCCATATCGGCAGGAACCGCTCGCCCTCCGACTCGCGCAGGAGCACGATCGGCTGGTTCGAGGGGAGCTCGATCCGCACCCCAGCGAGGTTCATCTCGATCAACATGGCTCGACACCTGAGCCTAGACCTGGGCCCTGGCTCCGGCAACCGAGCGCTCATGCGGGCGGTACCGGCAGGTACGAGAGCAGCAGATCGGGGTCCTCGTCGAGGCTCGCGAGGTCGTGCACCGCAAGGATATCGGGCACGTTACGGTAGCGCTCCTGGAGGTCCAGGCCGTAGCCCACCACGAACACGTCCGGGCACTCGAACCCTCGATAGCGGATCGTGAGGGGTGCGATCCGGCGGGCAGCCTTGTCCAGGAGCGCGCAGACCTCGATCGAAGCCGGCTCGCGCGACTGGAGGACGGAGATGAGGTACGAGAGGGTGAGGCCGGTGTCGACGATGTCCTCCACGACTATCACATCGCGTCCACCCACGTCCTGCTCCAGGTCCTTGACGATGCGGACGCGGCCCATCGACTCCGTCGCGCCGCCGTAGCGGGAGATCGACATGTAGTCGATCGCGAGCGGCAGACCGATGGCTCGGATCAGATCGGCGAGGAACACCGAGCCGCCCTTCAGGACCGAGACCAGGATGGGCGCGCGCCCCTCATAGTCCCCGGTGATGGTGCGGCCGAGCTCCTCGATCCGGCGGCGGATGTCCTCGCGTCCGAAGAGGACGCTGGCGACCTCCGACATCGCGCCGATCGTAGCAGAGGGATCAGCCGAAGAGCGCATCGAGCACCGCTCCGGCGCCTTCGAGTACGGCGGATGCGGCCCGGCGCCACCACGGACCGGGGTCCGGCGTGGGTGGAGGCGGGACATCGAGGACCTCGAGGGGGACCTCCCCGATGCGGAGCCCCGGGACGGACACCACGACGGCGCCGACGTCCTCTCCTGGCAGCGGGGGGAAGGTCGTGCTCTCGTCCACGACGGTCCGGCGTCGAACGGCGGCGTCGATCGGGACGAGGGCATGCAGACTGCCTCCGGACCTCACCGAGACGGTCCGGTCGTCGATCTCGACCGTGCCCAGGGCCTCCCCCACCGAGATGACCTCCCGCCGTTCGAAGGCCGTGAACCCGTGGTTCAAGAGCGTCGCCGCCTCCGAGAAGACCTCGTTCGCGCCGCCGAGGACGACGGCCGCTAGGCGAACCCCGTTGCGCTCGGCCACGGCGACGATGCAGAACCCCGCCGGCGTCGTGAAACCGGTCTTGACACCCACCGCTCCCGGATAGAGCCACAGGAGGACGTTGCGGTTCTGGACGACCCGGGGCGTCTCGCCCTCGGGAGCCGGGATCTCGCGCGTCCTCGTGGCGACGATGGTGGCGAACCGCGGATCTCGGTACGCGGCCGCGGTGAGGGTCAGGAGGTCGGCGACGGTCGAGAACCCTCGATCGTCCAGGCCACTGGGTGAGAAGAACCGCGTGTCGCGCAGTCCCAGCCGTCGCGCCCGGACGTTCATGTCGGCGATGAAGGCCTCGACGGACCCCGAGACGTGCTCCGCGAGCGCCACGGCGGCATCGTTGGCCGATTGGAGCATGAGCGCGTACAGGAGGTCCTCGACACGGACGCGCTCACCCGCACGCAGCCCGAGCTCCGACACGCCGACCGTGAGCCCGTTCCCCGCCGCCTCGGGGGTGACCACCACCACGTCCTCCGGGCGGGCCCGCTCGAGGACCAGCATCGCGGTCATGATCTTCGTCAGGCTGGCCACCGGGAGGCGGTCCCTCGCTCCCCGCTCGGCGAGGACCTGGCCCGAGTCGAGGTCGGCCAGGATGAAGGCGCGGGCGTCGAGTTCGGGGAGGACCGCGGCGCCCTCCGGTGTGCGCAGGGCCGAGGGGAAGGGCGACGGCGACGTCTGGCCGTTCGGCAGCAGGACGGGTGTCGGCGGCGGGACGGTGGTGGGCGCGGGTGCAGGGGACGGTGTCTGCGCTCCGGCCAGGACGGGCACCCAGACCGAGGCGATCAGCACCAGCATCGCCGCGGTCGACGACACCGCGGAGCGCGAAGGTCGAGCGCGTCGCACGCCGGGAGACGGTATCAGGAGGACGCGAGGTACTGACGCAGGTTCGTGCGGAGCAGCGCCGCCTTCAGCTTCCGCGATGCCCTCGCGAGCTCGGTCAGGGAGTCGGTCGCCGCTCGGCGGGCATCGGGGTTCCGCTGCCGGAGCTGCGGCATCACGATGGACTCGAAGAACGTCGCCTCGCGCTCCGAGAAGTGCTTGTACATCGTCAGGTGCCTCGGCTCGACGCCGAACCGGAAGAAGTCCTTGACGATGGAGAGCACGATGTAGTCGTCGCCGTCGTAGTAGCGCGCCGATTCGGGTCCGTGCGAGCAGACCAGCCCGAAGGACTCCAGCTCTCTGATGCGCTCGCGGTCGATCCCCGTCGCGGCCGACATCTCTTCGATCGACATCTGCAGGCCCGTCGGCGGTTCGGCGAGCTCCTCCGCCGGCTCGGCCGTCGCCTCGACCGCCTCCTCCAAGGCCTGCCCGCTCTCGGTCTCCTGCTGCAGCAGGCGGTCCTTGATCACCTTGAGCGGCAGGTACTCGTCACGCTGCATCCGCAGGATCGACTTCAGCCGCTCGACGTCCTTCTCGTAGAACTTGCGATACCCCGATGGGGTGCGTTCGGGCTCGATCAGCCCCTCGGACTCGAGGAACCGGATCTTCGAGATCGTGATGTCCGGGAACTCGGTCTTGACGGAGACCAGCACTTCGCCGATCGACTGGTAGTTACGCGTCGCCATCTCCTCACTCTCCCGCAGCGAAGAACACGAGCTTGAACTTCCCGATCTGGAGCTCGTCGCCCGATGCGAGCTTGGCGATGTCGACCCGCTCGCGGTTGACGTATGTGCCGTTCAGGCTGCCCAGGTCGTGCACGAACCACGCCGCCTCTCGGCGGCGAACCTCCGCATGCCTGCGGGACACCGTGATGTCGTCGAGGAACACGTCGCTGTCAGGATGACGGCCCGCCGTCGTGACCTCCTGCTCGAGCAGGAAGGTCGACCCTGCGTTCGGGCCGTGCTTGACGAGAAGGAGAGCTTGGCCGGGCTCCAGCTCGTCCTCAGGGAAGGGGAACTCCTCGGTCGCCTCACCTTCGAGGTCAACGGGAGCGAGCCCAAGGGTCGTGTCCTCGTGCAGCGGAGCGCCGCAGTTCGAGCAGAAGCGAGCCTCATCCTTGTTCGGATGTCCGCAGCGGCTGCAGTACAAGCTTGACCTCTCCCATGTGGGGGCCTCGGCCTGAGGCTCGACCTCGAGGACCGTTGAACCCTCGAGAACCAGTTGAACGTTAACGCACGGAGCGCCGAAGGGTCAACCGCAGCTCGGCGGCCACCCCAGCGCGGTGTGGCTGCCTCGCCCTACTCCGCCTCCTCGACGAAGGCCTGATAGGCGGCGGCGTCCATCAGGTCTGCGAGCTCCGAGAGGTCCGTCGCCTGGATCAGGACCAGCCAGCCATCGCCGTAGGGAGCATCGTTGACGAGCTCCGGCCGCTCGTCCAAGGCGGTGTTGCGTTCCGCCACCGACCCACTCACGGGCGCGTACACGTCCGACACCGACTTGGTTGACTCCACCTCGCTGAAGGGCTGGTGCGCGGCCACGGTCGTCCCGACGTCCGGCACATCCACGTAGACGACATCGCCGAGCGCATCCTGCGCGTAGTCCGTGATCCCCACGCGAACCCGGCCGTCGCCCTCGTCACGCACCCATTCGTGCTCGTTCGTGTAGCGCAGATCCTGCGGGAACTCCATCGGTCAGCCTCCGGTCCTGGCGCCTGTCACCCGCGAACCTAGCACGACGCGAGCCGGCCGTCGGAGGCTCGTTCGGTCAGCCGCCCGGAGCGGCGAGCGCCCTCCGCAGGTCGCCGAGGTACATGGCGCCGGCGACGTAGTACTCGATGATGCCGACCGTGAAGGAGATCCAGCCGAGCGCGAGGGCGGCGTCGTCCAGTGGGTAGCCGAGGGTACCCCACGAGATCCAGGTCACGGCGAGCATGAGGCTGAAGGTTGCGACCTTGCCGATCGGTCGGACCTCGAGCCGGACCCGCCGTCGCAGCAGCACCGCGGCACCGACCGTTAGGACGACGACGTCTCGCACCAGGATGAGGAGGGCGGCCCACCACGGGAACGCTCCACGGATCGCCAAGGCGATCAGCCCTGCGGCGATCGCGAGCCGGTCTGCCGTCGGGTCCAGGACCTTCCCCAGCTCGCTCACCTGTCCGAGCCTCCGAGCCACGAAGCCGTCGACCCAGTCGGTGGCGGCCACGGCGGCGAAGAGCACGATCCCGGCGAGGGTGGTGTCCTCGTCGACGATGAGCGCCACGAACAGGGGGATCAAGGCGATCCGAAGGAAGGACAGGAGGTTCGGGACGGTCCAGATCGCGGAGGACCGATCCGATGGAGTCCCGCTCATCGGGTCGGGACCCTACCATCGTCGATGTGGTCGGGCCGGCCGGATTTGAACCGGCGACCTTCTGACCCCCAGTCAGACGCGCTAACCAAGCTGCGCCACGGCCCGCCTCGACGCCCTCGAGCGTCGGCTGGAGTGTAGCCGAGACGGTGACGTGGCGGACGGGCGTCAGCGGCGGGTGGTCCGTCCGGCGCGGAACCGCAGACGGAGCGGCACGCCTTCGAAGCCGAACTCGCGTCGGAGCCGGTTCTCCAGGTACCGCTCGTACCCGGATCCGGGGGGCCGCGCCCCGAACAGGACGAACGACGGTGGCCCGGCGCTCACCTGCGTTGCGTAGCGGTACCTGGCCCCGCCCGGCGCAGGTCGGGCGGCCTGGGCGGCTTGCAGCACCCGGTTCACTTCCGCGGTGCTGACGCGGTGGGACCAGCGCTCGTGGAGCCCGAGAAGCGCCGCCGGAAGGCGCCGCAGCCCGGTGCCGGTCAGCGCCGATGTCCGTACGACCTCGGTCCGCGCGAACCGCACCACCTGCTCGCCGAGGTCCTTGAACGTGCGGTCGCGATCCTCGAGGAGGTCCCACTTGTTGGCGACGACGAGGAAGGCCCGTCCCACCTCCATCACACGCGCGGCCAGCCGCTTGTCCTCCCCGGTCAGACCCTCCGTGGCGTCCAGGACGAGCATCGCGACGTGGGCCCGCTCGATCGCTCGTTCCGCGCGCAGGGAGCTGTAGTACTCGATCCCACGCACGCGGGCGGGGCGCCGGAACCCGGCGGTGTCCACGAAGCGAACCGGACCCTCGGGCCACGGAACCACGGCGTCCACCGCGTCCCGAGTGGTTCCCGCCTCCTCGAACACGACCGATCGCTCCTCCCCTACGAGCCGATTGAACAGCGAGGACTTGCCGACGTTGGGTCGTCCCACGAGGGCGAACCTCGGCTCACCCTCGACCTCAGGGTGTTCCACCTCCGCGGGGAGGAGAGCGACGACACGGTCGAGGAGGTCACCCGCGCCTCGACCGTGAAGCGCCGAGACCGGCACGGGCTCACCGAGCCCGAGCGCGTGGAACGCGGCCGCGTCGGGCTCGTCGCGCTCCGTATCGACCTTGTTCGCGATCAGCAGGACGGGGGTCGGAGCGCGCCGAAGCCGGCGGGCGAGGACGGCGTCCTGTTCGGTGGGCCCGGCGCGCACGTCAACCACCAGCAGGATCACGTCGGCGTCCTCGGCTGCTCGCTCCGCCTGCGCGGAGACCAGGGCCTCGATCCCTCGCGCCCCGTGGAGGAAGCCTCCGGTGTCGATCAGTCGGAACGAGCGACCGCGCCACGTGGTCTCGAGCTCAACGCGGTCGCGGGTGACCCCCGGCGTTTCGTGAGCGATCGCCTCGCGTCGGCCGAACAACCTGTTCACCAGCGTGGACTTGCCGACGTTCTGTCGGCCGATCACCGCGATGGTGGGCAAGCCGTTCATGACGCCCCGCGGAGCCGCTCCCGGACCGCGGCCAACACGACCTCGAAGACGGTCTGGGGATCCATGTCCGTCGTATCGACCTGAAGATCGGACTCGGGAGCCGGGACGTTGCCGGCGTCGAGCTCGTCCCGCTGTGCGATCGCTCGTTCGACATCGGTGACGGACGCGCTCTCCCGCTCCAGCGCGCGTCGTGTCGCTCGTGTCTGGTGCCGGGCCAGGAGGAGCACACGGAGCGTCGCCCCAGGGAACACGACCGAGCCGATGTCGCGGCCCTCCACCACCGCTCCCTGCGCCCCGAGCCTACGCTGCTCCTCGCAGAGCAGGGCTCGGAGCGCCGGATGCCTCGCGACCCGTGAGACCGCCCCCTCGACCTCGGCCGACCCGAGCCCGAGCTCCGGGGGCCGCCCGTCGATCCGCAGCCGCGGCGGCTTCGAGTCGGGGTCGAGGTCGAACACGATGCCGCGCGCCAGCTCGGTGAGCGCACCCTCGTCGTTCGGGTCGATCGCCTCGCGGAGGGCTCGGAGCGTCACGGCCCGGTACATCAGGCCGGTGTTCACGTACGGAAGCTCGAGCTCGACCGCCAGGCGCTCAGCGAGGGTGCTCTTCCCCGAGCCAGCCGGCCCGTCGATCGCCACCACCACCGGATCGTCGCGACCCTGCACCTCAACCTCCGAACCGCGCTCCGAGGGCGCGGAGCGTCTCGAGGAAGCGGGGGAACGAGACATCGATCACCTCGACACCCTCCACCTCGACCGCAGTGTCGGCCGCGAGGCCGGCGATGCACAAGGCCATCCCCATGCGATGGTCGCCCCGGGCCGCCACACGCCCGCCCCGCAGGCCACCACCGGCGATGACGAGATCGTCCGTCGCGCCGACGTGCGCCCCGAGCACGCGGAGGGACTCGGCGAGCCCGCCCAGGCGGTCGCTCTCCTTGACCCGAAGCTCCGACGCGCCCAGGAACCACGACTCACCCACCGCGTACGCCGCCATGACCGCCAGGATCGGGACCTCGTCGATCACCAGCGGCAGCTCGTCGGGCGGGACCGTCGCGCCCCTCAACCCGTCGCACCGATGGACGAACAGCTCGCCGGCCGGCTCGCCGAGCTCCGGGTCCGTCATCCGCATCTCGGTGCGCACGCCCATGCGCTCCATGACCGCCAGGAACGCCGTGCGGCTCGGGTTGAGGCCTACACCCTCGATCGTGAGCTCGCCCCCCGTGAGAGCCGCCGCGGCGACGAGGAACGCCGCCGACGAGAGGTCCCCGGGCACCCGTCCGGCGAAGCCGCCGTGCCGGAAGGCGGAGACGGCCACGGTCCCGTCGCCGACGGAGACCGGGGCTCCGAGGTGAGCGAGCGCTCGCTCGGTGTGGTCGCGTGTGGCGGCGGGCTCCACGACCGTCGTGCTCCCCTCGGCCTCGAGCCCAGCGAGCAGGAGCGCGCCCTTCACCTGTGCGCTCGGGACCGGCATCTCGTAAGAGATCCCGCGCAGCGGAGCCCCCACGATGGTCAGGGGCGGACGCCCACCGCTGGTGCGCACCTGCGCGCCCATACGCTGGAGCGGTTCGGCGACCCGATCCATGGGCCGCGAACGGAGGCTCTCGTCTCCCGTCAGGACCGAGGTGAACCTCGAGGTCGCCAGGACACCAGCGAGCAGGCGCATCGTGGTTCCCGAGTTCCCGCAGTCGAGGTCGCCATCGGGAACGTCGAGTCCAGGTCGACCCCGACCCTGGAGCCGGAGGGCTGGGCTGGCGGGTCGAGCTTGAGCCTTGTTGAACGTGAAACGGTCACCGTCGGCCTCGGCGCCACCGCTCTGGAGCCAACCCTCCAGCGCAGCTCGAGCATCAGGCGCGACGGCTGCCAGACACCGTGCGGTGGAGCGCACGTCGAGCGCAGGTGGAAGGTCACGCAGCTCGGACCCGCCCTCCGCCGTGCTCGCGAGGATCAGCCAGCGGTGGGCGATCGACTTGTCGCCGGGGACGGACGCGCTCCCCGCGATCGTGGCTCCAGGCTCGACGCGGACCTGCATGTCGCCCTAGCCCAGACGGAGCGGCTCGAACCAGCGCTCACGGAGCGCCCGTTCGGCGGCCTCGGCGGCATCGACGGCGACCGTGAGATGCACGGTGCCTCGGCCGCCCTCGGGCGAGTGCACGATCTGGAGGTCTTCGATGTTGACCTCGGCCAGTCCCAGCGTCGTGGTGAGGTCCGCGAGCACCCCGGGACGGTCCGGGATCGGCACCTGGAGCACCGCGAGGCCGGCCTTCACCTGCGGTTTGGCGGCGAGGGCCAGCCGCGCCTCCTTCGCCTCCGTGAAGGCCTGCTCCACGTCGTTCGCGCGCTCGGCCACGATCATCTCCCGCAGGGCCAGCAGGCGCTCGGCGTACCGCTCGAGCGCCCCCGCGATGGCGGCCCGGTTCGCGAGGAGGATGTCGCTCCACAGGTGCGGGCTGGAAGCGGCCAGCCGCGTCAGGTCGCGGAACCCACCGGCCGCGAGCAGCAGCATCTCGGGCTCTCCGGCCTCCTCCGTCGTGGCGAGACCCATGAGGGCGGTCGACGCGACCTGCGGTAGGTGGCTGACCACCGCCACGAGGCGGTCGTGGCGCTCGGCGTCCATCCGGACCGGGCTCGCGCCCACGCGAGCGACCCACGTCTCCAGACGCTCGACGACCCAGGGGTCCGCCCGTCGGGTGTCGCAGACCACCCACACGATCCCGTCCACCACGGCCGGGGACGCGCCGTCCGGGCCCGATCGCTCGGACCCACCCATGGGGTGCCCGCCGACGAAGCGTCCGAGATCACCGGGGTCGGCCGCGGCCTCCACCTCGTCGATCACTCGGGTCTTGACGCTGCCGACGTCGGAGACGACCGCACCGGGCTCCATCGACAGCGCGGAGGCCGCCAGTCGGGCCAGCGCGGGGATCGGGGTGCACACGAACACCAGCGTGGCACCGCGCACGCACTCCTCGAGGCTCGGCGCGGGCGTCAGCCCCGAGCGCTCGGTCGCCCGCCGGAGTGCCTCCGCGTCGACATCGAAGCCCCGGACGGCGTCTCCCACCCGGAGCGCGGCCATGGCGATCGAGGTCCCGATCAGGCCCGTCCCGACCACCGCGACCCGCTCAGAGGTCATCGCGAAGCGACTCCGCGCCGTCGAGGTAGACGGGAACGATCCGGTCCTGCGCGCGAGCCGTGTAGAAGTGCATGAGCAGGCGGACCACGCGCGGCATCGAATCGGCGACGGGGATCTCGCGCGCGCACATGAGCGGGATCGCGCCCAGTCCGATCCGGCGAGCGGCCTCGGCGGGGAAGGTCGACACGAGGTCATCCGTGGCCGTGAAGAACACGCTCACGATATCGGATAGCGCGATCTCGTTGCGCCGCAGCACTTCCTGGAGGAGACGCTCCGTTGCGGACAGCACCGTTCCCGCGGCGTCCTCCGCCACGCAGATGGCCCCCCGGACCGCGCGCACCCGTGTCTCCTCCATCAGCTCGGCGCCAAGGCTACAGGCCGCACAG
>Ga0105107_10002429_pt1 | contig 12265 bp, 15 predicted proteins | sample PPLLaktember2015_6_FD_79335 | JGI IMG/M metagenome (GOLD analysis project Ga0105107, IMG submission 79335) | Freshwater sediment microbial communities from Prairie Pothole Lake near Jamestown, North Dakota, USA - PPLs Lake P8 Core (1) Depth... | ecosystem: Environmental > Aquatic > Freshwater >... | reverse complement strand
CGCCCTCGCCTCGGCGCGGCTGGTGGGATGGTTGGGATCGAACAGGCGCATGACGAGCTGGCTGCCGTCGTTCGTGAACTTGAGCACGGACATCGGCACGCCGCGCTGGCCGCGCTCGACGATCCACACGTGCCGCTCGGGATCGTACGGGCTGATGTAGACCTGGTGCGGACGGTTCACGATCGAGTCCCACTGAGACCAGTTCTCCGTGATGTTCCCGTTTCCGTCGACGACGAGGAGGTAGTTCGAGGTTCCCTCGCGACCCTGGTTGTCGGCGTTACGGTCGCCCCACACGGCGACGATGATGCGGTCGGGGTTGTCCACCGCGACGCCCGACACCTCGCCCCACGTCCACTCCTCGGTGTGGTCGGGCGCGGGCTTCCAGAAATCGGCGACAGGCTCATAGGGGCCGGTCCGCTCGTCGCCGCCTTTGACGACGGTTCCAGGGGATCCGGAGCCGGCCGCGTCCTGATCGGCGCAGGCCGCGGTGAATGCGAGGAGGATGGCCGCAACCAAGGCGCAAGGCTTCGTCATCATGACCCCCAGCGTGACGGACGACCGATACGCCGTCATTCTGGGGACTGAAAACGCTCAGGGCTAGGGACGCCCCGACGACCTAGTCGTCGTGCTTCGCCTCGTACTCCCGCTGGGCCCGGTTCCGCTGGTCGGCCTGGCGCGCGTCCCGCTTCTTGGCGGCCTTCAGCGCCTTGTCGTGCGTGCCCGTCGAGTGGACGGTGGGCAGCGAGAACTGGCGCTCGAGCGCCTTGCCGCCGCACGACGGACAGCTCGGGCGGTTGCCGGGCCTGACGAGGGCCTCGAAGGCGGCCCCGCAGCCTTTACACGAGAAATCGTAGAGAGGTATGATGGCTCCCGCGTCGCTGCGGAGGTGACACTATATGATAGGTCGGGTCGTCGCGCTGGCCATCCTGCTCCTGGCGGGGTTCGTGGCGAGTGCTCGCGCGCAGACCGCTCCGCTCGACCGGGAGGAGCTCACGCGGTACGCCCGGGCCTACGTCGCCCTCGACGCCGCCCGTCAGGCGTTCCACGAGAGGATCGCGCGCATCCACGACGACGCGGGGCTGGCCCGCGCCCGCGCGGAGCTCGACGCGGAGCTCGCGCAGATCTACACCGAGCACGCGATCACGAGCGAGCGTTACGGTGAGATCACGCTGCTCATCAGCCAGGACGCGGCCGTGCGCGGCGCCTTCGAGGAGCTCGTGAGTCAGTTGCGAAGCACGGCTGAATGAACGAAGCCGATCTCTTCCAGCTCTTCCTCGACGTCAACGAGGATATCGACACGCAGTTCCAGTTCTGGATCTCGATCACGTTCGCGGTGCTCGTCGCTTCGTTCGTCGCCGACGAGCGGTTGAGCCGAGTGGAGCGTGCGATCGTGACGGCGCTCTACGTCTGCGCGGCGACGATCCTGCTCGAGCGCTATATGAGCGCCGTGTCGCACATGCAGGACGTCATGGCGTTGTTCGACGAAAGCGGCTTCCCGCGCCCGGACGTGCCTACGGTGGCCGCGTACCTCAGGTTGGGGCTCTTCACGCTCGGCTCGCTGGCAGCTTCCGTCAGCGTGCTCTTTCCGAGATTCTCGGCGAGGCGCCGAGGCTCGATCGCCGTGCGGATCGAGGACGGCTGAAGTCCCCCTAGAGCCCCGACGGTCCCTTCGGCGTGCACACGTCGGGATCGCCCTCTGCGTCGCCGAGGCCGACCCACAGGTAGAGCGTCGTATCGCGCGGCTCGCTCCAGATGAACTCGACGTCGAGCTGCGTGCGGAGGCCGAACTCGTGCGAGAACGGCACGTCCTCGCCGGGCAGCGAGCTGGCTTCGATGACCTTGTCCGTCACCGTGTCGTGGGCGCGGATCCGCCAGCGTCCGGTGTTGCCCTCCCACACCTGCATGCAGCCGTTGAGCGTCATGCCCATGGCGGGCATGGGGAGGGTCTTCGCCGCGCCGCGACCATCCTGGATGTCGATCGACACCCAGCCGCCGCCGTTCCGGATCGCCGCCATCACGGCCTCGATCCCTTGGCCATGAACGGCGTTGGGCGCGAAGCCTACGAGCGCCGCAGCCACGAGAAGCGCGCGATGCAGTCGGTTCATCAGCGGATTCTACCGGGATGCCGTCCGGAAGGGTCCTGGCCGAGGGGGCCTCGGGTCCGGCTTCTGCAGAAAGCCGGCCAGCGCTAGCCTTCGAGCCCATGAAACCGGCCGTACACCTCGACCCGCGCGGAACGACAGCCGCGCGAGCTCGCCATCCGTGGATCTTCTCGGGGGCGATCGACCGCGTGGTGGGCGGTCCGGAGCCAGGGGCCGAAGTGGACGTGCACGGCGCGGACGGGACGTTCCTCGGGCGCGGCCTCTTCAACCCGCACAGCCAGATCCGCGTCCGGTTGCATACGGCGGAGGACGAGCCGCTCGACGGTGCGTTCTTCGCCGCGCGCGTGCGCCGCGCGGTGGCGCTGCGCGGCGGTCTGCTCGGGCTCGACGACCGCGCGGGTGCATGCAGGCTCGTGTTCTCGGAGGGCGACGAGCTGTCGGGGCTCACGGTGGATCGCTACGGGGACTGGCTGGTCGTCGTGCTCACCGGGCTCGGCATCGCGGGCCGGCTCGAGGCGATCCTCGACGTGCTCCAGGAGGTGTGCGAGCCTCGCGGGATCCTGCTCCGGACCGAGAAGGGTGTCGGAGAAGAAGAAGGTCTCGTGGTGCGCGACGGGCTGCTCCGTGGCGCGCTGCCGGAGGAGCCCGTGGTCATCGAAGAGGGCGAGTGCCGCTTCGCGGTGGACCTGCGAATCGGACAGAAGACGGGGTTCTACCTCGATCAGCGTGTCAATCGCGCGCGTGTTGCGGGCTATGCTGCGGGTCGGACCGTCGCCGACGTCTGCACGTACACGGGCGGCTTCGCGGTCACGGCGGCCCGTGCGGGCGCGACGGCGGCCGCTGCGATCGACACATCCGCGACGGCCCTCGAGCTCGCCGCTCGTAACGCGGATCTCAACGGCGTCACCGATCGTATGGACGTTGCGAAGGCGGATGCGTTCAACTGGCTCGACGCGCAGCAAGAGGCGGGTCGCACGTTCGACCTGATCGTGGTCGATCCGCCCCGGTTCGCGCGCTCACGCCGCGGGATCGAAGCAGCGCTCCAGGGCTATCAGCGCCTCAACCGACTCGCGCTCGGCTGCGTGTCGGACGGCGGGCTCCTGGCGACGTTCTCCTGCTCGGGCCGCGTGTCGGCCGACGAGTTTCAGGAGGCGGTGCGGCGAGCGGCGGAAGACGCGGGGCGCCGCGTGCGCATCCTCGAGCGACTGGCGCAGGCGCCGGATCATCCGGTGTCCACGACGTGTCCGCAGAGCGCTTACCTGAAAGGGTTTCTCTGCGCGGTGGACTGAGCGCGCCGACACCCGAGGGCAATCAGCCGAAGATCGCCCAGACCGGGGGGAACGTGGCCAACAGGGCGAAGGCGACGAGCGCGAGCGTGGCCGCCCAAACGCCGGCCGGCTCGACATGGCGGCTCCTCCACCGCCGATGCACGACCGCCCAGGCGATGAGCCAGGTGACCACCGCGAATGTCGTGCGGCCCGAGACTCCGCCCGCCGGGCCGTAGAGCGACGGCGCCGCGAAGATGCCGGCCTCGGAGAGGAGAACGAACAGCCCCATGGCGAAGGCGCCGATGCCGGCCGCGAGGAAGGCCGCCAACGCGGCACCGTTGGGCTCGACCATGCTGGGTGACGTGCCGGGCGTCGTGGACTCGGTGGTGCTCATCAGTCGAGGGGTGCAACCTTGTTGACGAGCATGCCGAGCATCGACGCGGTGGCCACGAGCGCGACGCAGAGGCCGAGCAGCGTGAGCGCGAGCCGCCTCTCGAGCGACTCTCGGAAGACCGCCGTCCGGTAGCGGCTCGTGATGAATGCCGCGGCGGTCGCGAGCATCGCCGCGATCCAGGGCACGTGCTCCTTCATTTCCATGGCGATGCCGTGCAGCCACGCCCTGTCGGAGCTGGCGAGGAGGAACGACCGCGGATAGGCTGCCAGATCCGCCATCCCTTCGGGAGGCGTCGCCCTGTAAGGCGGGAACACGATGTACGTGCCGCCGATCACGGTGAGCCACACCAAGACCGACGAGATCGACGCGAGGCTGGATACCCAAGTCCGGCGAGCCGCCGGGCCATGGACGTCCGATTCCGACTTCAGGATGAGGAGGCCGAACAGCGTGGCGGCGAGCGCGACGAGCGCTCCTCCCCCCAGCGCGATTCCGTGCAACATCGTCCAGATGCTACGCGCGCTGAACAGATCCAGAAGGACCGCCTCGACCAGGAGGAACGTACCGGAAGCTACGTGAGTTTGGTCGCTCCTTCAACGAATCGGGCACGCCGGACGACGTCGCCAGGCGCCGAGCGGGGCGCCGCGGACTCCTCAAGGGGTCCTCCAGGCTCTAGGTTTCGACGCCGCCAGGGGCATCCCGTTGGCTCGACGCGACGGGATTGAGACAGACCCTTGGAACCTGATCCGGTTGAGACCGGCGGAGGGAGCGCGGCGCGCGGTGACCGGAAGATCCCTCCGGACAGTGTTGCGGAGGAGAAGCCATGAGCACCACCGACTATCCGGGCGCCTTTCCCAGCTCTCGCAAGACGTGGATCGAGGGGCCGCGCGGCATTCGCGTGCCGATGCGCGAGATCCAGCTGAGCGGCGGTGATCCGCCGCTCCGGGTCTACGACACGAGCGGTCCGAGGGGCACCGACGTACGCGAGGGCCTTCCGATGCTGCGCGAGGACTGGATCGGCGCTCGTGAGGTTCGCGAGACCGGTCGCACGCGCGCGATGGCCTCGGACGTCGAGATGCCGGCCGCGCTCCGTCGCCGCACGCTGCGGGGCAGCGGCTCGGTCACGCAGATGACGTATGCTCGGCAGGGCGAGATCACGCCGGAGATGGAGTTCGTCGCGTTGCGCGAAGGCGTCGAGCCTACGCTCGTGCGGGACGAGGTCGCTCGCGGCCGCGCGATCATCCCGGCGAACATCAACCACCCGGAGCTCGAGCCGATGATCATCGGCCGGCGCTTCAAGGTGAAGATCAACGCGAATATCGGGAACTCGGCGGTCAGCTCATCCATCGAGGAAGAGGTCGAGAAGCTGCGCTGGGCGACGCTCTGGGGTGCGGATACGGTGATGGACCTCTCGACGGGCAGGAGCATCCACGAGACGCGCGAGTGGATCGTGCGGAACTCGCCCGTACCGATCGGCACCGTGCCGATCTATCAGGCGCTCGAGAAAGTCGGCGGTGTGCCCGAGGACCTGACCTGGGAGATCTACCGCGACACGCTGATCGAGCAGTGCGAGCAGGGCGTCGACTACTTCACCGTGCACGCGGGCGTGCTGCTGCGGTTCATCCCGCTCACCGCGAACCGAATGACGGGGATCGTCTCGCGCGGCGGCTCGATCATCGCGAAGTGGTGTCTCGCCCATCACCGTGAGTCGTTCCTCTATACGCACTTCCGCGAGATCTCGGAGATCATGGCCGAATACGACGTCTCGTACTCGCTGGGTGACGGGCTCAGGCCGGGCTCGATCGCGGACGCGAACGACGAGGCACAGTTCGCCGAGCTGAAGGTTCAAGGCGAGCTCACGCGAGTCGCGTGGGAGCACGGCGTCCAGGTGATGAACGAGGGACCCGGTCACGTGCCCATGCATCTCATCAAAGAGAACATGGAGAAGCAGCTCGAGTGGTGCGACGAGGCGCCGTTCTACACGCTCGGTCCCCTCACGACGGACATCGCGCCCGCGTACGACCACATCACGAGCGCGATCGGCGCCGCGCAAATCGCATGGTACGGGACGGCGCTCCTCTGCTACGTCACGCCGAAGGAGCACCTGGGCCTGCCCAATCGGGACGACGTGAAGCAGGGCGTGATCGCCTACAAGATCGCCGCGCACGCGGCGGACCTGGCCAAGGGCCATCCGCGCGCGATGGAATGGGACAACGCGATCTCGAAGGCGCGGTTCGAGTTCCGCTGGCGCGACCAGTTCAACCTGTCGCTGGATCCGATCACGGCCGAGGCTTACCACGACGAGACGCTTCCGGCCGAGGGCGCCAAGGTGGCACACTTCTGCTCGATGTGCGGGCCGAAGTTCTGCTCGATGCGAATCACCGAGGACATCCGTCGCTATGCCCAGGAGGAGGGCCTCGCGGAGACCAACGCCGTCGAGGCGGGTATGCAGCGGAAGTCGGCCGAGTTCAGGGAGCGGGGAAGCGAGCTCTACGTGGAGACTGGATCTTAGTTGGAGAGACTGAAGTTGAAGAAGTGGATCTTCGGATTATGGGTGTGGCTCGTCATCGCCGCGCCGACGGCGGCGCAGGTTGGCGCGGATAGCCTGCTGGTCGCCGACTCGGCGGCGACCGCGAATCGTCGCTACAACCTCTATTTCGTGAAGGGCCGCTCCTACGGCACCGACGCGTACGGCGGCCCGTTCGACGTCATTCTCAACAAGGGCTTCGCGGTTTCGCAATGGCAGGATCAGGACCGCCACATCTTCTCGTATCCGTACGGCTGGAACGCCGTATGGGCGTCGATCACGAAACCCGGTCCCGCCATGGAGCGGGCCGGCGGTTGGGCCACCGTCTTCAAGTACCATCTGCTGCCCCTGGGCTGGGACGAGCTCAAGGCGGGACAGTGGATGCCGAACTACTTCGGTCACATCCTCGAGGGCGGGCTCGCCTACCGGCGACTGCTCGAGTGGAACCGCGTCAACAACGTTCCGTTCCCGACGCTCACCGCTCTGTTCGTGACGCAGCTCGCGGCGACGATCAACGAAGCGTACGAGACTCCGGTCGCCGATCCCTGGGTCCAGGAGAATGGGACTGCCGGGGCCTTCATGGACTGGGCGATCCACGACCCTCTGGGCATGTTGCTCATGCACCAGGACCCGATCGCCGGGTTCTTCGCGAATAAGCTGGGGGCCGTGGTGTGGCCGCGGCAGGCGTCGATCACGTTCCCCGGCGGCCGGCTCACGAACAACGGCGAGGCGGTGATTCTCAGGCCCAAGCTCTGGTTCACGGACGACTTCCGCTTCTTCTTCCGCGGCGGTGTCGGCGCAGAGGGCGGCATCTCGTTCCCCTTGGGCCAAGGGCGCGGCGACGGGCTCACCATCAACGTCGGTGCCGGGGCCAACTCGAGCGGCCGCAAGCTGAATGTCGAGCACATCGAAGAGGCGACGTTCGGCTTCTCGTCCGGCCTCTGGATCGACCGAGGCGGCTCGCTGCTCTTCAGCGCCACCTGGGATCACAAGACGGACCGGCGCCTCGCGATCGATGTCTTCCCGGGCGTGATCTCGATCGCCGGCTCGACGATCGGCACCTGGTTCCAATTCGACCAGAACTGGGCGCCATACTTCGGGATCACGGGGCGGCGGACGCTGGGGGCGGGGATCGGTGTGGGGTTCTGAGGGACGCTCGACCGGGTTAGAGAATTCGGTATAGAATTTAGTAAATTTGGTCATGCGAGTCCGCGAGCCCATTCAGGTCTACCTGTCCACTGAGGAGCGCGCCGAGTTGGACCGGGTGGCGCAGGAGCTGGGGGTTTCGCGTTCGGAAGCCCTGCGGAGAGCTCTGCTCGCCATCGCCGGCGCGGACGCCCCGCTGCAGGATCTCAGGGTGGCCGGGCACGTAACGCCTGCCTCCGCCCGCGGTGGGCCACCTCCTCCGCGGAAGCCCGTCGCTCCACTGAACGAGCTTCTCTCGGAGTTGGCCGAGGACCGGAGCGACCGCTGATCTACCTGGATACGTCCGTGGCTCTCGCGCACCTGTTGGCCGAGGACCGCGAACCGCCGGAAGAGATCTGGAGGGAAGAGCTGGTGTCGAGCCGGCTTCTCGAACACGAGGTTTGGACGCGCGTGCATGCCCGTGATCTGGGCAGATCCCACGCCGACGCCGTTCGCCTCACGTTGGCGCGGCTCTCCTGGGTGGAGATGCGGCCGGAAGTCCTGAGGCGCGCCACGCTCCCGTTCCCCTTGCCGGTGCGCACCCTGGACGCGCTTCACCTCGCGTCGATGACGTTTCTGCGCGAACACGGGTACGACGTCGCGCTCGCCACTTATGATGGACGACTGGCGAGAGTTGCCGAGACGATGGACATACGTCTTGCTGCTGTTTGAGGGGAGGCATCCGTCGTGATCATCCACCTGATCGACGGGACGTACGAGCTGTTCCGTCACTTCTACGGACAGCGCCGCTTCAACGAAGGCAAGGACAAGCCCTACGGCGCGGTAGCCGGCGTCCTACACTCGGTGCTCGCGATGATCGAGGAGGGGGCCACGCACGTCGGCGTCGCGACCGACCACGTCATCGAGTCGTTCCGCAACGAGCTCTGGCCCGGCTACAAGACCGGCGCCGGGATCGAGCGCGTCTTACGCGCGCAGTTCACGCCGCTCGAGGAGGCGCTCGAGGCGATGGGCGTGGCGGTCTGGGCGATGGTCGAGCTCGAGGCCGATGACGCGTTGGCCTCCGCGGCGGCGCTGGCCGCCGCCGACGAGCGGGTCCAGAAGGTCTGCATCTGGGCGAACGACAAGGATCTCGCCCAGTGCGTGCGCGGAGACCGCGTCGTCCAGATCGACAGGCGCCAGAAGCAGATCCGTAACGCCGCCGCCGTGCGGACGAAGTTCGGCGTCGAGCCGGAGCTCATTCCGGACTACCTGGCGCTCGTGGGGGACGCGCAGGACGGCTATCCGGGGATCAAGGGCATCGGTGCCGTCGGGGCGGCTCGCCTGATCAACCGCTTCGGGCCGATCGAGCGCTTCGGTCCGAAGGAGCTGGGCGACTCCTACGAGCTGGCGCTTTTGTTCAAGGATCTCGCGACGCTGCGCACGGACGCGAAGCTGTTCGAGGACGTGGATGAGCTGCGATGGCGCGGGCCTACCGACGCGTTCGACGGTTGGGCGGCCCGCATCGGCGACGCGCGACTGCTGGAGCGGGCGAGGAAGCTGGCGGCGGGGGTGGATGCGGGATGAGCGCCCGCGCGGGAGGCGTCGCTGGGGTGCCGTGGCGGACCACGTCCGTTCATCCGTCGACGGTGAAGACCCCCACGCCCTCGGCTTCCGCCGCAACTCTCAGGTCGGAGTCCAGGGTCGCAATCGGAATGCCGTAGCGCACGGCGAGCTCGAGATAGCCGGCGTCATACGCGCTCAGTCCATGGCTCCTGCCTAGCCGGTGAATCGAGTCGACGGGCCGCCGGCGAGCGACGGGATCCACGGCAATCGGCAACGCCAACACGAACTTCGCGAGGCGTGAAACATCACCGGGTTCGATTCGACCCCGCCGCTCGGCCACCAGAAAGGCGTTAGCGAGCTCCAGGCCCCAGTGGGATGCTGCCACGGCCTCGCTCGATCGCAGCCTGTCCAGCACGCCGATGGCGTAGTCGCCACCCTCGTCGGCGAAGCACCACGCGAGGGTGACGGAGGCGTCCAGGACGAAGTTCAACGACGACCTTCGGTGATCAGATCCCGGATGGTCAGTCCGGGCCCGAGCGTGTGCTTGGCGCGGAACGAGCGCAGCCCCACAATCGCTTCGTCCACCGTGACGTCAGGAGCGCCCGTCGACGGAACCAGCTCGGCCACCGGCCTGCCGTGTCGGGTGATCGTGATCCGCTCGCCGCGCTCGACACGGTCGAGCAGCTCCGCGAGGTGGGTCTTGGCCTCGTAGGCACCGACGCTGGAAATACGACCTCCGTTGCACGGACTGGTCTTAGACTAGTCTAGCAGCGCGGCGGAGTCAACGCGTTGCCCAGGACCCTGCTTCATCGACGGGGCCGAACCGGCTCGGACCCTGGCGGCAGCGCCGGTCCGGCTCTGCCCGCGTCACGCAGCATGGCTCGCACCCGTTCGACGGCATCGCGCGGCGGCACGCCCTGCCGAATCAGCATCCGCACCCGCGCCGACGCGTCCAACATGCGCTGGTCCCGGGCGCGCTGCGCCATCGCGTCGCGCACCATGTCGAGGGCGCGGTCGACCGGCACGCCGCTCTCCACGAGCTCGGCGAGCACGAGCAGCGCCATGGGCGTGCGCGGCCGGTCGCGCGGCAGGTCCCGAAGCGCGCTCGCGGCGACGCCGCGCTGGAGCGCGTCCGCCCCGGCCACGAGCAGCGGCACGTCGGCGTCGACGCCCAGGGCCTCGCGGGATAGGCGCAAACGGCCGGCGTACTCGCGCACGGCCGGCACGAGCCGGTCCTGCGGCACACGCTTGGCCGCGCCCTCGAGGGCTTTCGCGAAGAGCGGCTCTTCGGGGATCCCCGAGCCCTCCACGCTGGCCGCGAGGCTGGACAACTCCTCGAACACGGGAGCCGGCAGGGTACGCGCGGCGCGATCGCGGGCGGTCTCCTGGGCAGTTGCGCCGGATGCCGCTAGAGCGATCACCACGAGCAAGATCCACGGGCTGTTTCTCATAACATCGACTCCTTCTCAGCTCTCCGTATCGACCACCAGAATCGCGCTCATCCGTCCCCACTCGTCAGGCACGGCGCTCGGCTCGTCCTCGGGTAGGTACCACTCGCCGTCCGCCAGAAACCCGTAATGGTGCGCACCCGCGGGCACCTCGATCTCCGCCTCCCAGCCGCCGCGGCGAGGGGTCATGGCGACGGGCTCCCATAGCGTGAAGTCGCCGAGCACCTCCACACGCTTCGCGTTCTCCGGCGCTTCGACCCTGATGCGCACGCGCGCGCCTCGCGCCGTCGCCTCCACGATCTCGTAGTTGCTCGCGGTGCCGGGTGCTTCCGGGCCCCGGCTCATGATGCTGCGGCCGACGAGCAGGCCGCCGCTTCCGCCGCCGGGCGCGGCGAGCGTCAGCGGGTCGGGCTCGCTCCGGCCGAGGAATCCTCGGAGGCTCCACCCGGCGAGCGGAATCACGAACTCGAGCCCGCCGATCAGGTCCGTGCCCGCCGGCGTGCGCCACACGTCCGCGCGCACCTCGATCGCAGCCTGGCCGCCGACGAAGATCAGCCGCCCGCCGCCCGAGCTGAACGTTCCGCCCGTCGTCTCGTGCACACCGGCGGCGAGACCAGCGCGGATATCCGCGGAGCCGAACAGGATCTCCGTGGTGCCCCCGACGCGCCACAGGTCGTCGAAGAACAGGCGACCGCGACCGCCAGGGACCCGCCAGAGTCGGATGCGGGAGCGGCCGATGCCCGCGACGGCGGCTGTGGTCATGGAGAACGTCCCGCGAGTGAAGCGCAGCATCGGCCCGCCCTCCGCCGCGAGCGCCCGGTACGGATACGGCGCGCGGATGCCGAAGCCGAGGAGCCGCACGTCCATCCCGCCGGCCCATCCGCCGCCCCACTCGTCCACCAGTGAGCCGCCGAGCGAGGCCGAGAAGAAATCCCCGCCGGTCTGCCCACCCATCGTGTGCCCGAAGAGAAATCCAGCGGCCACGCCCGAGCCGGACAGCTCATAGTGCGACGCGCGCAGGCCGCCCACGCCGAAGCGCGCGGCCTCCGCGTCGTCGCCGAGCGAAGGACCCATCTGCGACGCCCCGACCTCGAGCGTGACGTCGGTCTGCGCGCGTGCAGGCTGCGCGGACGACACCGCCACGATCGACACCACCACGAGGGTCACGCGAAGCTCCACGGTCAGCTGCTCGCGCCCACCGCGAGCACGGCGTTGCGATTGCCGAAGCCGTCGTCCTGGTAGCGACCGGCGTTCGGATCCGTCTGCCAGCTCGTCTCGTTCACCAGGAACATGTAGGCATGCACGCCCGGCTGGACGGGCACGCGCGCCGACCACACGCCGTCGCCGTCGGGATCCTGGAGCGCGAACGCCGGCTCCCAGTCGCTGAAGTCGCCGGCGACCGCCACGGACGTGGCCGACGGCGCCTCCAGCACGAACTGCACGTAGACGACCGGGTCGGCTTCTGGCGCGATGGGCGTTTCGTCCGCGTTCGGCATCCAGACGATCGCGAGCACGAGGGCCGCGGTCGCGAGCGCGCCGGCCAGAGGCGAGAGTCGCACGGAGGCCGGTCGCGTCAGCCAGTCGAGAGCGCGTCGCACCGGTCCACGCTCGGGCAACGTGGCGATCTCCGCCATCACGCGCTGCTCGAGCCAAACCGGTGCGTCGCCTCTCGGCGCCTCCCGATGGAACGACGCCACCATGCGATCCCACTGCTCGGCTTCGCCGCGCGCCGCCGGGTCGAGGGCGTCGGTGCCGAGCTCACCATCCAGATGTCTATGTAGATCGTACTTCATGGCAGATCCTCGTTCATGCGAGCTCCTGTAACAGCCCCTTCAGTGCTT
>Ga0105107_10002428_pt1 | contig 12266 bp, 7 predicted proteins | sample PPLLaktember2015_6_FD_79335 | JGI IMG/M metagenome (GOLD analysis project Ga0105107, IMG submission 79335) | Freshwater sediment microbial communities from Prairie Pothole Lake near Jamestown, North Dakota, USA - PPLs Lake P8 Core (1) Depth... | ecosystem: Environmental > Aquatic > Freshwater >... | reverse complement strand
GCCGCGCCGCGACATACGTGGACAAGATCCTCAAGGGCGCCAAGCCCGGTGACCTGCCCGTGGAGCAGCCCACGAAGTTCGAGCTGGTCATCAACCTCAAGACCGCCAAGGCCCTGGGGCTGACGATCCCGCAGTCGGTGCTTGTCCGGTCGGACGAGGTGATTCGCTGATGCATCGCAGTCGGCTGTTCTGGAAGTACGTCATCGTTCTCGTGTTCCTCGTCAGCGGCGCGTTGGTGACGAGTGGCGCGGTCGAGATTTACTTTTCCTACCAGGAGAACAAAGCGGCCCTCGTGAGCGTCCAACGGGAGAAGGCCGTCGCGGCAGCCTCGAGGATCGACCAGTTCGTTCGAGAAATCGAAAACCAGATCGGCTGGACAACGCACGCCTCCTTCACAGCACCGGCCGCCGCACTCGGCCAGCGGCGGTTCGATTACCTTCGGCTCTTCCGCCAGGCCCCAAGCGTCACCGAGATCAGTTACCTGGATGCGTCCGGGAGGGAGCAGCTTCGGGTGTCGCGCCTTGCCATGGATGTGGTCGGAAGCCAGACGGACTTTTCCAAAGAGCCGCGTTTTGTCGAGGCCAGGTCCGGGAAGACGTACTTCAGTCCGGTGTATTTCCGCAAGGAATCCGAGCCCTACATGACCATCGCGATGGCCGGGCGGGGGCAAGATGCGGGCGTCACCGTCGCCGACGTGAACCTGAAGTTCATCTGGGACGTGGTCTCTCAGATCAAGGTCGGGAACGCCGGACACGCGTACGTCGTCGACTCTAGTGGCAACCTCATTGCGCACCCGGACATCAGCTTGGTGCTGCAGAAGACCAACCTCCGCTCGCTCCCTCAGGTCGGGGACGCCCTGGCGGTTTCCCTACAATCCGGTGAGCACCGGGACGAGGTCAGCATCGCGCGAGATCTCTCGGGGCGACAGATTCTCACCGCGCACGCCGCCATCGCCCCGCTCGGATGGTTGGTCTTCGTCGAGCAACCTCTCGGCGAGGCCTTTGCGTCGCTGTACGCTTCGGTCTACCGGACGGTCCTCTTGCTCGTGTTAGGTGTCGGTATTTCGGTATTTGCCAGTGTTTTCCTAGCCCGGAGAATGGTGACGCCTATCCAGCTGCTGCAGGCCGGCGCAGCTCGAATCGGCGCCGGGGACCTCGGCCATCGGCTTGCGATTCGGACAGGGGACGAGGTGGAGGCTCTGGCTGATCAGTTCAACAGCATGGTCAAGCAGCTTCAGGAGTCGCACGCGAACCTGGAGCAGAAAGTCGACGAGCGGACCCGCGATCTGACCGGGGCGCTGGAACAGCAGACCGCCACCAGCGAAGTGCTGAAAGTGATAAGCCGCTCCACCTTCGACCTTCAACCGGTCCTGGACACCCTGTTAGAGAGTGCCGCTCGGTTGTGCGGCGCCAAGAGGGGTCAAATCAATCGGTTAGAGGGTGACGTGTACCGTGTGGCCGCCGTTTACGATATCCCACAGGGTCTCGTCGAATTTCTTGAGCGGAACCCGATGCGCGCTGGTCGAGGTACTGTAACCGGGCGTGCTGTGCTCGAGCGACGAGCGGTTCAGATTGCGGACGTGCTGGCGGACCCGGAATATGACTACGGCGAAGGCCAGAAAGCGGGTGGCTATCGAACGCTCCTGGGTGTCCCAATGCTTCGCGAGGGAGTCCCCATTGGCGTCATCGTCCTTTGGCGGGAGCAGGTTCGGCCATTCACCCCGCGTCAGGTCGAGTTGGTTGAAACCTTTGCCGACCAGGCCGTCATCGCCATCGAGAATGTCCGCCTGTTCACAGAGCTGCAGAATCGGAACCGAGAGTTGACCGAGTCGCTCGAGCAGCAGACCGCCACCAGTGAAGTGCTGAAGGTGATCAGTCGTTCGACCTTCGATCTACAACCGGTCCTCGATACCCTCGTTGAAAACGCTGCGCGGTTGTGCGGAGCGGAGAGAGGCGAGATCAATCGGCTGGATGGCGAGGTATATCGTGGGGCGGCGGTCTACAATTATCCGCGGGAATTCATGGACTTTCTCGAGCGGCACCCCATGCGCCCGGATCGACATACTATTACTGGGCGTGCGGCGCTCGAGCGGCGCGCGGTCCAGATTCCCGATGTGCTGGCGGACCCGGAATACGATTATGGCGAGGGCCAAGCGCTGGCCGCCTACCGCACTCTGCTGGGTGTCCCCTTGCTTCGCGAGGGCATGCCCATCGGCGTGATCGTCCTGCATCGGGAGCGAGTTCAACCGTTCACCGCCCGCCAGGTCGAGTTGGTTGAGACCTTCGCCGACCAAGCCGTCATTGCCATGGAGAACGTTCGCCTGTTCACAGAACTGCAGGACCGGAATCGAGACCTGACCGAAGCGCTCGAACGGCAGACCGCCACCAGCGAGATCCTCCGGATCATCAGCAGCTCGCCGACAAACCTCCAGCCCGTGCTGGATGCTGTCGCGGAGAATGCCGCGCGCTTGTGTGATGCGGAAGATGCTGTCCTGTTCCGTCTGGATGGGGAAGTGCTGCGCCAAGCTGCGGGAAAAGGGCCGATCCCAAAGTTCGACGCCGGGAACGAAGAGGGTGTCGCGGTCAATCGCGGTTCGGTGACCGGTCGGGCGGTGGTGGATCGGGAGGCCGTCCATGTTCGGGATCTCGCCGAGGCGGATGAAGCGGAGTTTCCGGAAGGGAGAGCCTTCGCGAGACGGTTCGGCCACCGGACGACGCTCGCCGCACCACTTTTGCGCGAAGGGATCCCTCTTGGGGCGATCATGGTGCGTCGGAAGGAAGCCCAGCCCTTCTCCGAGAAGCAGATCGAGCTCCTCGAGACCTTCGCCGACCAAGCCGTCATAGCCATCGAAAACGTCAGGCTCTTCAAGGAAATCCAAGAGCGGACTCGTGAGCTGGAGCAATCGCTGGAAGAGGTCCACGCGTTGAGCGAGGTGAGCCGCACCGTCAGCTCCTCCCTCGATCTGGGGCAAGTCCTGCATGAAATCTCCGAACAGGCCGCCAAGCTGTGCGATGCGGATGCCGGGTTCATCCAGGAATACGTCCAAGAAGCGAAGAGCTTCCATATCAGCGCCAGCTGGAATGCCGGCGAGGAATTTGTGCGATCCATCCAGGCCGCGCAGATCACCCTCGGGAAGGGTGCGGCCGGTCGCAGCGCGGTCACGGGCAAGCCGACCCAGATTCCCGATATCCTGGCCGAACCGGACTATCCCTTCCGGGAGATCCTGGCGCGGGAGGGTTATCGGGCGGTGCTCTCGGTGCCCATGCTTCGCGATGAACGGGTCATCGGGACGGTGGTCGTCGTCCGCAAGGCGCCCGGCGGCTTTGACGAGCGGCATATCAATCTGCTGACGACATTCGCCAGCCAGACGACCATTGCCATCGAACACGCGCGGCTGTACCGCGACGTGACAGAGAAGGGTCGGATGCTGGAAGAGGCCAACCGCCACAAGTCCGCCTTCCTCGCGAACATGTCCCACGAGCTCCGCACGCCCATGAACGCCATCATTGGCTTCTCCGAGGTACTACTTGACCCCTCCATGCCGGTCAGCGACGAGGAACGAGGTCAGTTCCTGACCGATATTCTCAACAGCGGGAAACACCTGCTCAACCTGATCAACGAGGTCCTTGACCTGTCCAAGATCGAGGCAGGTCGTATGGAGCTCCACGTCGTGCCGGCGGCGCTGAGCGAAGTGTTCGAGACCGTCCAGAGCACCCTTCGGCCCTTGGCTGCCAAGAAGGCCATCGAATTCCAGGTGGCGCCCGCCGACGGCATCACTCCCTTTCCCATGGACGCCGCACGCATCAAGCAGGTCCTGGTCAACCTGGTAGGGAATGCCATCAAGTTCACGCCCGAGCGGGGCCGCGTCTGGGTCCGGGCGACGGCAGACAACGGAACCGTGCAGGTCGAGGTCGCGGACACCGGGCCAGGCATCGCGCCGGAAGATCACGAGCGGATCTTTCAGGAGTTCCAGCAGGCCCAGTCCACGCGGGGGGCCGGCAAACCGGAGGGGACCGGGCTGGGTCTCACCCTGGCGCGCCGCTTCGTCGAATTGCACGGGGGGCGGCTGTGGGTGGAGAGCCAGATCGGCGTCGGGAGCCATTTCTATTTCACGTTGCCGACCCCACTGCCGCCCAGCCATTCGACTGCGCAGGCGGCATGACGGCATCGGTCACTCGTACAAACCTGCGGTAAAACATGCGAGAGCGCCCGAGAATGAAAACAAGTGTTAGAAAGACCGCAGCGCGCGGGGAGAGCCCAAAAAGGGAAGGGGCAAGAGGGCGTAACCGAGTAGAATCACGACGGACGGTATCCCTGCACATACCGAAGGAGGAGGAGTTCGTGCCACGAATTCCCCATCCCAAGACGCAACCGACGCGGACCGCGCATCCGGCGCCATCCGGCGCAGGGACAAGCCTCTCTAGGGTCTTGACGTCGCTTGCGCTCTTCAAGGACGTCCCCCAGTCCAGTCTTGCGCAGCTCGCGAGAGCGATGCGGCCGCGGCGGATAGCCGCCGGGAGTGTCGTGTTTGCTCAGGGTGACCCGGCCCGCGAGTTCTTTGTTCTTGCCGCTGGCCGTGTCATTGTGACCATCAAGGGGGGCGATCCCGAGGGACCGCCAATCGCCGCGTTGTCCGGGCCGACCTGGTTCGGCGACCTTGCCATCGTGAGCGACCAGCCGCGCATCTCCACGGTGACCGCGGCTACCGACTGCGAGTTTTGGGTTCTTCCGCGGCCCCGCTTCGAAGCATTCTTCAACCGCCACCCACGCATGGCTCGAAACCTGGCTGCCGCGCTCGTCCGACGCCTGCAGGAGAAGGATCAAGACTTCACCAGCCAGTCCACTCTCGCTCTGGAGCGCGCGCGGCTGCTCACCGATCTCCAGCAAGGCACGGCGGAGCTGGCGGCGCTGGCGGATGTCACCCGGGCGCTCAACGCCTCCCTCGACTTGGATGAGACACTTCAAGCGATCAGCAACTACGCGGCGCGGCTTACGACTTCCGATACTGCTCTGATCTTCCTGTACGACGAGGGGCGGGATGTCCTTACTGTCCGTGCCTCGTACAATGCGCCCGAAGGGTATCTCGCCGAGATCGGCGAGCGGCCCATCCCGCGCAACGCGGCCAGGTCTCGCGAAGTTCCGTCCGACTGCTCCCTGACCGTCCGCGCGGTCTTCGCGCGAAGGCCGGTTCAAATCGCGGACATGGAAGCTGCGCACCGTTATCCGAACAGGACACTGTTGCTACGCTGGGGATACCGGGCGGTCCTGGTTGTCCCGCTCCTGCACGACGAGCGGGTGATCGGGGCGATGAGCGTCCTGCGCGCGCGGGCCGGCGAGTTCACCGCACGGGAGATCGAGCTGGTGACGACCTTCGCCAGCCATTCGGCCATCGCCATCGAGCATGCCCGTCTCTTCCAGGAAGTCCAGGCGCAGAATCGGGCGCTCAAGGAGGCGCTGGAGCATCAGACGGTGACGAGCGAGTTCCTGAAGGGTATCAACCGGACCGCGTTCGAGCTCCAGCCGATGCTGGAGACCCTCGTGGAGCATGCCACCGACCTGTGCGGAGCGGCAGGTGGTCTGATCTTCACCCTTGAGGACGGCGCATATCGCTGGGCCGCCGATTACCGCACTCCGCCGGCGTTCCGTCGCCTCCTTCAGGAGAACCCCATTCACCCGGGCCGGGGAGGACTCGTGGACCGAACGGCAAAGGAGGGGTGGCCCGTCCACATTCCCGACGTGCTGGCGGATCCGGAGTACCGCTTGCTGGATGCGCAAAAAGCCGGAGGCTACCGTAGCGTGTTGGGCATACCTCTGCTGCGGGATGGGAGCCCGATAGGCGTGATCACCACCTATCGAACGGAAGTGCAGCCGTTCACGGACAAAGACATCGAACGGCTCACGAGCTTCGCTGAGATGGCCGTCACCGCCATCGAGAAGATCCGCCTCTTCCGAGAGCTCCAGGCCCGGACCGAGGAGCTGGCAGAGTCCGTGGAGGAGTTGCGGGCCCTGAGCCGGACCACCCAAGCGGTCAACTCCTCGCTGGACCTCCAACGGGTCCTCTCAGCGATCGCCGAACAGGCGTGCAAGCTCTGCCACGGAGACGCCGGCCTGATCACGGAGGTCGAGGAGCGCACCGGCGAGTTCCGCCCGTGCGCCAGCTGGAACGTGAGCCCGCGTCTCGTGCAATCCATCCTAGCGGCGCCGCCGACCTGGGGCAATGGTGCCACCGGTCAGAGCGCCGCCCTGCGTGGCCCCGTGCAGATCCCCGACATTCTTGCTGCACCGGGCTACCGGTGGCGGGACCTCCTGTCACGCGAGGGCTACCGGGCCATCCTGTCTGTTCCCCTTCTCCGGGACGGGCGCGCAATCGGCACCATTGCCGTCGCCCGCGCGACGGCGGGCCCCTTCCTGGACCGTCATATGCACCTGTTGACCACATTCGCCAACCAAGCGGCGATTGCCCTGGAGCACGCTCACCTCTTCGAGCAACTCCAGGAGAAGGCTGCGCAGCTCGAAGTGGTCTCTCGCCACAAGTCGGAATTCCTGGCGAGTATGTCCCACGAGCTGCGCACCCCGCTCAACGCGATCATCGGTTTCTCCGAGGTGCTCTTGGACCCAAGCCTCAGCTCGGTGACGGACGGGGAGCAGCAGGAGTTTCTGACGAACATCCTGACATCGGGGAAGCATCTGCTGCGTCTCATCAACGACGTGCTGGACCTCAGCAAAGTCGAGGCCGGCAAGTTGGAGATTCACCCCGAGGCGGTCAGCTTCGCGGAAATCGTGGAGGGCGTGCTGGGTACCCTGAAACCACTGGCCATGAGCAAGCGTATCCGCATCGTCAACGAGATTCACCCCCACCTCGATCCGGTATTTGCGGATCCGGCCCGGCTGAAGCAGATTCTCTATAACCTGCTTAGCAATGCCATCAAATTCACGCCGGAGGAGGGGCACGTCGGCGTCATGGCCCACAAAGTCGATTCGTCAACCAGTCGAGAAATCCATGCGTCCTTGCCAATCGACCGCCCGGATGGCCTCGTGGAGGTCAGCGTGACCGATACGGGGGTGGGGATCCCCCCCGCGGACCTGGGGCGCATCTTTGAGGAGTTCGAACAAGTAGAGGATCCCACCCGGCGCAGCCAAGAGGGAACCGGCCTCGGCCTTGCTCTGGTGAAGAAGCTGGTCGAGATGCACGGGGGGAGCATTCGGGTCGCTTCCGCGCCCGGCCAGGGAAGCACGTTCACATTCACCCTTTCCATGGCAGGTAGGTGAGCGGACGTCGATCCACCGCACGATGCCAAGTCCGAGAGGGACGGATGACTCGGGTCTGCGCGGCCTCTGGCGGCCGCGAGAGGCGACGCCCTCCTGAGCGCAAGGAGCCAGATCATGAGCGGCAAACGGATCCTGCTGATCGAAGACAACGCCGTCAATCGCCGGTTGGCGCAGTTTCTCCTCAAGTCCAAGGGGTACGAAGTGTGGGAGGCGACGACCGCACCGGAGGCGTTCGCCACCTTGAAGGAGCGCCGGCCGGATCTCATTCTGATGGACATTCAGCTGCCGGAGGTAGACGGGTTGACGGCGACCAGGCACTTGAAGGCCGATCCCGCCACCCAGGACATCCCAGTCGTGGCAGTGACGTCCTACGCCATGAAGGGGGACGAGACGCGAGCGTTGGAGGCCGGTTGCAGCGGCTACGTCACGAAGCCCATCGACAAGACGCTGTTCCTGGACACGGTCGCGAAGATTCTGGCGGAGAAGCCCGGACTCTAGCCAGGGACTAAGCGTTTGGTCGCGAGCTGCCGAGAGACTGTTGGCGTTCCCCGGAAGCTCATGACCGAGCCTTCACTGCCTCGAGGGAGCTGACGGACGCGGGATCCGCCAGGAACCGAGAGGCGCTCTCGGCGGAGACGTACGATTTGAGCAGATCGTGGATGAGATGCCGTTGGGCCTCCAACTCGCCCATCAGCTCCCGCACGCGCAGGAGCGACTTAACCCGGAGAAGGAGTTCCAGCTTGTTGATCGGTTTGGTCAGCACGTCGTCCCCCCCGACGTCCACCGCGCGCATGTGGTCCTCCATCTCGTGGAGGGCCGTCAGAAAGACGATGGGGGTCTGCCGGCACTCGGCGGCGGCGCGCAGGCGTTGGCAGACGTCGAATCCAGTGAGGTCCGGCATCATGATGTCGAGAAGAATGAGATCGGGGTTCTCGCGAGTGGCCGCGGCGATGCCTTCCGCGCCGCAGTTTGCGGTGATCACCTCGTATCCCGCCCCTGTGAGCAAGGCGCGGAGCAGCCTGAGGTTCGGCTCCGTGTCGTCGACGACGAGAATTCTTCCTCGGAGTGCCGTCATGGTAAGCATCCCCCTTTGTCATGCACCGTCGAAGCAGAGTACACCGCCAGAGTGCCGGAGCAAAGAGAAACCGCAATCGCTTTGCCGGCTGCAGGAGACGGTCCGTGACGCGGGCTGATGGCAATCGCGCGATGACGATCCGGCGACAGGGGGCCGGATGGTTATCGGGCAAAGCCTGTCTCGGCCTCGGCTTGGTTGCGACGTGGCTGGCAGCAGCCGGTGTGGCCCGAGGCGGCGAAATGCCCGTGACGACGGATGTGCTGCTCAAGGTGAAGCCCGCCGTGGTAATCGTCACGACCAAGATCTCGGGCGAGGTCCGCTTGGTCTGCCCCAACGGGTCGCCCCAGCGTGTCGCCACCGAGCCTATCCAGGAGCACGGCACCGGCTTCCTGATCACCGCGGACGGGTATCTCGTTACCAACGGCCACGTGGTCCAGCCCTATTATGAACCGAACGAATCGGAGCTTCGTGGGACACTGCTCCGCCAGGCCATCGAACAGGTCTGCCTGCCCGGGAACCTTCCCGAGAAGCAGAAGCGCTCCGCGGTGAGCAGCCTAGCTGCGCGTCTTGCCAAATCCGCCAATGTGGAGGTGAAGAAGAGTCTGACGGTAGTGCTGTCGAACCGGGAGGTCTTTGTCGCCGACGTGAAAGCCTACAGCCCATCCCTCGCAGAGCGATCAGGAAAACAGGTTGCCGCCGGACGAGGCCCGGTAACGGAATCCGGAAAGGACGTCGCCATCCTGAAGATCGATGCCAGAAATCTTCCCACGGTGGCTCTGGGTGATTCCGACCGTGTCCAGCTCGGCCAACCAATCCACCTCCTAGGCTTCCCCGGGGTCGTCATGTATCACGATTTCCTGGATAAGCGGAGTGCCGTGGAGGCGAGTATCACCTCCGGGCAGATCTCCAGCGTGAAACGAGATGCGCGCGGAGCGCCGGTCATCCAGACGGATGCGGCGGCCTCCTGGGGGAACAGCGGAGGACCCGCCATCAACGAGGAGGGGCAGGCTGTCGGCGTCCTCACGTTCATCTCCCTGACTTCCGACGATACCCAGGCGATCCAGGGCTTCAACTTCTTGGTACCCGCGAATATCGTGCGCGAATTCGCGCGCACCGCCGGCGCGGATATGGGGGCCGCCAGTCCATTCAACGCCGTCTGGCACGATGCCGTGGACAGGTTCAGGCGAAAGGATTGGGTTGGCGCACAAGGCAAGCTAGACGCGGCCGCCCGGCTGGTTTCGAACCTTCCCGACGTGCAGCGCCTCCAAGCGGAAACGGAAATCCGCCTCCTGCAGGACAAACGGTCGCCATCCCCTTTGGTGTTCGGCACAAGCGGCGCGGCCGCCATCGTGCTCATCGGCGGCACGTGCTGGTGGGTATGGCGAGGCCGTCGCAGACGGCACGCCCCCGCAAAGGCTGCGGCGCCGACACCGGCGGCGGCGCTCCTGCGTCCGGTGGTTCGGGTCTCCGCGGCGGATCTGGCGCGGGCGCTCGCGCAGCGCACGGACCTCGTCATCGTGGATGTCCGCGAAGCGTCGGCCTATGAGAAAAGCACCGTCCAAGCCAAGGGGGCAGTCCGGGCGAGTGCGGCGGACATCGTCGAGGCAGCATCCGCGCTCGCCCGTGAGCAGGGCATCGTCCTCTACTGCAATCTCCCGGACGAAGCGGCCAGCACAGAGGCGGCCCGGCGGCTGATGGCGGAGGGCTACACCCGGGTCGCCATCCTCACGGGGGGGTTCGCGGCCTGGGAGGGAGCGAGCTTACCTCTGGAACGGACACCGCACGCGCGCGCGATCGCGAATGGCGCCCAACCCGCGCTTCCCACCCCACGGGCGGGAGTCAACCCGCCCATGGATGCAGCGGTCGATCTTCCGGTGGGCGTGAAGGGCAACGGCCCGTACTTCAACGCCCGAGCAATCAGGCTCGGGCTGGCTGGCCTCTCGCTTAAGGGCCCCGAGGTGTTGACGGTGGGGCAGCGAGTTCGTCTGACGCTGTTCCTTGCTGGTGAGCCCCTGGAGGTTGGCGGGCAGGTTGTGGCTGCGAATTCCCCATCGGACGATGGGGGACCGCGCACGGCCGACGTCGCATTCGATCCACTCCGCGAGGACCACGCGACAGTGCTGGAAGGCTTCATTCTGGCCCAACACACCATGAGGTAAGATTCGCTGCGCACGACCGGGGGCGGGTTCCGTCATCGAGTCCGTCCCGTTCGGCGGCCGGCTTGACGTGCGGGGGACTGGATGGTAGAACCGAGCCGGTCGTCGCAGGGTGGGCTGTTGCGTCCACGGGTGCCGTCCCCGCATGGGGTGACGGCGCGCAGCGCGAGAAGAGCGATAACGACTCAGGGGGAAGGAGTCAGGCGATGGGGATCATTCACAAAAAGCTTCCCGGCAAGTACGAGTGGGAAGATACCGACCTGGTGACCTACGACAAGCCGACCGTCAAGGGCGTGTCGAAGCGCGTCCTGATTGGGCCCAAGGACGGGGCGGAAGGCTTTGCGATGCGCTACTTCGAGGTCCAGCCGGGTGGCAACTCGGCCTTCGAGCATCATCCGGAGATTCACCAGGTGTACGTGCTTCGAGGCCGAGGCCGAGTGCTGCTCGGAGCGAAGTGGCACGATATCGTCGAGGGGGATGTCATCTACATCGAGCCCGAGGAGCAGCACCAACTCCAAGCCGCACCGGATGCGCCTCTCGGGTTCATTTGCGTGGCGCCCAAACCATGACCAGCAGGCTGCTGAAAAAGGCCCAACTGCTGCGTTGTCGCGCCGGGTACCCATCGTCCCGATGGGTGCGGCGTTGCGACGGACGTGCCAAGTACGCCTCACGCCTGCACCCATCCTGCGGACGGGTACCCGGCGCTCCGCCTTGCATATGGACTTTTTGAACAGCCTGAGTGAAAGTGATTTTTTTCAGCAACCTGCTACGCGAATGAATTCCGTGAAGTGAGACGGCGGACGACCCGTTGCAGCGTATCGCGCAACGGGTCGTCCGCGTGCGCCGGGCTATCTGTGCGCTGCGCGGCCTGCGCTCGGCTCGACCGTGTCGAGGATCTCGCCCCGGATGCCGATGGTGACGTCGCTGAGCGGGGCGTCGCTGGCGGCCGCCTGAAGCGCAAACTGGGCTAAGCGGGTGAAACCGGAGCAGCAGGGGACCTCCATGTGGAGGACCGAGAGGCTCTTCGGTTTGGCCACGCGAATGATTTCTGTCAGTTTCTTGGCATAGGCGTCCATCTGGTCGAGCTTGGGACAGCCGATGATGACGGGTTTGTCCTTCAAGAATCGTCTGTGGAAGTCGGCATAGGCGAATGGGACACAGTCAGCGACGAGCAGAATATCTGCCTGCTGGAGATAGGGAGCCATGGGCGGCACCAGTGTGAGCTGGATCGGCCAGTTCGCGAGTGCGGAAGGAATGCCGCCCGCGGGCGGGTCGTTGGATGGCACCGTGGCTGCGGGCCGGCCGAAGCTCCGCATCGTCGAGCCGGGGCACTGGTGGGGCGTCTCCGCGACACGAAGCGTGGTCGCCGCCTGCGCGCGCTGGAGGTTGGTCAGGTGCTTCTGGGTCGCGGCCTCGTCGAAGGCCGCCGCTTCGCGCTCCTCTACGGTGATGGCGTCCTGCGGGCAGTGACCGAGACAGGCCCCGAGACCGTCGCAGTAGATCTCGCTGACCAACCTCGCCTTCCCGTCAATCACGGCAATGGCACCCTCCGCGCAGCTCGTCACGCACTCGCCACAGCCGTCGCACTTTGTCTCGTCGATCACGACCACCTTGCGCATCGCCATTGTCGCCGCTCCTCCCGTCGTTGCCCGGGTCTGTATCCGGGGCGGTTTGTATCGTCCGTCTTCTGCCATATAATGGCATGAAGGCCGAAACGGGCCCTTGATCTAGATCAACTCGGTCTTGCCGCCTGCCGGGGGGACGTG
>Ga0105107_10002426_pt1 | contig 12269 bp, 14 predicted proteins | sample PPLLaktember2015_6_FD_79335 | JGI IMG/M metagenome (GOLD analysis project Ga0105107, IMG submission 79335) | Freshwater sediment microbial communities from Prairie Pothole Lake near Jamestown, North Dakota, USA - PPLs Lake P8 Core (1) Depth... | ecosystem: Environmental > Aquatic > Freshwater >... | reverse complement strand
GGATGAATATGTTATTTTAAAAATTTATACTGTAATAGATTCGTTGGAGAAAGTTCTTATCTCGGGAAATCATCCGATAGGAAATTATAAATCTAAATTTACAATTGGGGTTTATTTTTACCAATTAATAGCAGTTGAATATACCAGTACAAAGAGAATGATATTGTTAAAATAATTATTACGAAATTCGGGACAAGCCATGACCTGTCCCTATAAATTATAAAAGCAAATCTATTCCTCTTCCTCTGCTAATTTTACTTCATTCCAAATCTCAATATGTTTTGTTTCTTTTAGGAAGATTGAGCCGATAATAAAAGTGATTGAAGCAACAGCAATCGGGTAATATAAACCAGCATATATATTTCCTGTCTCGGCTACTATCCAAAGACCAATTAAAGGAAGCAATCCACCAAAAACTCCGTTGCCGATATGATAGGGAAGTGAGAGTGCAGTGTATCTGATCTTTGCCGGAAAAGCTTCGACAAGGTAAGCTGCAATTGGTCCATAAACCATTGTTACAAAAATCACCTGGATAAAAACCAATCCTATCAATTGTAAAGCAACAGGGTTTGTTATTAAACTTCCGAAATCAATATAAGGAAGAACCTGTGTTGCAGGTTGAAGCGATGAATCAACCATTGTTAATGGTGTAAGACTTAAAGCCCCGGTAAGAGGATTCTTCTGGGATATAACAGTAACAACATTAGACCCAACAACTGATTGCATTAAGGTATAAATAGGAATATAACAAATGGCAGCAATCAGACAGCCAGCCATCATAATTTTTTTTCTTCCGATTTTATCTGACAATGAACCAAAGAAAACAAAGAACGGCATTCCAAGTAAAAGAGCAATTGCAATAATATAATTTGCAGATGTCGGATTAACTTTTAAAATCGCCTGCAGATAGAAAAGAGCATAAAATTGACCAGTGTACCAGACTACACCTTGGCCTGCAGTTGCGCCAAAAAGCGAGATAAGAACCTGTTTTAAATTAACCCATTGTGTAAAGGCTTCCTTTAGCGGTTTTGCGGATGTCATCCCATTTGTTTTAATATGTTGAAAGATTGGTGACTCTTTCATCTTTAAACGGATGTATAGAGATATTCCAACGAGTGCAATCGAAATTAAAAACGGAATACGCCATCCCCACGAACTGAATTCCGCAACACTCATTGAATTTTGAACAATAAGAATTACAGCAAGAGAAACAAACAAACCAAGCGTTGCGGTAATCTGAATAAAACTTGTATAAAAACCACGCTTATTATCAGGAACATGCTCTGCAACATAAACTGCGGCACCGCCATATTCTCCGCCAAGTGCCAATCCTTGCAATATCCTGATAATCAATAGAATAATTGGGGCAGCTATTCCAATAGTTTCATAAGTTGGAATAAAACCAATGAGCGCAGTTGAACCTCCCATAATCATTAATGTTACCAGAAAAGCATATTTACGACCTATCAAATCTCCTATTCGCCCAAAGAATAAAGCTCCAAAAGGACGAACAACAAATCCAACAGCAAATGTTGAGAGATAGGCGATAAGAGCAAGTGTGTTATTTCCTTTTGGATAAAAAAGAGGAGATATTATAGTTGCAAGACTACCGAAGATATAGAAGTCGTACCATTCGATCATTGTTCCTACTGACGATGCTGAAATAACTTTCCAGATGCTATAGTCTTTTACAGAATGATTGTAAGCCATCCACGTTTTCCTAGTAATTATTTTAAAATGACGAACCGACTTTAAGATTCAAACTAAGTTATAGTTATTTAAAATGCAATAAGAATTTACATTTGAATGTTTTTTCAGTTTGAATAACGCTTATCCTGTGACTATATTTTGAATGTAAATTTTCAGGATAAACATGCAAACAAAAGTAATTTTAGAAACAAACTTTCCTAAGTTAAATCTTGTAAAGCGCGGGAAAGTAAGAGATATTTATGATGTTGGGGAATATTATCTGATAGTATCCACAGATCGCCTTTCGGCTTTCGACGTTATTATGCTTCAGGGTATTCCTTATAAAGGGAAAGTTCTTACAAAGATTTCGGAGTTCTGGTTTAGCTTCACAAAAAACATTATTCAAAATCATATTGTAACAACAGATGTAAATAAATTTCCTTCAGAATGCCAGGAATATAAAGATGATCTTGAAGGAAGATCTATGCTTGTGAAAAAAGCAGAAGTTGTTCTTATTGAAAGTATTGTAAGAGGTTATATCTCAGGATCAGGTTGGAATGATTATAAAAAAACAGGAAGCATATCGGGAATAAAACTTCCGGCAGGCTTACAGGATTCTGAAAAGCTGCCTGAACCAATCTTCACTCCTTCTACAAAAGCCGAGATAGGTTTGCACGATGAAAATATTTCTCTTGAAGAAGCTGAAAAAATTGCAGGTAAAGAAACAATAAAAAAAATGAAAGATACTGCATTAAAAATTTACAAAGCTGTTTCAGATTTCGCTTTAACAAAAGGAATTATTATTGCAGATACAAAAATGGAATTCGGCATTTACAAAAATGAATTAATAATTGTTGATGAACTTCTTACACCTGATTCTTCAAGGTTCTGGCCTGTTGAAAGTTATGAAAAAGGAAAAACCCAGCAGAGTTATGATAAACAGTTTGTGAGAGACTATCTTCTTTCAATTAAATTTAATAAGCAACCACCACCTCCCATTCTTCCGGAAGAAATTATTAACAAGACAAGCGAGAAGTACAGGGAGATTTATTTTAAGCTAACCGGCGAAAAGCTGAACTAATGTCCCCGGTTCAGATAAAGGTTCTTGAAAAGAAAAACCTTTTTATTAAATGGAATGATGAATCGGAATCTGTAATTAGTCTGGAAAAATTAAGAAAACTTTGTCCTTGTGCTACTTGCTTAACTGAAAGAGAAAAACAGAGCAAAACTTATATTCCTCTTTTAACGGATAACTCAGTGAAGGTTGCAAATATTAATGAAGTTGGCAGTTATGCAATTTCGATAGTGTGGAAAGATGGGCACAGCACAGGTATATATGAATATCCGTATCTTAAAAAACTTGCTGATCAATAGAAAAGATAAATGGTATTACCTAACCAGCTCACAATTTTACGAATAATACTTACCCCGGTGTTCTTATTTTTCTTTCTTTCGTCCGATCCTTTGTTTAAGCAAATTTCTCTCGGTATTTATATCATCGCTGCCTTAACAGACTGGTACGATGGCTGGCTGGCAAGAAAATTTAATTACATAACTTCGTGGGGAAAATTCTGGGATCCTCTGGCGGATAAAATTTTAACGTCAGCTGCCTTTCTTGGTTTTGCAATAATTGGTATTCTCCAACTATGGATGGTTATTATTATTATTATAAGGGATTTTATTGTTACAGGTTTGCGTGCATATGCAGATTATAAAGATATTTCTTTCCCGACAAGCTATTATGCAAAATGGAAAACTTTTATCCAGATGGCATTTCTTTATTATCTGCTTGTTGTTTATATGGGAATGAAATCAGAAGCTATTTATTTTGGAAATGAAAATCTTTTTTCAATACTTATGAATGAATACTTTATTTATTTTGCAATGCTTATTATTACGATGATAACCTTTCATTCCGGTTTTCTTTACATATATAAAAACAAAAAAATTATTCTTAAACTCTTAAGAAATGAAAATTAATTTTTTTGAAAAATTAATCGGTTCAGGGTTTTATACCGGGTATATTCCACTTGCTTCAGGAACATTTGGAAGCATCGCAGCTCTATTAATTTACTGGATCCCCGGATTTGAAAACCCGATAATAATGTATTCTGCTTTAATTCTTTTTGGTTCTTACGGAATTTACGTTGGGAATAAATTTGATAAACTATATGGTAAAGATCCTGCCGAATGTACAGTTGACGAAATTATTGGACAATGGATCGCTCTTCTGTTTCTTCCAAAGACACTTTTAATTTCAGTAATAGCATTTTTGACCTGGCGTTTATTCGATATCATAAAACCTTATCCTGCAAGAAGATTAGAAGACCTTCCCGGGGGATTTGGAATAATTATGGATGATGTAGTTGCCGGATTCTATTCTTTAATTTTTGTTCACTTTATTTTGATTATTTTTAATATTGTTTAATTGATTTTTATTAGAATAAACCGTTGAGAGTTTCAGAACTAAAATTTATCCGATTGTCATTCCCACAAAAGTGGGAATCCATATTGTTTAAGCATTTTGGATTCCCGTTTTCACGGGATTGACAAGATGATCTTCTGAGACAACCTCTGCAATATTAAGGAATTATGAAAGCCCATATAATTACAATCGGTGATGAAATACTTATCGGGCAAACACTAAACACTAATGCTGCATATATAGGGGAGAAGCTTTCCGAAATTCAAATTGATTTAAAAACAACTTCCGTAGTTGGAGATGATGAAGAAAGTATCCTCGATGAGTTTGAAAGATGCTGGTTACAAAATGATATTCTTATTGCAACCGGTGGATTAGGTCCGACTCACGATGACATAACAAGGAAATGTGTTGTTAAGTTTTTTAAGACGGAACTTATTCAGAATAAAGAAGTGCTTGAAAATATAAAAATTCTTTTTGAAAAAAGGAAAAGAGAAGTTACAAAAGTAAATGAAGATCAGGCTCTTGTTCCAAAGATTGCAAAAGTAATAAAAAACACGAGAGGAACTGCACCCGGTTTATGGATTGAACAGAGTGATAAAATATTTATCATTATGCCCGGTGTTCCTTATGAGATGGAAAAAATGATAAATGATTTTGTTATTCCGAATCTTGTAAAAAAACTCGGCATTCCTGAATTAATCACTTTAAGAAAAACTATTTATACAACCGGCATTCCCGAATCAACTTTATATGAGAGACTTGGTGATATAAATGAACTTCTTAATGGCTCTGCACTTGCGTTCCTTCCAAGCCAGTTTGGAGTAAAGCTTAGGATAACTGTAAGGGAAGAAAACGAGGAAGCAGCAAATAATAAGTTAAGTGAAATTGAACAGAAAATAATTGGCAAAGCAGGAAGATTTATTTACTCGCGTGATGAAGAAGCATTGGAAGCAGTTGTCGGTAAGTTATTAAAAGACAGGAATCTTAAAATTGCAGTTGCAGAATCCTGCACAGGTGGGCATATTGCTAACAGGTTAACAAATATAAGCGGCAGCAGTGCGTACTTTGAAAGAGGAATTGTTTCTTACAGTAATGCTGCTAAAGTTGAGTTATTAAAAGTTAATGAAGATGTTCTCGTTGAACATGGCGCTGTAAGCCTTGAAGTTGCCAGACAAATGGCAGATGGTGTTAAATCTGTTGCAGGAGCTGATGTAGGATTAGCTATTACAGGAATTATGGGACCAAGCGGTGCAACAGCCGGAAAACCTGTCGGGCTTGTTTATATCGGTGTTTGTGATGATAATGTTTGTACAGCTAAAGAGTTTAAGTTTGGTGATGATCGTTTATTAAACAAGCAAAGAGCTTCACAGGCTGCCCTTGAAATGCTTAGAAGACATTTACTCGGAATTCCTTTAGATGATTAGACTCTTTGCTGCACTTAATTTCCCGGAAGAAATAAAAGTACAGATTGTTAGACTCAGGAATGAAGCTATTCCTAATCCTTTTGATTATAAATGGGAACCGGTTGAAAAACTTCATCTTACTTTAAAATTTATTGGAGAAGTTGAAGAAACTCTTGTTGAAGAAATAACAAAAGAAATTTCTTTTATTTCAGATTTCTCAGAATTTCACTGCAGCTTAACTGAATTTGGTTTCTTTTATTCGGGTGAAGAACCAAGAATTCTTTGGCTGGGCTTAAAAATAGACAAAGGAATATTTGATTTAGTTAGAAAATTAAATGAAAATCTTTCTAAACTTGGTATTGAAGAAGAAAGGAAAAAATTTAAACCTCATCTTACTTTAATGAGAGTTAAAAAAAAGTTGGATAAAAGTTTTATAAACAGTTTTGAAAATTGTAAATTACCCGATACAGAGTTTAAAGCAAATTCTGTTTCACTTTTTAAAAGTGAACTTCATCCAAAAGGATCCATATATAAAGAATTAAAAAAGTTTAACCTAAAAACCATGGGAGGTTTTAAATGAGTTCAGATGTAGAGCAGAAATTAAAAATAGTTGAAGACGCAATTTCGACTATAGAGAAGGCTTACGGCAAAGGTTCGATAATGAGATTGGGTGATGGTGTTATTGCCCCGGTTGAATCTATTCCAACAGGAGCTTTATCGCTTGATTTTGCTTTGGGAATTGGCGGAATCCCAAGAGGAAGAGTAACAGAAATTTATGGCCCTGAGTCAAGTGGTAAGACAACTCTTTGTTTACACATTATTGCAGAAGCACAAAAGACCGGAGGTCTTGCTGCATTCATTGATGCAGAGCATGCACTTGATGTTAATTATGCAAAAAGGCTCGGTGTTGATACTGCAAACCTTCTTCTTTCTCAGCCTGATTTTGGCGAGCAGGCACTTGAGATTACAGATACTCTTGTAAGAAGTAATGCGCTTGATATAATTGTTATTGATTCAGTTGCTGCATTAGTTCCGCGTTCAGAGATTGAAGGTGAAATGGGTGATGCAACTATGGCTGTTCAGGCAAGATTAATGTCGCAGGCATTAAGAAAACTAACAGGTGCAATTTCAAAATCTAAAACCGCAGTAGTTTTTATTAACCAGTTGAGAAGTAAAATTGGAGTTATGTTTGGCAATCCTGAAACAACTACAGGAGGAAATGCACTTAAGTTTTATGCTTCAGTAAGATTGGATATAAGAAGAATTGCAGCAATTAAAGAAGGTACAGAAGTAATTGGCAACAGGACAAAAGTTAAAATTGTCAAAAGTAAGGTTGCACCTCCATTTAAGGAAGTTGAATTTGATATCCTTTATAATGAAGGAATAAGTAAAACTGGCGACTTGATTGATCTTGCATCTAATTTTGGAATCTTAAAAAAGAGCGGTTCCTGGTTTACATACAATGAAGATCGTTACCAAGGCAGGGAACAGTTAAAGCAAAAATTAATTGAACTCCCTGAACTATATAAGAGTTTAGAAAAAGATGTGAAAACAAAACTTGGGATATTACCTGCTGAAAAAGAAAAAGTGGAAGAGAAATCGGGTAATAAAAAGGCTGGGAAATAAATATTTAGTTTTTGTGTTATGCCGGGCTTGATCCGGCAACTTTTTGGGCAAGAGTCGTTTATAAGTAAGATTTTCTGCTGTTAAAAATGATAATTGAAAAAATTGCTAAAAAGGATAGAAGAAATGTTGTAATAAATTTTGACAATGGAACCGAACTTATAATTAATTATGAAATATTTTTAAAAAGCGGTCTGAAAAAAGGATTTGGAATTACTTCAGACCGTTTTTCTTTTTTAATTGAAGAAAATAAAAAACACTATGTTAAAACAAGCGCAATTAATCTTTTAGCAAAAAGAATTCAATCAGAAAAAGAATTAAGATTAAAACTTTTACGGAAGAAATATGAAAAGGAAATGGTTAATGAAGTTATCGAAGAGTTAAAGCAAAAAGGATTAATTGACGATTATAAGTTTGCTCTGATTTATTCTGAAGAAAAAATAAGGACAAAATTATGGGGTCAACAAAAAATAAAAGGTGAACTTATTCATAAAGGTATAAGCAATGAAATAATATCAAAGGTTATTGAAGAAAAATTCCCGCCGGAAAATAAATTTGAGAATGCTTTTCAACTCGCTTCAAAAAAAATCAAATCTCTATCGCACAGGAGGCTTGATAAGAGAAAACTTGCAGAAAGAATTTATTTATTTCTTTCTTCCAAAGGATATGATTACAGCACAAGCAGGGAAGTTGTAGAGAAGGTTTTGGAGGAAGGTTTTATTGAGTAATTCATTTCTTAATAAAAAGGAATGTCGAGATTTTAGGTTTGAGAAAAAAACATTTATGATTAGACAATTGCTAAATTGTCTGATTGTTTAATTGTTAAGGAAATTATTTCAACAACAATTCAGCAATTAAACATTTTGACAATAGTATATTACAAATCTTCAAATATTTATAATAATCATTTACTGATTTTGTTATTCAGCGAAAGAATCATTCCTGAAACCTCTGATATACTGATTGTTTCTGCTGCTTCTTTTATAGGTAACCATTTCCTTTTTCTTAAATTTATTTCAGGATAATCATCAAGTACTTCAATTACTTCCATAGAAAAAATTTTAATATCACAAACCCCAATTGAGTTTTTAATCCTGAAAGTTCCAAGTTCGACAGTTTCATTTGCACCAATAACCCCAGCTTCTTCATAAGCTTCTTTCTTTGCAGACTCAAATGGTGAAAGGTTGAATTCGATATATCCTTTTGGAAGAATCCATTTTTTCCCTTTCACTGATGTTATGAGAAGAACCTGTAGTTCTCCATTTTTTTTACGGTAAGGTAAAACTCCCGACTGGTGAAAATTAAATTCTAATTTCAATCTCTATATAACTCCGGAATAAATTCATTACAAAGATAAAAAATATAAAGAGATGTTTTCACACTTTGACAGGCTAAGTGTGACAAATATTATTTTTGTAATAGCTCAGAAGTTTTATGTAAAATTTCTTCAACCTCATTTTCATTATTTCCTTCAGCATAAATTTTTAACTGTGGAAAATTATCCGACTTACGAATCGTTACCCATCGGCATTCTCCATCCAAAGTAAACTTAGTGCTGTTCAGTTCATCATTGTATTCTTTAAAGGAGTGAAAACTATTTACTTTAAAACTACCAATCTTATCCGGAGGGTTATTAAATAATAAATTTAATTTATCATCTTCTTTATCATTTTGTAAAACAATTTGATTACAGAAAAAATCTTTTGTCAATTCCGATTTAGAATTTATATAATCACTCAATCTTTTGTAACCTGATTTTGCAATCATTTCTGCAAAGAATAACGAAGTTAAGATTCCGTCCCGGTATGGAGTGCCGTTTCCCCAAATGAAACTTCCGCTACCTTCAAATCCTATTAAAATATTTTCATTGTTAACTATATCTGAATCTGAAAAAAACCGAAGTCCTACAGGGGCTTCAAATATTTTATCAGGACCAAACAGATTTCTAAGAAATTCAGTATGGATCAAAGATTTGATGATCCTGCCATTTTCTTTTCGGTTGTTGAAAAGATAATCTGCCAGTAAAACCGAAGCCTGATTATCATCAAGTATATCGCCCTGATCCGTAATTATCGTTACTCTATCGGCATCTCCATCTGTAGCTATAGCAAAAGAATATTCGACTGATTTTTTTATTTCATTAATAACAGGTGTTAAATTTGCTTTTAAAGGATCAGGAATTCTTCCTGCAAAATCCTTTTCGGAAAATTTAAAAATGGTTTTACTTCTTATATCATTAATTATTAAAAGATTTTCCAAAACCTGCTGACCTGCACCAGCCATTGAATCAATCAATAGATTTATTCCACTACCTTTTATGGAATTAAAATCAATTAAACTTTCAAGTTGCTCATAATATTTTGTTCTAATATCAACCTGGTAAATTTTTTCATCATCAACCTGTACAAGATCTTTATCAAAAAACTCTTCAATTTCATTTAATTGGGATTTATTTAAAATACTTCCATACTGAGAAATAAATTTTATTCCATTGTAATTTGACGGAAACCTTCCTCCGGTAATCATAATCCCAGCATTAAGATTATTTTCTTTTACAAAACAAGCCAACATCTGTGTCGCTGAAATTTTATCAGTTAGAAAAACAATAATATTGTTGCCGGATAAAACTCGTGAAAAGAGCAATGCAAAATCTTTTGATTTGCGCCTGCCATCGTAGGCTATGCCAACTTTAGGAATATCTTTCTCATTGCTGTGTGATACAAGAAAACCTGCAAAGGCCTGTGCTACTTTGGCTACAGTGTTTAAATTAATTTCACTATCCAATATTCCGCGCCAGTTTTCGAAACCAAAATGTATTTTATGGTTCTTCATAACAGAATATGCTCAGTATAAGTAAATTGATTTTATAAATTTGCACTTGAACTTAAACTTGAACATTTTTCTTTTCAATATCTGAATTAAAATGAAAATACTTAAAGAAGTTTCACTTAAATCTTACAATACTTTCAGGATAGATGCAAAAGCAAAATATTTTGCTGAAGTTAAAAATGAAGATGAGCTGATTGAAATTTTGACTGCAGGCGAATATAAAAATATTCCAAAATTAATTCTCGGCGGAGGAAGCAATATTCTTTTAACGAAAGACTTTGATGGATTAGTATTGAAAATTTCTTTACCTGGAATAGAAATTATTGATGAAGATGATGAGACAATTAAAATAAAAGCTGGAGCCGGAGTTATCTGGCATGATCTGGTTTTATTCTGTGTTGAAAGAAATTATGGCGGGATAGAAAATTTATCTTTAATCCCAGGAACTGTTGGTGCTGCGCCAATACAAAATATCGGAGCGTATGGCCAGGAATTAAAAGATGTGTTTTATGATTTAGAAGGTATTCAATTAGATGATTTGAAATCTCTGAAATTTAAAAAAGTGGATTGCAGGTTTGGCTACAGAGATAGTATTTTCAAAAATGAGTTGAAGAATAAATTTATAATTATGAGTGTGGCTGTAAAACTTAGCAAAAAACCAATTCTCAATCTGGATTATGGCAATCTTAAAAGTGAACTTGAAAATCTTGAACAAAGTAATATTGGTGTAAAACAAGTAAGTGATGTCATAAGTAAAATACGCAGAAGCAAACTACCTGATCCTGAGGAGATAGGTAATGCAGGAAGTTTTTTTAAAAATCCGGAAATACCTGAAGTAGAATTTATTGAGTTAAAAAAAGATTTTGAAGATATTATTGGTTATACTCTTGGAAATGGAAGGGTAAAAGTATCGGCAGGCTGGCTTATTGAAAAATGCGGATGGAAAGGGAAGAGGGTTGGGAATACCGGTTCACATGTAAAACAATCTCTTGTACTGGTTAATTATGGAAATGCTTCCGGGTCAGAAGTTTTGAATCTGGCAAAGGAAATAAAAAAATCTGTTCAGGATAAATTTGGTATAGATTTGAAGGAAGAAGTAAACGTCGTATAACTAATTTTTCTTATAAGGTAACCATGACTTTTATGTTTAATCATTTGTATTTTAAATATTATAACAATAGTAGAGTTTAATATGCCGTTAAGCAAAAAGGACAAGTTGCTTATTTTGGAGTTAAAAGAAATACTTCAAAATAAATATGCTCAACTTATTGAAAGAATTTATTGCCATGGATCCCGTGTAACCAAAAAAGAGCAGGATGCTGATTTTGATGTGCTAATAATAACTGGAAAACCAATCACCTGGGAAACTGAGTACAAAATAATTGAAACCATAGTTAATCTCGGGATTAAAAACGATATTGTTTTTGATGTACAAGTAACCGACTTTCAAAAATTTTCTTTATCAAAGAAATTTGATCCATTTTTTCATGATGTGGCAAAATATGGAATTTTAGTATGATAGATAAGGATAAATTGGAAATGATTAAATACCGAAGGCACAAATCATATGAAACATTGGATGAGGTCTCTAAGATTTTAGATTTAGAATTAATTCCTCTGGCAATGAATCGCGTTTACTATGCAGGTTTTTATATCATTAGTGCTTTATCTCTAATAGACAATTTCTCAACATCAAAGCATATGCAGTTGATAGGTTATTTTAATAAAAATTATGTAAGTACAGGAAAAATTAAATTAGAAATTGGTAATATTTTAGGAATCACATTTAGTAAAAGAAATTCTGTCGACTATCATGATTTTACCCTAATTACTAAATCTGAAGTAATTCAATATTTTGAATTAATGAAAAAATTTGTTGCCGAGGTTGATAGTCTTATAGAGGAAAAACTAAAAACTTAACATCATATATGATAACAGCCAAAAGTTGTTTAATCATTAAAAGCCGGAGAAATACATGAATAATCCCAAAGATGAAAAAGAATTTAAATCTGCTTATGAAAAAGCTGCCGAAGAGGGAATGGACCCGAGATGTATTCCCCAAAGATTAACAGGACCGGTTCCTGTTGATGATCAGATAAAGTATCCTGATTATCCGGAATCCGATAATGAGAACTGGAAATTTCTTTATGACAGGCAAATGAATTTTCTTCCAGGCAGAGTTTGTAAAGAATATCTTGATGGAGTAGAGATTCTGAATTTTACAAGAGACAGAATTCCTGCTTTAAAAGATTTGAGTGCGGTATTCAAAAAAACTACAGGTTGGCGCATTGCAAGAGTTC
>Ga0105107_10002425_pt1 | contig 12279 bp, 9 predicted proteins | sample PPLLaktember2015_6_FD_79335 | JGI IMG/M metagenome (GOLD analysis project Ga0105107, IMG submission 79335) | Freshwater sediment microbial communities from Prairie Pothole Lake near Jamestown, North Dakota, USA - PPLs Lake P8 Core (1) Depth... | ecosystem: Environmental > Aquatic > Freshwater >... | reverse complement strand
TTGAACATCAAATGAAGTTATTTCTTCATAAGCGTAACCCTGATCAGAAATAAGTGCTATCCATTTCATATTTGGTCCGAACTGACTGGATGGGATATATAAATCTACTGAATCTTTCCATTCAGGAGATATACTTAAGTTACCATTACCTAAAACAGAAAAATATGTTGCTGAAATAAATTCCCAGTCAGAAGGCACAATGATACCAAGTATTCCCTTGTGGGCATTTGGTTCAGGAACAAGATTATCAGTTATCGTCAAACTAATATCTATAATTTCTCCGGGCTGCGCTGAAGTTGGTTGATTAACTGATTCAAATAAACAGCCGGTGAAAAATGGCAATAAAGAAAGTGAGATTATGAATATTAAATATTTAAACTTCTTCAAGTTCATCTTAATTAAGTCCAATCATTACTGAAAACCTATGCACATTATCAAAGATGTTTTCGGAAAGAACAAAAGCATAATCAAATCTCGTTGAAATGCCTCCAAATATGGGAGGTATTATACCAAACCCGAAACTCCACTTTCCTTCATCAACATTAATTCTATGTCCTCCTCTTAATGCAACGTATTTTAATAATTGCAATTCAACTCCTATATTCACCCATTCATTATTATCAGTTGGGTGAACAAGCTCGGCAGCACCGGTTAGGACAAAATCTTCATTGATCATTAATTTATCTGAAGCACTGAGTCTGAAAAGTAGTGGTGTTCTAAAATCCTGATTTAATAAACGCATATCGGGTCCAAAATGCTGAAGTGAAAAGCCAAGTGTTAGATCTCTGAACCCTGTAGCGTAAACAGCTCCGACATCAAAAAGGACATTATTAATAGAGTAATCATCTAATTTTTCGTGAACATACTTAACCTGCAATCCTATAGATAATCTGTCGGTAAATCTTCTGGCAGCAGCAAGACCAAATACATAATCCCCGGCACTTACCATTCTTCCGGTTCCATCCGGCATTAATGCTGTTGTTTCTTCAAACTCTTTTATCTGAAGAGTTGCAGCACTTACTGCAAAAACAAAAGACATCAGAGGGAATGCAAACACTGCTGAATTATGTTTACTGCTTGCTAACCAACTATTATGTGATAATGAAACTTCATAGTTTTCTATAAATGCAATACCTGAAGGATTCCAGAATACTGAGTTTGCATTATTTACAAGACTTGCTACTGCCTCTCCCATTGCAGTTTCTTTTGCTCCAATACCAATTTTAAGAAACTGCAATCCTGCAGTCCCAGACTTAGAAAAATCAAACCCATAATCAAGCTGAGCAAGGTTTTCGCTTCCTGAAATCATCAAGATGATTACAACGATAATTATGTATGACTTTTTCATCTGTAACCTTTTACTTGATAATTATTATTGTACCTTGAGCATTACCCACGGCAGATTCAACAGTATAAAAATAAATTCCGGGTGATGTTCTCTGTCTTGAATCAGTTAGTTGATCCCATACTTCCTCACCAGAATTCAGATCTTCGTGTTCAAGAACCCGAACTAATTCGCCGCTTGATGTATATATTCTGATTGTGCAGATCGCAGGTAAGTTCGAAAAGATTATAAAATTTTCTGTGCCTAAAGTTGGGAACCCGGATACCTCTTTAAATGGATTGGGAAAAACTTTAACATTCAGAGTGTTGTCTGCCGGGCTTCGTGTAGCCGTTATAGCAGTTTCATTCCTATTAGTCATCCAGCTTTCCATTCCTGCACTATCTGCTGAAGTGACGGCATAAAAATATCCAGCACCAAGACTGATTGACTGATCTTCGAATACCCACTTATTATTCTCTGCATCAAAGAACCTGGTTCTATCGGTTGTCCGCTTGGGGTCAATCACTCTTATCATTGTAAAAGGACCAATAAATGATCTTTCACTACGATAAATTTTATATTCTTTGAAGTTTGATTTTCCGGATATAGGGTTTATCCAGTTGTCTTCCAAGGGAGACCAGGAAAGTGCGATTGTTTTATTGGATGGAAGAGTAAAAATATCAAATATTGGTGATGGAGGTGGAACTGATGATACTTGATAATTATTCTGAAAAAGATTCTGTGCTCTATCAATCGAATTATTTAATGAGTCCAAACCGTTAGTTAATAGTGGCTGCGAAATTAACCCGAGCAATGCTTGTTCTAATGGAATTCCATTCACAGCTTCTGCTGTGACAATTTTAACAGATGCATCAGGGGCTAAATTATAAGGGCCTGCACTCATAAGCATAAAAGGAGTAAGATGATCCCCGGCATTTGCCTGAAGAGTCCTATCTGTTCCATTTAGTATGTTGTATAAATTCAGCGAAGTTGAACTTTGAATTGTGAAAAAGCTTTCATTGTTAAGCAGTTGTGCCCAAAAAACATTTGACGGTTGAGGACGATTATCCAAAGTGGGATCAGCATATAAAAATGAAAAACCAGCATAACCTGTTATTCTTAATTCACCTACAAACTCCCAGAAATTACCAATGTCACCTAGAAGACTAAAATTCGGTGTATCATCCCGGGCAAAAATCATATTTCTTGTGGAATCGTATGCAACAAATTCATCAGTCCGGTTAAAATCATCTCCCCATCCGTTATGAACAACAAAGTCCTGATAGCTTGGTCTGATTAAATTTGGAAATCCAATATAGAGATTATCTACAACAGTAGGATTTTGATTTGTAATTACATATTCACAAATAACAAAATTATTTAATAATGGGAAGCTCCAAACACGACTCTTCCTTTCAATAGAAATATTTTCAGTAGTCTTCCATCGGGCAGTGATAACCTGTTCAGCTTCAGCCGGATTATAAGTTGGTGAACCAATAAAATTATCAACCCTTTCTATTGTTTCAAAAGTGCCGTTATCCACAAAACCAAATGGACCATTTTCTGTAAAGAATAAAGTACCATCAGATTTTTTCCCTCCGATCCACATTCCAGAACCGACCATATATGATCTCTGATCATCTTTATTCATTTCATTCGGACCACCTGGCCAATCCATACTTGGAAAATATTCAAATCTGTTGGTTGGGTTTGGTGCTCCGATAGTTCCGTTATCTTTCATTGTCTCCCAAAGATTTCCTCGGTCATGAATTTTAAAATCAGCATTGCGGACTTGCGCAGACAATGAGGTAATAAGAGCAAAGCCGATTATCAATAATTTTATTTTATTCATTGTAATTCTATAATCATTTTTTAGAAAGAATATTTAACACCGACGTAGAAACGTCTTGCATCATAATAATTCTGCCAACTGATATCATAGCCAGAAGCATCAACTGATGAGATCTTTCCGGATTCTACATAATTTTTTGTTGCGTTAGCATCAAAAACAACATCACCATAAGACCGAAGGTTTTTTATATCAAAAAGATTTGTAATCTGCAGATAAACTGTAAACTCGTGTGAGCCCAGAATTTTAATCCTCTTATCTATTTTTAAATCAACATTATGACTTGCAGGGAAACGGTAATTGTCATAAGTATCAGGGGCATCATTGGGTTGCAAATAAGTAAATGATTGACCACTTACAAATCTATACATAATACTTAAACTTGTTCCGTTCAATACAGTATTGATAATTGAACTTTCATCATAATCTGAATAACTCAAAAATAAGTTTGCTCGAAGAATATGCGGACGGCTGAAACTACGTTCAGTTGGAATTCTTTTATTCACTTCAGTGTCCCACTCATAAATAATATTTCCGTTTTCATCATATGTTACACGTCTCGGACTCGCCCTGCCTGTTGTTGATTTCGAAAAACTATAATTAAGATCGATGTTTATATATTGACTAAAAAGTGATCTGAGTGAAATTTCAAATCCTCTTGAATCCCCATAATCACCAGGGAAATAGGCAGCAAAGGATTGATTAGGAGAAATCTGATTTCTGAATGGATCATAACCTTTAACAGATCTGTCAAACAGTCCTACCCGTTCATCTGTCTGATCAAATACATCTTTATAAAATGCAGTTAAATCCAAAACAGCAATGTCATTAAAATTGTGTTTTATGCCGACTTCAAACATTATGGTTTTTTGAGGTTTGAGAGGTTCAACAGTGTAAGCAACAACTCGTTCAGGATCACCATCGTTTGAGGCGATATGTTTGGGATCCCTGCCTTCCTGTTCAGCAAGAGTTCTTTCTGCAATAATTTTCTCAACTAGATTTACGGGTCTGAAGTAAAGAAATTCAAACATCTGATCGAGCGGAGGCATCTGATAGTAATGTCCATAATTAAAATGAAGCAGTGAGTTTTCAGTTATTGGGAATGATACTCCGAAACGGGGACTTAACATATTGTATGATCTTGAAGGAATTCTATTTTTACTTAAAACGTTTTCATAAGAATATTTGACTCTGCCAAGGGAATCCACTTGATCAAGATCCGGATCTTTTGTTACATCATATAAAGGATCAATGGCAAGATTAAAATAATTTGTTCTTTCAAACCACATTCTGTTCGGATCAAAATAATCATAACGCAAACCGATATTTAAAATCATACTTTCAAATTCCATTTTATTCTGAATATACAATGCAAACTGTATAGGATGGAATGTTTCATTTAAACCTTTGTTTATCCAATCCTCTTGATTATCAGTAAATGATGGAAATCTCCAGCTTTCATTCTCCGCAAATGTATTATAACGAAATTCAAATCCGCTTTTTAAAAGATTGCTTGAATTGAATTGCCAGTTCAGATTTCCGACAAGCGAAATATCCCCCGAAGATGCATTATTCTTAATTATGGGAGAAAATTGATCAAATGGTTCATCTTCAAATCCGTCATATCTCATAAAACCAAAAAGAGTAGGATTTTGGCTTCTTCCTAATTCAGTATAACCACTTGATCCTTCCTGAAATTCTATGTTATATGAACTAAGTTTTGCCTCATAAAATAAATCATTACTAAGAACATGAGTGAACAATCCTGATAAACTCCAGTTATAAGTATCTATCAACGAACCCCATCCCCTGTAATATTTAGCCTGATTTGTAAAATCTCCGTTTTCCTGAAGTGTTGAATGAGCGTCATGATTATAGGTTCCATTAAGTCTTAATCTTATATCTTTCCCGCGTGTTGAAAAATTAAAAAAAAGATTTTCCGTATTTTTTGAAGGGCGAGGATGAGGCAATGTATATGCTTGCCTCTTAAATTGAGTAGAAATAAAAAACTTAATAGGTGTCTCATTCAGCATAACCAAAGGTCCACCTAAACTTGCATAAAGAGTATGATCGGGAATTTTTCTGTAGTCGTAAATCTGATTTTGCCGGTAAGGAGTCCACCAGGCGGGATCAAGAGTGCCGTCTTCAAGTGTGTTATCTAAATATTCTTTTTGCGTATTAGGATCATACAGATAATTTCCGAAATGGTGTTGACCTGGGAAGCCGAAAATATAATCTATGGAAGCATTAAACTTTTCAGAACCTTCTTTTGTAATAACACTAATCACACCAGATTGTGCTTCTCCGTATTCGGCTGTAAAGCCTCCTGTCATTATCTGAACTTCCTGAATTGAATTTATATTAAGATTAGTAAACGAGCCACCCCAGTCCGCTCTGCCATTCACCAAAGATGCAGTTCTTATTCCATCGAAGAACCATTTAATTTCATCCTGACTTCCACCTCGCACTGAATATCGAGATTCACCTCTTCCTGCAGACCCTAATCCACCAGCTACAGGAATAGGATCAAAGAAAACTCCGGCTTGAACAAACAAACCTTCTTTTGCGTCAATCACAGCCAATCTGATAATTTCTTCCACACCGAGAAACTGAATGCTCGCAGTAATGTCTTTCTGAATGACTGGTCTTTGTGCAACTACTACAACCTCACCTCCAATTTCAAGATTTGTTTCCTCAAGTTCAGCATCGATTCTTGTAGTGAGTCCGGCTCTGACTTTCACATCGTGCACAATCATATTTTTATAACCGATCATAGAAAATTTAATGGTATACTCGCCGGGAGGAACTTGCAGAATAAAATATTCCCCCTCAGTGTCTGTAGCTGATCCGTAATTTGTTCCATCTATTATTACATTAACACCGGGAAGTTTATCTCCTGTTTTTTTATCGATCACCGATCCTTGAATCTTACCTGTAACTCCGGCAATAACGTTAACGTAACAAAGTGAAATTAAAATCGGAAAGATTTTAATAAACACTGAAAAGATGTTTGCCCGGGATAATTTTTTCGAGTTGTAAAAACAATTTAGATTCATTTTAATACCTGAAGAGAATATTGTATTTCAATCTTTTAATCCACTCATTATAAAACCCTGAATGAAGTATTTCTGGAATACAAAAAAAATCAAAAGCATCGGCAGCATCATCAGCATAGATGCAGCCATTAACAACGACCATTCAGTAACGTACTGGCCAACAAACATTCCCAGACCAAGAGCAATTGTCCCTTTCGCCTGATCTGATAAATAGATAAGAGGCCCAAGAAAATCATTCCAAGAAAACATAAAAGTCAATATTGCAACTGTAGCAAGAGCAGGTTTCGCATTTGGTAAAACTATATTCCAGTAAATTCTGAACTCTGAACAACCATCAATTCTGGCTGAGTCAAGGAGATCTCTCGGTATAGAAAGAAAAAATTGCCTTAGAAGAAAAATACTGAATGCACTTCCGCCAAGAAATGATGGAAGAGTAAGAGGTTTAAAACTATTAAGCCAACCTATTTCTTTAAAGAATACAAAGACGGGTATCATAATAACTTGTATCGGCAACATCATAGATGCGAGAACAATAATGAATAAAAAATTTCTTCCGGGCCAGTTGAGACAGGCAAATGAATATGCCACTATTGAACTGGATAATACAGTACCGGTTATTATTATTGCTGAAACAAAAACTGAATTCTTTACATATAAAAGAAATGGAATCCTGTCAAAAACTTTTGAATAATTATCCCAATGAAATGTTTCAGGTATCCATTGTGGAGGAATTGTAAAAATCTGTGCATCTCCTTTCAATGAAGTTGAAAGAATCCATAAGAATGGAATTATGAAGAACAAAGCAAAGATTGATAACAATAAATAGATAAAAGTACTTTTTATAATTTTTCTGTTTGTTTGAGTTTTCACTTTGTAACTCCATCATAATGCACCCACCTCTTGCTTAACCTGAATTGAATAACAGTTATGATAAGACTTATGACCAGAAGCAGCCATGCAAGTGCTGAAGCATAACCCATCTCAAAATCATTGAATGCTTTATTATATAAATATAGATTATAAAACATAGTGGAGTTTAGCGGACCGCCTTGAGTCATAATGTATGCTTCAACGAAAACCTGTAGGGAAAAAATGATTTCAAGCACTGACCATAAGAATATTACCGGAGAAAGCATAGGAATAGTTATGTTTTTAAATTTAGCCCACCATCCGCCGCCATCAATATCAACAGCTTCAAAAAGATGTTTTGGAACCCCTTGTAATGCCGCAAGAAATACCAGCATTCTTCCTCCACCGATTGACCATACACTCATAAGAACCATTGAAGGTTTTGACCAATTAGGATCAAGTAACCAAAGCGGGCCGGGAATTCCCATATAGGCTAAGAAAGAATTTATTAATCCAAACTGAGGATTGAACATCCACAACCAGACTACTGATAATACAACTCCGGTTACAATTGAAGGTATGAAATAAATGGTTCTGAAAAATTTTACACCACGAACAGCATTGTTTACTAATACTGCCAATAGTAATGAGCCGATGATGCAAAGTGGAACTCTCAGTACTGTATAAACTAAAGTGTTGGATATAGAAATCCAGAAATAAGGATCTTCAAAAATTAATTTCTCATAATTACCAAAACCGATGAACTGTGGAATACGTAAAACATCATATCTGCATAAGCTATAGTAAATAGACATGATCATTGGATAGAGACCGAAAATGATAAATCCAATAAACCACGGCATCATAAAAAGTATCCCGAATACTGCCTGCTGTTTATTAAACTTATTTATTTTAAAATGGATCATGTTATTTTTTATTTAATGGAAACTTGACTTCGGACGTAATTATCATATTCTATCGTCTCATCTAAATGAATCTGAATTGTTTTCTCAGCTTGTTTCAGAGCATCGAATGGAGATTGTATCTTATGAACAACACGTTCCTGTGCACCCATATATTCCCTCCAGAATACATCGTGAACTAATGGAACAACCGTCGGTGTTTTGCTGTGTTCAAGCAGATCTACAAAAATTTTATTAGATTCATTTAATGAAAGAAACGCGGGATTATTTGCTGTTAGTTTATTTGAAGGAAATAAAAGTGCTTTTTGTCTTTCTGCCTCGGTTAGTTGGATATTTTTTTGAACAGCAAATTTCATAAACTCCCAGGCTGCTTCCTTATTCTTGGCGCCTCGTGGAATTGCTAACCACCAACTACCTGTGGATGAAACAGGTGCATATCCTTTAAATGTTGGAATTTCAGCAACTCCATAATCAAGGTTTTTATTATACAGTTTAATTTGGTCAGGGAATGAATTATCCAACACCATCATAGCAATTTTTTCTGAAATGAAACCGTGTTGTTCGGCAAATCCAAATCCGGCTATGAAAGTTGAAACATCTTTGATATTGAACTGACTATAAAAATTAACAGTCCAATTAAAAGCCTCGATTGTAGGTTGATTAGTCAGATTAACCTTAGCTCCATCAATTGATAGTATCTGAGCACCCAGTTCCCAAGCCATAATAATGGAAGTTTGAACATTCCCGTAGGTTGGAATGAATCCCATCTGTTTGAAATTTCCTTTTTCATCTTTCTTAATAAGCCATGATGAATATTCCAAAACATCATCCCAGGTTTTAGGCGGGTTTTCCGGATCAAGTCCTGCTTCTCTGAATAGCTTTTTATTGAAGAAGAAGGCATAGGAATTTGAGTAGAGTGGTAGAGCATAAATATTATCTTTAAATCGCATCTCACTCCATAGTGCTGAAAAAAATATTGTGGAATCGAAGGAATCACGTTTTATCAAATCGTCTAAAGGTGTGAGCGCTAACCTGGTTGCCCATTTTGCAACCGGTGTAACAAGGAAAACTAAATCAGGAGGGTTTTCGCTTAGTATTGAAGTGAGAATTTTCTTTTCGTGTTCATTCCATGGAAGAGGTGTTGGCTCAACGATAATATTTTCATGTGTTCGGTTAAATTCAGTTACATGGAATGGTTGCTCTTTCATTGCACTAACCATCCAGTATTTTAATCTTATCTTGCCGTCATTTGGTGGTTTACTATCAGGCATAAACAGGAATAAGCCCATAGCTATAAGAACTGCCAGACTCAGAACAATTTTAATTATTTGTTTCATTCTTCCGGATTTAGTTAGTACGTAAAAATTTTAATCGCACTACCTCATTTGAATTCTTAACGACTTTACATCTTCTTCATGGCTATTAAGTAGTTATCATTTACCTTTCTGAATCTCAATCGAGTAAGTAAAATGCTCAGCATTATAATACCCGATATTGTATTCAACCGACCTTCCACCAGGATCGAGAACAAATCTTTTTCTTTTAAGAACCGGCGAACCAATTTTAACTTTTAATTTCCCAGCTATATTTTCATCAGCTAGTTTTGCACTTATTTCTTCTCGTGATGTTGCAACCACTGTCGCGTATTCTTCCTCAAGCATTTTGTATAATGGTTTACTGAAATCTTCTTTCCCTGTTAAACCAACTCTTGGATGAAAATAGGATAAGAAATAGACAATCGGCCCTTCGTCTAACCCGCGAAGCCTTTCCATACAGAGAATATCTTTATGTTGTGAAATAGAAAAAAAATTCCTAATTGTTTCATCCGGTTGAACCCAGCTGACATTAATTTCATAAGTTTTAAATGCAATCCCCTTTTTATTCATCTCCTGTGTAAAGCTATGCCAACTATCTAATCCGGTGACGACATTATTATTATCAGATACTTTGGTTCCTATGCCCTTTTTTCTGATGAGTAAACCTTCATACACTAAACGATTGGTAGCATGCCTAACTGTATTCCGGGAAATACCTAACCTCTTTGCGAGTTCAACTTCGTTGGGTAACATTTTACCTTTGCTGTATTCAGGCAGCTCAATCATCTCTCTTAGCATTCTCTCTACCTGAACATGTAGTGGAAGAGCACTTTTATGATTTATTTCAATTACCATATTCAATAGAAAAGTTTAATTGCATATTTAATTTATTAATTAACTATTTTATTATGTCCAAATGTTCATACATTTGAACATAGTTAAACTTAATCTGTAAAAAACCTTTTGTCAAGAAAAATTTAATAACTTATTTTTTTAGTTTAATTTTATCACAATCGATTTATGATTATTTGGTCATCGGTTTTTAAAAACAGGTAGAAATAATCAAACGGCATAGAGAATAATTCCTATAAAAAATTATAAATCAATATGAATGACAAAACTGAATTTCAGCATAAAGTTGCTTTGGTTACCGGTGGTGCAATGGGTATTGGTTGTGCAGTAGCTAAATTACTTACGCAAAGAGGTGCCAAAACACTTATAGTTGACAAAGCTGAAGATGAGGGATTAAAGATTGTTTCAGAGATTAATTCTTACGGAGGTAGTGCGGATTTCTTCAAAGCTGATGTTTCAATTATTCAAAATTGTTCTGATGCGGTTAAGAAAGCAGTCGAACTTTATGGCAGATTAGATATTATTTCAAACAATGCCGGTATTCAGCGATATGGGACGGTTGAATCAACTACAGAGAAAGAGTGGGATGAAGTTATGAATATTAATCTAAAAAGTGTTTTTTATATCTGTAAGTTTTCAATTCCTCATCTTAAAAAAACTAATGGAAGCATTGTTAATATGACCTCCGTTCAAGCATTTGCGACTCAAAGAGGTGTTGCCGCTTATACTACTTCAAAACATGCCCTTATCGGTTTAACAAGGAGTATGGCGATAGATTATGCACATGATAGAATACGCGTGAATTGTGTCGCACCGGGAACAGTCGATACCCCTATGCTGCGATTTGCAGCCTCGCTGGATCCTGATCCGGAATCCGTTTATGAAACTTGTAGAAACATGCATCCATTAGGAAGAATTGCAAAGGCTGAAGAAGTCGCTGAAGTTGTAGCGTTTCTTGCTTCAGACCGAGCATCTTTCGTGACCGGAGCTTGTTATATAGTTGATGGAGGATTACTTCTTCCACTCGGTGGTGAACCAAAAACATCCCAGGAATAAAAATGAAAATAGTAGATATAAAAGCAACCACTGTATCTGTTCCGCTTGAAGCACCATTAAGGCATGCAAACGGAGCTCATTGGGGAAAATTTGTGAGAACCATTGTTGAAGTAGTAGCAGATAATGGTTTAGGAGTTGAGCTGGATTATGATAAATTAAAAGCAATATTCCGAATTGTACAAAGAACTAGGCGATTACCAATATGACGGAGATTCGGGTGGACCAAACTGGTTCACTGTTTTGCTCAAAAAAAACTATGCTGATCCAAACATAACATTAGAGATATAAAATGCAATTAGATGATAATATATTTTATACAACTCTGGATCTTATGGCAGGAGTCCCGCTTAATGTATATGCCTTACGAGGAAGTGAATATTCAATTCTAATTGATACAGGTATAAAGAGTATGCGAGAGCAGGTTCTTGCTTTATGCAATGAAACTACTAACATCCGTAATGTGCTAATCACTCATGTTCATGCTGATCATATCGGATGTAATGTTGCTGTTAAACATACAACTGGTGCACAGTTTTATGCTGCAGGCGCAATTCCCTGGATCGAAAATATGGAGACACATTATCTTGAATTTTGTATTCCTTCCGAGCATCTGCCGGATTCACAAGAACAAAGAGATGAAATTCTTGGATTAATGGATGGGCCTGTGAATGTTGATGTTGTTATAACAGAAGGAATTAAATTCCGACCTGATAGTAATATTGAATTAGAGACAATTGCTCTGCCAGGCCATAAATTAGAAGAGGTCGGATTCTTAAATCGTGCAACAGGTGATTTTTTTACCGGTGATATTCTGCTGGCATTGGCCGCACCATTTTTTCACGGATTTCAGACTACACGTGGATTCAGAAATAGTCTAAAGAAAATCAGAGAATTAATTAATGAAGGAAAGATTAATCGAATCCTTGCAACACATCATCATCCTCTTAATAAAGAAAAAGCATTTGAGGCAATTAAAACTACAGAATATTTCCTGGATAGTGTGGAGCAGGCTGTTATTCAAGAATCAAAAGGAATTGATTTTCCTAGTTTATGG
>Ga0105107_10002424_pt1 | contig 12282 bp, 10 predicted proteins | sample PPLLaktember2015_6_FD_79335 | JGI IMG/M metagenome (GOLD analysis project Ga0105107, IMG submission 79335) | Freshwater sediment microbial communities from Prairie Pothole Lake near Jamestown, North Dakota, USA - PPLs Lake P8 Core (1) Depth... | ecosystem: Environmental > Aquatic > Freshwater >... | reverse complement strand
GGACCGATCCAACGCGCTCCTCGGGCTCGCGCCCGATGAGGCGAGCGCGCGCTTCGGACGGATCAACGCGCTCATCGGATCGCTTTTCACGCGGTATCCCGCGCTCGCGGATGCTGCGGCGCGCGAGGAGGCGCTCTGCGCCGCATGCGACGCCGAGGGCATCGCGCGTGCCTGGCAGCATTATATGAAGGCGCTTCCCGCCGCGCTCGAGACGGCGGGGTGGCTGGGGCTCGGGGCGCCGGCGGGCCGGCTCGCAGCCGGAGCCCCGGCGGGAATACCGGCGTCGGGCATCGCGGCAAAACCGCTTGCGCAAGGCGCCGCATTGCGCCCCCCGCTCACCTGCAAGATGACCCAGCTCATCATAGGTTTCGGCCTCTGCGCCGTGAAGTCGGGAGGCTCGCTCATCTTCTACACGCTCTGCGCGTACGGAGTCTTCTGCAGCGCGTGCGACGGCGGCGCTTCCGATGCCATCTGTCCGTAGGGGGAGGGGATCATGACAACGATGATCATGGTGATCGCGCTCGTCGTCGCGGGCTTCGTCCTCGGGAATACGCGCTTCGCGAGGAAGCTCAGCTCGCGGCGCTTCATGCCCGTCGTCTATGCCGCCGCGGCGGTCTTCTGCGCGGTTCGTCTTTACCAGAGTGTCGCGGGGAACACCCGTGTATGGCCCTACATTATCCTCGCGGTGTTCTTTCTCGGGGGCGCGATTGAGAGCGCTCGAGAGTCGGGCATTTTCAGGAAATCCTGACGGCCGGCCGGAAGGAAGGCAGGGCGCTCCCGGGAGCGGAGGCTATCTGGTACCGGGGGCGCCCTTCACATACGCCATGCGCGCCGCGAGCTCCGCCTGGCGCGCGAGGTCGATCGCCTCGGCGAGCACCCGTGCCGCCTCCTGCGGGCTGTGGAATCCCGTGCTGTTCTCGGACGATATGAAGTCCCACCGGAGCTGGGCGGAACGGTGCAGACGCAGGGCATCTCCGAGCGCGCCGTCGCCGGCCCCCGCCGCGCGCGCGGCGACGATCGCGTCGATGGCGGCAAGGAGCGCCTTTTCGGTGCGGCCCAGCAGCGCAGCCGTGCGATCCTGGATGCTTATGACGCGCTCGTTCAGCTCCTCCTTCGTGAGGTGATGGCACGTCTGGCACGCCTGCTCGAGGCCGTTGAGGGGGCTTCGCACCCAGTGATCCGATATCTTCATGCTTCCCTCGCGCACGTAGGGCATATGACAGTCCGCGCACGTGACGCCGGTTTTCGCGTGGACACCGGTGCCCCAGAGCTCGAACTCCGGATGCTGGACCTTGATCATCGGGGCGCCCGTCTCCTTGTGTACGAAATCCTTGAACGCGTATTCGTCGTAATGCGCCTCGATGGAGTCGATCGAGCGTCCCCTGCTCCACGGGAACGTAAGGATCTTGTCGTCCCCCTTGAAGTAGTATTCGACGTGGCACTGGGCGCAGACCCAGGCGCGCATCTCCTGGCGCGTTGCCTTCTTGAGGTCGACTCCTGCCGCTTCCATCGCGATGCGGAAGGCCGGCCGCGTGATGCGGAGCTCCATCGTCTCCGGGTCGTGGCAATCGGAACAGGAGGAGCCCGTCTTCGCGCGGGCCTTGAGCGAATCGTAGGGACCGCGGTTGAACGCCTCCCATCCCATCTCCTCTATCATGAGGGGCGCCTCCGCCGCGTGGCAGTTGAGGCATGCCCCCGGCTGCTGCACGACCTTCACGCGTTCCGTCTCCGCCTGGTCGGTCGCCGCGTAGTAATGCCCGCGCTCCTCGTTGTAATCGATGCTGAATGCGTTCCCCGCCCAGAGGCGCTTGAGGGCCGGGTTGCGCTCGAGCTTGCTGTAGGGCTTCGAGCCGCCGTATTTCGTCTCGCCGTAGTCGAGCTTCGTCTTGACGAAGGAGTCGTGCTCGAACGCGAAGTTCTTTCCCCAGACTGCGGGATCGATCTCGGTCTTCGATATCTCGACCACCTTGAGGGGGTAGCTCAGCGCCTCGCGCTTCTTCGTGCTGATGTTCACGAGGAGCGCCGCCGTCACGATCGTGAAAGCGGCGGCGAGGATGAAGATCACGGTGTAGAGCGCGTTCGCGCGCGAGAATCCCCGAATGCTCATTGACACACTCCTTCTCTAGTATCGCTCGCGGTGCCCGACGCTGCCGTGGCACGAGGTGCAGTCGATATCATTTCTTGCGTATGAGGTGAACATGCGGCTCACCATTGTCTCGTGGCAGCGATGGCAGTTGTCGCTCGCGATCCCGTTATTCATGGACTTGATCATGATCGGGTCCGGGTATCGCCCCGTTGTGAACGCGGCGCTGTGATTCCACCCGTTGATCGCCTTGACGGCGTACTTGCCTGCGACGTTGTGCGGGGTGTGGCAGGCGTTGCAGGTGGCGGACGCCCGGTGGCTCGAGCGGTTCCATGCATCGAACTGCGCGCGCATGATGTGGCAGTTCATGCAGGTTTTCGGGTCGTCGAAGAGGTACGAGAGACCGCTCGCATAGAGGAAGGTGAAAATGGCGAGCCCGCACGCGGCGCCGAGAACGGCCGCGAGGATGTGATTTCGCCGATGCATGAAACCTCCGGGGGCGCTCGACGGGCGCCCCGCGCCTCGCGCGGCTGCCTTCGCCCCTCGCGGTCCCGCCCGCGGGTCACCAGTCGAGAATGCGCCGCTCTCCCTCGAGGGCGCGGATGCCGGTGACCTCCTGGCTCACCTCGATCACGCCCCGGTAGGCGCCGGCCGCATCATAGAGCGGGAAATACCGGATATGAATGAATGCCCCCTGCGACTGGATCCAGAACTCCGCCACGTCCTTTTTCTTCTCCCTGAAGCTCTTGAGAATGTCGTTCACGACGTGGACGCTCTTGTAGGGGTGGCAGTTCTGCACGGCGCGGCCGATGATTGCGGGGCTCCGCGGGAAGATGCGGTGCTCGGTCGCCGTATAGTAGCGCACGATGTCGTTCTCGTCGACGAAGGTGACATCGAAGGGGAAGCGCTTGAGCATGAGATCGATTTGCCCGGGGGTGAGCGCCCCCTCGGAGAGCCTGAGCGCGCCGGCCGCGCTCGCGGAGCCGGTGCCAGCCGGGGCCTCGGGGCTGCCCACGGCTCTCGGCTCCGCCGCGCCATACGCGCCGCCCGTCCCGGGAGGCGCCGCCGGCGCCCCGTGTATCCCCGCGTACGCCTGCGCGAGCTTCTCATCCCATTCGCCCGCGGGCTTCACCCAGGCGTAGCCGATTTCCGCCTCGCCGCGCTTGATGGCGAACCATTCAGCGTCCCCGAGCTTTCGCGCGGCCGTCGGATAGAGAATCTTCTCCTCGAGGAATATCATCTTCTTCACGGACGATTCGAGGGCCTTCATCTTGTCGTGCACGGCTGCCCAATCGCCGCGCTCGCGGAGCGACTCGATCTCCTTGATCGCGGCGCGGATCTCGTCGTGCTTGCTCCACATCACCTTCGTGGGCCCGGTGAAGCCCTTCTTCTCGAGCGCGGGGAAGAGCTGATTCTCTTTGCGGGCGTAATGTTTCTCTATTTCCCGGAAGGTTCGCCAGCCCTCCGCGAAGGCCGCGGCGCCCGCCTCGCCGGGCGATTTCTTGAGGCTTTTCGCCCGTTTCGCGAGGTCCTTGATGAGCTCCTTCGCCCTGCGATTCTCCTCCATGAAGGTGTGGATCGGATGCCCCGGCGATTTGGACGGTTTCCCCCCCTTCGCGAGCGATTTCTCGAAGACCTGCACGTGCACGTCGCAGAGCCGCCGTATCTCGTCCGGGGGAAAACCCTCCTCGATGAGGGAGCTTTCCATCGCGGCGATCTCCTCGGGCGAGGTGTCCTTTATGATCTTCGCGAATTTCTTCTTGAGCTTGCCGGCGCTCACGCCCGCGTGAAGCTCCCTGATGATCTCTTTCAGCTCTTCCCTGCGTTCCATAGTATCGTTCCGCCTAAAATGCGAAATCGACCAGCATCGAGTAGATGTCCTCGGTGGCGGTGTTGTCCGTCGCCTCGAGGATTCTATGCGTGTACTCGGCGTGCAGCGCCACGTTCACCGCGCTCCAGTCGCCGATGTAGTAACGGATGAGCCCCGAGTATGCGGCGATCTCGGCGGCGCCGGTGTCCTCTGACGGCGGCTCGACCCAGTTATAGAGCGCGGAGGCGACGAGCCGGTTGTTCCAGAGCCCCGCGTAGTCGAGCTCGACGAATCCGCCGCCATACTCGTAGTCCTTCGTCTCCTCGATGAGCTCGTACGAGTCATTGTCGACGCCGCGCATGTACAGGGCGGCGAGATTGAAGGTCATCCAGTTCAGGCTCACCGCGCCGCCGTAGCGGTAGTACGCCTTGTTGTCGCAGCCGGCGACCTCGCCCGTTGGCGAAGGTATGCTGAGGCTGTCCGAGAGGGAGGTCGGCCGCTTGCCGTAGCAGACGAACGCCCCAATCCGCTGGCCGGCGTTCTGGCCGTCCCCCGCGCCGATAGTCTGCGACAAGGTGAGGTAGACGTCCTTGAACTTGTTGTTGTCGGGGAGAGCCCCCGTTCCGTTTACGACGCCGAGGCCGTATTTAAACCCCATCCTGAAATGCCCCGACGCCTCGAAACCGATCTGATTGTCGCCGAAGAGAAAATTGTTGCCGGGCGTCTGGTACTCGTAAACGTCGTAGGGCGACAGAAGATAGTAGGAACGCTTGGAGCTCATGAGATGGTACGCCGGCTCGAAGCGTCCGATGCGCAGGTTCAGGGCGTCTTTGACGATGTTGCTAAAGACGATGCTCACCGACTCCAGAGCCCCGGGCTGGGATTCGCTGGAGCCCGTGTAATCGCCGAATGGCTCGTCGATCCGCGGCGTGTAGATCAGAAGCACGGAGACGTTCTTGTGCAGCACGCCCGCGGCGAGGAGGTCGAGCCCCTTGACCCCGAAGCCGCTCGTCGTCTGCCCCGACGCGTCGTCGGTCGGCTTCACCGTGTAGCCGTTCCAGCCTGTCGAGGTCCGAAAGGCGATAGGCGTGTGGGAATCGAAGAGGGTCTTCTCTCTGCCCTCCTGGTTGGGGAGCTGGTAGCCGTTGTCGCGGTAGCGCTGGCCCCAGTCGTTGAGCTTCGGATAGGCCGTGTGGCACATCATGCAGTTGAAGCCGTATTTTCTCGCGAATGCGGGGATCGCCTGTCCCGGCGAAGAAAGCGCGAGCGGGAGGGCGATGAGAACGAGGAGAATGACAAATATCTTTTTCATTTTCATCGCCTCCTTACTGCGGCATTTCAGATGCCGGAACCGGTTTGACGTCCGCGACTTCGGGGTTGAGACTCGTGAGCCCGTGCTCGAGGAATGCGACAAGGGCGTCGATTTCCCCCTTCGAAAGCCCGAGGGGGATCATCATGCGATCGAGGTTTTTGTCCTGCAGGCCGCCCCCCTTGTTGTAGAAGACAATCACGTCCTCGACTGTTTTCTCGTTGCCCATGTGGAGGTAGGGCGGGCGGAGACCCACATCGCGCATGGTCGGCGTCTTGAAGGCGCCCATATCTTTGGGATTCTTCGTTATGTCGTAGCGGCCGTTGTCCGGCTTCTCCATATCGGGGTGTGTGCCGAGGTTATGGAACCGCCCGTCGCTGAAGTTCGGTCCCCAGTGGCAACAGGTGCAGCGCCCCTTGCCGTTGAAGATCTCGAGGCCACGGCGCTCGAGCTTCGTGAGCGCCGTCTCATCACCCTTCACGAAGCGGTCGAAGGGAGAATCGGTCGTCACGATCGTCCGCTCGAACGCCGCGATCGCCTGGGCGACCTGATCAACCGTGATCGGGGTCGTCCCGAAGACCGTTTTGAATTCCTCGACATAACCGGGGATATCGTTCACGGTGCGGATCATGACCTGGTGCGTGTTGCCCATCTCTATGGGGTTCTGGATCGGCCCCTTGGCCTGGTCCTCGAGGCTCGGGCTGCGGCCATCCCAGAACTGGAGAGGATTATAGGCCGAGTTGGAGGCCGGAGGCGATCGGCGGCCACCCATCTGGCCCTTTATCCCCTTGCTCGTCGGGCCTTCGTCTGACCAGCCCATCGTCGGGCTGTGGCACGTGGCACAGCTGATCGTATTGTCCTGCGAAAGCCGCGTGTCGAAATAGAGCTGCTTGCCGAGGAGTATCTTCCGCGCGGTCTGCGGATTATCCGGCGGGATGACCGGCGGGGGCAGCACCCCGAGCTTCTCCGGCCCGAGCCAAAGCGCGCTCGTCTCCGTGACAGGCGGCGCGGCGGGTTTCGCCCCGTCGCCACCGGCGAGAGCCGCGATCGGCGCGAGCAGCGCCGCAGCGGCAAGGAACGCGACCAATCTGTTCATACCGTCCTCCCTCCTGTGAAATATCCTCTATGATGCATCATATCGTGACGCCGTAGCATTCGGTGAACGCCGCCCGCGCGTAGTCGATCGACGCGTAACCGAATCCTTCGTCTCCCCAGAGCGCCGTTCCCCAGCTGTTTCTGACGATGAAAGTATCGGGCGTGTAGCCCACGAGGACGACGGCATGGCCGCCCCGCGCCGTGTTCGCCTTGTATTTGACGAGCTTCCCCTTGGTCGCCTTCGCGTTCATCCAGGTGTCGTCGACGTCGAGCCGCGCGAGGATAGGTCCCTGCGTGGCGAGCCACCGTCGCCAGCTCTCGAGGTCGCGGCCGAGATTGAAGTAGCTCGCTACTTTAAGCTGCGCCGCGATCGCATAGAAGGTGGCCGTCGATCCCTGGAACAGCTCGGCCGACCGGAAAGGGAGAATGGCATCTCTCACGGCGCCGTACTTGCGGGCGATATCGAGGGCGGCCTTGAGGCTCGTCCCGTCCTCCTCGATGAAGGTCGTTGGGGGGGCCAGAAACTCGTCCGTCTCCTTCGCGGCCATCCAGATGAACCGGACGGAGAGCCGCTCGTTCTTGGCGATTTTGCCGGTTTTGGCGAAATGCCAGCGCAGCAATCCATCCGCCGAGGCCCAGCCGACGCAGGAGCCGGTCGCGCCCTGATCGCCGATCCCCCACCAGCTCTCGCGGAGATCGGCGCTCTCGGGAATCACGCCTGGGGGAGCGGCCGCCTTTGCCGCCACGGCGTTATCGAACGTCCAGTCCTTCTCGGTGTTTTTCGAGGGCAGACAGTTGAGAATGCGGTGAACGGGCCTTTTCGCCGGCATAGGATCCTCCCTTCGCAATGGGGGAAGGGTAGCGCGCGCGCGGCGAAAATTCAACCGTGGAATGTATTGAATGCATTTGCAATTACGCGGGATTTAAAGTAGACTCCGGAACGATTATTCTTTGCAAGGAGGCAGAAGATGAAGCGAATCGGTGCTTGCTTGGCGCTCGTTGGTTATCTGGTCGTCGCGGCGGCGGGCGCCGCCTTTGCCGGTGATGAGCCGGGGCGCGCATACGGGTTCCGGATCGGCTATGGCAAGGACCCCGATCAGTTCGTCGCGGGGCTCCAGGCCGACCTGGGGAGCGTCTATAGAAATATCCATTTTGTTCCGAGCATCGACGCGGGCTTCGGCGAGCACGTGACGACCATCGGCTTCAACGGCGATCTGAAGGCGTTTCTGCCGCTGCCCAAGGCGACAGCCGCGCTCTATGTCCTCGCGGGGCCGACGATCGAGATATGGTCCCCTGACGAGGGAGACGGAGACACCGAGATCGGCGTCTACCTCGGCGGCGGGATCCGCGCGGGTTTCGGCGAAAAGGGCTGGTACAATCTCGAGGCGCGATTCGGCATCGGCGACGTGCCCGAACTCAGGATACTGCTCGGGATCCTTTTCGGCGGGCGGTAATATCAGAGCTTCCAGGGCTGCCGCGCCCCGGAGCTCTCGGCATTCATCATAATGATATGGAACGTGCGCGGATCGACGATTTTTGTGCCGCGATGCTCGCGGAGCGCGAGAAGGTCAGGAACCTCTTCCCCCCTGAGTCGTATAAGCCTCATGAGCCGCCCCATCCATGCACTCATAACAATGATTAATGTGCTCGGGACAGGCACGCTCGCCGCGGCAGATGATGCCTTCGCCCCCGCCTATCGCCCGGAGCTCAGGGTCGAGCGCGCGGCCGGGGCCGTTGTCGTTGACGGCGATCTGAACGACGCCGGGTGGCGCGGCGCGGCAAAGGCCGCGAACTTCGCCGAGCACAATCCCGGCAATCAGACCAAGCCGGCGGTCGACACCGAAGTGCTCATCACCTACGACGACAAGAATCTTTACGTGGCTTGGATCTGCCGCGACAATCCTGACGAGGTGCGGGCCGCGTTCTGCGAGAGGGACAATATGTTTTCGGGCGACTACGTGATCCTCTGCATCGACACCTACGGAGAGGCGACACACGCCTACGAGATCGCCGCAAACCCGTACGGTGTCCCCGGGGACCTCCTCTTCTCCTCCGCATACGGCGAGGACGGCGGCTACGATATGATCTTCGAGTCGGCGGGGCGGATCACCGACTCCGGCTGGGTGGCCGAGATGGCCGTCCCCTTCTCGAGCCTGCGCTTTCCCGACCGCGAGGAGCAGATCTGGAGAGTCGACTTCTGGCGCAACCGCCCCCGGGAGTCGCGTTACCAGTACTCATGGGCGGCTTACAACCGCGACGATGAATGCTGGCCGTGCCAGTGGGGAACCATCAGCGGCATATCCGGCGTCAAGTCGGGTTCGGGGCTCGAGCTCCTGCCGTCGGTCGTCGCTCACGAATCCGGCTCCCTCGGCGATGACGGCGAGCTCGACAACGGTCCTCTCAAGGGAGACGTCGGCCTCGGCATCACATATGATCTGAGCTCCGAAATGAGCGCCGAGGCAGCGATAAACCCCGATTTCAGCCAGGTCGAGACCGACGTCGCGCAGATCGACGTGAACTCGACATTTGCCCTGTTCTATCCCGAGAAACGCCCCTTCTTCCAGGAGGGGAGCGACCTCTTCAACACCTATTTCAACGCCGTCTACACGAGATCAATCAATGATCCCCTCGTCGCGGGAAAGCTGACATGGCGAAATGGCTCGAACAGCATGGCGCTGCTGACCGCCCGTGACGAGCACTCGGTGATCATTCTCCCTTTCGAGGAGCGGAGCGAGTTCGTCGAGAACGGCAAGAGCTACTCGAATATCCTGCGGTTACGTCACGATCTCGGCAAGCAATCGCACGTGGGGCTCATCGCGACAAACAGGTTTTTCGACGGCGGAGGCATGGGCTCTTTGGTCAGCTTCGACTCGCAGGTGCGGCTGTCGGAAAGCAATTCATTCAGGGTCCAGGCGCTCGCGTCGCACACCGAGGAGGTCGAAAACCTCGCCCTCGTGCCGGACAGCGCCTTCAATGTCACCCGGTTCGATGACGGCAAATACACAGCCGGCCTCGACGGCGAAAGCTACTGGGGGCACGCGCTCGCGGCCGGCGCGAGCCGGAGCACGAGCAACTACGAGGTGGCCCTGCATTACACCGAGTACAGCCCCACCTTCCGGGCTGACAACGGTTTCGAGCCGCAGAACAACCAGCGCATGGCCTCGGCCGATTTCGGCGGCATCCTGCGGTTCGAGAAGAGCAAAGTGCTGGAATATGTCGAGAGCGAGAACAACATCGCCCGAAAGTGGAATTTCGACGGCGTTCAGAAGGACGAATGGATCAACACGAATCTCGAGGTCGCGTTCCGCGCCGCCCAGACCGGCATGCATGCCCAGTACATGGCGAGCAATGAGCGGTTCCAGGATATCCAGTTCAACGGGATCTGGGCCGTGCATAACTGCATCAGCACCCAGCCCTGGGACGCCCTCAAGCTCAACGGGAACGTCAACTACGGGCACCGCATCGCGCGCCACGCGCTGGTCATGGGGAAGCAGCTCGACTACGGGATCTCGGCGACCTTGAAGCCGATCGACCGCCTGACGGTCTCCGCCTCATACGGTTACAGCCGGAGCGACGCCGTCGACTCGGGGGAGAGGCTCTTCTCGCAGTCCGTCTTCTGGTCGCGTCTGGCGCTTCAGATGTCGCGCGAGCTCTCGGTGCGGTTCATCGGGCAATACAACGACCGCTGGAAAACGTGGGACCTCGATCCGCTCATCACCTACCGCATCAACTCGCTCACGATGTTCTACATCGGCTCGACCCACAACTATCGCGGTTTCGACTTCGCCGAGGACGGGCGCAGCGGCTGGGATCTCACCGACCGCCAGTTCTTCATGAAGGTGCAGTACCTCTTCCGGATCTAGCCCGACAGATCAGGCCCGACAGGGGCTTGAATTCTTTCCTCCGATGGTCTATAATTAAAGCACATTCACAATTAAATCGGGCAGAGGGATGGTTCTTTTTCCGATTGCGAGGTGCATCATGGGTCTGCTACGAACTGTCATCGCCGCGTCCATCTGCGCCCTTGCGGCCACAACGGCCGCCGTGGGAGGGCTCCACGCCCAATGGCTCGACGGCTACGGTTACCGATGCCCAGTGATCCTGCAAGGCATCGCGGGGGATTCCCTCGTGAACTACCAGGTGAGGCTCCCGGTCGGCGGTACATTCGACTTCGCCAAGACGACCAGCGATGGAAGAGATATCTGCATCACGCTAGATGATGGCGTGACACTCGTGCCGTTTTGGCTCGAGAAATGGGATGCCGTCGCCGGGATCGGCTCCGTGTGGGTCAAGGCCCCGCTCATAACGGCTGATGATACGCTGCTCTACATGTACTATGGCCACGCCGCGGCCACATCCTGGTCGAACGGGGATTCGACATTCGAGGTCTATGATGGATTCGAGGATTACAACGTCGGCACGTCTCCCGAGATCATAAGTCCCAACCCGGGCGAATGGTCGCGGTATGCGGGAAATCCCATTCTGACCCCGGGGGCTCCAGGCGCCTGGGACGATCACGGAGCGACGTTCGCGAGCGTCATCTATGACAGCACCGCCACCGAGACGCCGTTCCGGATGTACTACCACGGGTATTCGTTCACGGGCGTTCATCAAGTCGGGCTCGCGACAAGCCCCGACGGCATAACCTGGATGAAGTACGCGGGGAACCCCATCATGGCGCCTGGGCCGGGGATGTGGGATGGCCAGTCGGTGCGGGTGCCGATGGTGTGGAAAGAGGGACCCACCGACTACCGGATGATCTATACGGGATACGGGAGCGGCGGTATGCAGGTGGGCTACGCAACCTCTAGCGACGGTATCACGTGGACGAAATACGCGGGGAACCCCGTCTTCAACGATCCGACATGGTGCCACGGGCAGACGGAGAACTGGGGCGTAATGAAGGTAGGCGCCCAGTACCTGATGTGGTACAGCGATTTCGGGATGAGACAGTCGGGGATCGCGATATCCACGGATCTCGTGAATTGGGCGCCGTATACCACGGCGCCGGTCTTCGCATCGAGCGGGATCCCGAGCGACGACCGCTACTCGCAGTACTGCCCGTTCAGCTTCAAGTACGGGGATTACTACTATGTTCTCATGCCTTCCTATACGAGCGAAGCGAACTACAGCAAGAACTATCTCTACCGTTCGTCGAGCCCTTATTTTCCGCTTGAGGACCGGCATCTCGTCCGCATCACGCGCACCGTCGGGCCGGACGGTGCATGGGACGACCACGACGGCGATACGCCGTGCATTCTGACGCTCGACATCGAGCGGACGAAGTTCTACAACGACGAACTCTGGTGCTATTACTCATCGGAGGGTGGAGGCGACATGTGGGGCGAGGGTCTCATGCACGAGCCCGATATCGCGGCCGCGCTCGCCGATATGCCCCTTCCCGGGCCAGGTACGATGTGGGACGTCACCGGCGGCGCCGTCACCATCGTCGACGATCCCGTTCATTCCGGCGAGAAGAGCGTTCGCCTAACGGATGCCTCGGGATCCGAGGCCGTACAACTCTCGGGGCTCTTCGATGCCGCCTGGGGCGCCGGCCGCGTGAGCGCCTGGATGCGTCGCGCGTCGACCTCGGTCGGCGATTTCGATATTTACCTCTACAACAGCTCGACGCTGGCTTGCGTCGCGGGATTGGGGAGAGACGGCGATTTTCACTACTGGAACGGCGCCTTCCAGCCGACCGGTGTCATGTGGGCCGTGGACACCTGGTATCTCGTGAGCCTCCTCTTCGACGCCGGCACCGGGCTCTATGATTTCGTCGTGCACGACGAGGAGTTCGCGGAGCTCGTCCGGGTGGAGGGAATCGGCTTCGGAAACGCCGCTCCGGCGATCAACCGGGCCATGCTGTACACGTCGAGCGGGTATGTCGGAGACGCATTCGCGGATGACTTCCGCCTGGCGAAATGGCGCGGCGAGGAGATATCGGTCGCCCTCGGGCCCGAGGAGGCGATGCCGACCGGCACGGAG
>Ga0105107_10002423_pt1 | contig 12283 bp, 13 predicted proteins | sample PPLLaktember2015_6_FD_79335 | JGI IMG/M metagenome (GOLD analysis project Ga0105107, IMG submission 79335) | Freshwater sediment microbial communities from Prairie Pothole Lake near Jamestown, North Dakota, USA - PPLs Lake P8 Core (1) Depth... | ecosystem: Environmental > Aquatic > Freshwater >... | reverse complement strand
GCGAATGATTCCGGGTCCGCCGATAAGGCCGAAACCGCTGAGCAGCGATGCAAGGACGCAAAGGCCGCTGAAGAGGAGTAGCGACGCGAGGATCTTCAAGAGTTCATGCCCCCGTGGCTCTGCGCCCTCGGACGCGGCCCGCGCGGATGCGCCCCTCCGGTCCGCCGGCCGCTCAGTACGTTTTCCCGACGATGAAGACGCCGAGGCAAATCACGAGCGTTCCCACGAGCCTGAGAACCGAGAAGCTCTCATGGAGTAGCGCCGGCGAGAGGAGCGCCGTGAGAACGTAGGAGAGGCTCAGGATGGGGAACGCCCAGCTCAGATCCGTCTTCGATAGGATGCTGATCCAGAGAAGAGCGCTCACAAAATAGATCGCGAAGCCCAAGAGGACGTATCCCGACGTGAGGGCCCGCATGAAGCTCTGAACATTCGTGAAGCTGACCGCACCGATCCGGTTCACCCCCGTTTTGACGATGAACTGACCCGCCGTGTTGATAATGACCGTGAGCACTATGAGCAGGAAACTCCGCAACATTGCTATCTCCTTTTGAACCGAAGCTTCAGGAGGTACCAGAGGTTTCGCATGCCGTCGCGCCACTTCTGCAGTTTGACCTCGCCGATTCTCGGATGGTATTTGATATGATACTCTTCGAATTTCGCCTTCGGATGCCTGATTGCCGCTATCTTGATCTCCTCGCTGAACGGCATTCCGTCGCTCTCGGGAGCAAGCTCGGCGTAGAGGGAGCTCCTGAAAATCCACATCCCCGATTGGCTGTCCCGGATCCCTCTCATGAAGAGCACGAGCGTCGCGAAGGTAAGAATCGCGTTTCCCAGACGGTTCGAGAGATTCATCGCTCGCGCGTCCTGGAGGGGAAAGCGGGATGCATTGAGGAAATCGAGATCTCGATCGAGGAGGCGCGCCACGCATTCCTCGATCTGTTCCGCAGGATAGGTGCCGTCTCCGTCCATGGTGACGGTGATATCGCTCTTTACCGCGGAGAGGCCCGCCTTATAGGCGGCTCCATACCCCTTCCTCGCCTCGAAGACGACCTCCGCGCCGAGCGCGCGGGCCACCTCGGCCGTCCGGTCGGTGCAGTTGTTGTCGACGATGATGACTTCGTCGACCGATTTCGGCAGCGACGGAATGACCCGGGCGATGCCCTCTTCTTCATTGTAGCAGGGGATCACGACTGAGATCGTTTTTCCGCGGTACATTGAACGCACCCCGCTAGAAGATCGACAGCAGACGTTTCGTGCCCGGGATCGGAAGCCTCATGATCAGCTCCTTCTCTTCGTCCCCGACAACCTTCATGAGCCGAAAACCAGCCACGAGCAGCGCAAGGCCGAGGGGAACAAGGAGCGCCAGTGCCTCGGGCGAGCTCCAGCGCGCGCTGAGAATCGCGAGCAGCGAGGTCGGCGCCGCTGCAACCGAGCATCGCGCGAGAAACGCGACCGGCACCTTGATGTCCGGACTGAGTCTCCGTATCGCGGTATGGAAGAGCACGACCGCGAGAACGAGGACGAGCGCAACAGGCACCATGGCTCCCCAGAGCCCATAACGCGGTATCAACGCAAGATCGAGGCCTATCTCGACCACCGCCAACGATATGAATATCAACATATTAACCCAGCTCTTGCCCATCACGTAGAGAGCCATGCTCATCGGAGTATAGAGAAAGGAGTACGAAAAGACAATGAAAAACAACTGCGTAAGTAACGCTGAGGGAAGCATTTCCGCTCCATACAGGATCGGGACCAGCGGCCGCGCGAAGGCGATTCCCATCGCGGCGACGGGCACGACGAGAAGGTAGATCAGCTTGAAATAGATATGTATCGCCCGCGGCAGGCTGTTCGGGTCCTTCGCATAGGCCTCCGAGGTGCCGGCCATGACGAGGGGCCACACGGTGAGGGGAACGAACTCGAGAAGGAGCTGAGGCATCCGATACGCGAGGCTGAAAAACCCCGCCGCTTCCGCCCCCCGGAAATGCCCCAGGAAGATGACCTCCGATTGCCGCCAGACGATCTGATTGAGAAGTCCGGTCGCGACGAAGGGGAGCGAAAAACGGAGAACCATGCCCACCGTGGGCCCCGGCCCCGCTGCAGGCGCGGAGCACACGAGAGCGCTCGCATGAGGAAGGAGCGCCACGACCAAAAGGAGGTTCATCACCGCGCTCGCGACGAGAACGCCGATGACCCCGAGCCCTTCGCGCAGGCCGGCGGCGAGGGCAATGAGGTAGATCGCGTTCCCGCAGACAATGACCGCGGCGAGACGCTTCGTTTCATACCACGACTGGAAAACGTTCGAGAGAAGCTGCACGAGGATCTCGAAGATGACTAAACCCACCGCAACCTGCAGATAGAAACCGAACCGATCCGATTGATCATGGAAAAAGGCCTCCAAGAACCGGCCTCCGAGACGGGTGGCGAGAAGGAGCAGGAGCCAAACGCAGACCTGAGCGAGGGCGAGCCTGCGAATGGTTCGGATAAAGATGCTCCCCCCCCCCGCAACCCTGACCGCGGGCAGGAACTTGAGAAGAGCCGCATCGAGACCAATCATGATGACGACGAGAACGAAGGGAAGGATCGTCTTGAGCTCGCTCAGAATGCCCCACTCGTAAGGGCCGAGCGAGCGCACAATCATGATGTTTCCGGCGAATCCCGCAGCGAAGGCGGCGATCCTCGCGATCAGGCTCCACGACATGGCCCTTCCGACGCGCTCGATAGTCATCGGGATCCCCTCCGCCGTTCCGCCACGAAGCCGGGCAGCATGAGCCCCGCCAGATCACGGATAGACATTTCGCGCGCCGGCAATCCGCTATTGGATAAGAGGACGCTGTACATTCCTCCCGTATCCGGATCGTATCCGTGCATCGCTGAGACAGGTTCATTCCCCATATAGCTCGGGAGGATGATGACCCCCGGGTCGGCGAGAAAGATGATATCCCCGAAGCGGCCATCGGGAAACGCAACGCCGCGCTCTTTCCGCTCGATATCGCTCACCATGTGCCCCGACGGCATGGCGCCGAAGAGCCCGATGAGCGCGTCGCGCGCTCGGGGGGAGACGACTTTGAAGCGCGCCATGGTCGAATCATAGAAGGGCACGTGGTCGTCCGGTATGGCGAGACCGAGCCGATCGACACGGGACGCGATATCGATATGTTCGCGCACGTCGCACATCCCGTGGTCGCCGAATACGAGCACATTCGCCTCCGCAGCGCTCGGCGCCGCCGCGCAGATCCGTTCAATGCGGTCTTGGTACCACGCGAGATGCGTCCGGATCGCCGGCGCCGACGTCCCGTGCCGGTGCAGATCGGCGTCGAGCCCTGCCGTGTAGAGAAGGTAGAAGACCGCCCTTCTCTCCCGCACGGCCCCTTCGAGTTCGCTGAAAGCCCGTTCTTCGCCGATCCGGTAGTCCCATACCAGAAAAGGCGTCCTATCTTCCGCGAGCGCGTCTAGAACCGTTCCCGCGCTCCCCGCGCCCCCGGGGGCGAAGATGTCCCCCCGGGCAGGAAGATCGAGGTATGGAAAGACTTCGCGCGGGATATCATAGAGACTGTAGTACCCCCTCACCCGGTCGATATGCGACAGTTTCCACTGCATGAGCCGGCGCAGCCATAGCCTCCGCGCGGAGACGGAATGCGGCAGATGCGCGAGCCACGCGAAGGGGGAGCGATCGCGCGTGAACGAGTACATCATCCACAGGGAATGCTCGTCCGGGGCGAGCCCCGTGAATATCGAGGCGAGCGCGGCCTGGCTGAAACCGAGGACCGTTTTGAGTCGCGCCCGATGCGGAAGGCCGGCGGGCGTAAACCCGTGCTTCTCCGCGAGCTCGAAACCGAGCGCGTCGATGATAATGATAATCGTCGTCTTCATACTGCACTACTCGGGGCGGCGATCAAAGACGATCCCCGTCCACGCCGCATGGAGCTGCCGAACTGCGGTCTTCCAGTCTCCCCCCCCGTGCGGGAATCCCCACCGTGAGCCTCGCACGGGAACCTCCGGGCCGTGCGTAAGAACCGAGTCGAGGAGCCTGATACCCCGTTCCCTCACGATATCGCTCGGACTCGCCGTGAAGAGCCGTGCTCCGAGCTCCCCCGCGAGCCCGACGCTCCTCCCTCCCCCCATTCCCGCGAGGATCGGGCGCCAGCCTCTCAGGTGATCGCGCCACCGCCCGAGGTCTCTGCTCCATCCCGCGACCGCTGCAACGGGAACGGGACGCCGCCCCTCCGCGTCGAGACCCCGGCGGCGCGCCGCCGCGAACAGCCAGAAGGCGAGAAGGTCCCCGGCCGCTTCGTTCCACAGGGCCATCAGCGCCTCCGGCTCCGGCCTCAGGCGCGCCGTCTCCAGGGACGGATCGAGTTTGAAGCGCGTCCATCGGTCGATCTTCGAGACGAGGATCGGGCTCATGAACTTCGAGAGCGCCGAGCCGCTGCCTTCCTTCTCCCCGGCAACGATGCGATCCCGCCGCGCGGCGTAGCCCGGAGCGTATTCCCCGGCGATGGAGAGGGCGGCGACGGCGATGTCTGTATACACCCTCGCCGTGTGGTAGAAGAACTCGTAGGGCGAGCCCGCATATTCACGCTGCGCATCGGGGTACGCGCAGAGGAGGGGAATCACCCGGTTCTCGAGGAGCACGAGCGCCTCCTCGATCTTGATATCGTCGGGACGATATGCCGGTATGGCCTCGAGAATCGTCGGAGACCCCGCGAGCACGACCCCCGCACGCCTCATGTCGTAGACGCCCGGTTTCGCGGGCTGTGCGCGGAGAGACTCCCGCGCCATGATTCCGACTTCCACGCGCCCCACGAACCGGAGCTCGCCGAAGAGGGCCTCGCAGGCCGCGCCGAGCTCGGCTCTCCGGCGAGACCATTTCCGGATCTCCCCCGCGGAGGCGCCGACCGCGACGAGATCGACGTCGGAAAGGAGCTGCGGAGGATCGGTCTCGAGGACGATCGATTCCTCGCCTGTCGCGAAGCTCCCGCAGAGAAAGACTCCGTCGAGCGCGGCTCGCCCGATGCGCTCCTCGATGAGACGGGCGCACTGATCGAGAAAGACCTTCGACCGACCCTGCCACCACGCGCGGGACTGTTTCACCGTGTGCTCTCAAACCCGCCGGTAGATGAATTCGGGAATATGGTACTTTTTCCGATTGAGGACGGTGCCGATGAATACGCCGCTCAGCTTCTGGACCATCAGGATGGCGCGCTGAACGACCTCGCGCCTCGTCTTCCCCGCCTGCACGATCAGCACGATCCCGTCGCTGCGCCCGCCGAGGCTGGCCGTTTCGGGGGCTTCGAGGATCGCCGACGAATCGATGAGCACGTAGTCGTACGCGCCCCTGACCTCTCGGAGAAAGGCATCGAGGGAGTCCGAATTGAAGAGGGGCTGGATCACATCCTCCCCTTCATGCGCACCGAGCGTGACGAGATGGAGCGCCCCGTTATCGACGGGGATCGCGATCTCGTTGAGCTTCGCCCTCCCCGCGAGATAATCGACAATCCCTCTTTCATTGCGGATCCCGAAGAGCCGGTGGAGCTCGGGATTACGGACGGAACAGTCGACGAGGAGTATCTTCTCCGATTCCCCGAGGGCGAGCACGCGCGCGAGAGAAGCGACGATGGTCGTCTTCCCCTCGCCCTGAACGGCGCTCGTGAAGAGCACGACGCGCGAAGATTTCTCCGTCATCTCGGAATCCATCGCGTTCTTGAGGTTGAGGAGCGAACGGCGGAAACGCTCGTCCATGCCGATGAGAACGGCCGTCTCGTCCTTCGGACGGGGCGCCGCGGGGACACTCGCCGCCGCAGGTTGCGGGCGCTCGCGGTCCCGCTCCGCCTTGCGGAGGGCATCGTATATCTTGCTCACCGTCTCTACCTCCCTGGCGCTCCGGGCCGGCGGCCTCGCTCGGCGCGAACCTGCCGTCTGCCCAGGCCCGATTCAGGCGATTCGAGATCCCGGATTCCCTCGCGGATGATGCGGCCGTCAATCGTGCGGGTGTTCGACACGTAGCCGATGAGAAGCGCCCTATCGCACAGAATGTTGATGAGTCGCGGAATCCCCGTGGAATAGTCGTAGATTTCATCGAACGAATCAGGAGTGAATCGCGCGCCGCCGTTCTGCTTCCCCGCGATCTCGAGCCGGTAGCGCACGTAGTTCTCCACATCTTCGCGGTTGAGCATCGAAATGCTGCATATCCCGGGGATGCGCTGACGGAGCTGCCGCATCTCGTTCATATTGAGTATCGCTTCGAGCTCGGGCTGTCCGACGAGCATGATCTGGAGCAGCTTCCGGTCGCGCGTTTCAAGGTTGGAGAGCATCCGGAGCTCTTCGAGCACATCCGGAGAAAGGTTGTGCGCCTCGTCGATGATGACTACGGAATGCCGGTTGTTCTTGTTCTGAGCGAGAAGAAAGTCATTCAGGATGAGGAGCATCTGCGCCTTGTTCTTCCCCTCGACCTCGAGCCCGAAATCCCTGCATATCAGATAGAGGAGCTGGTCGAACGGGAACTTCGTGGAAAAGATAAATGCCACCTCGAGCGACGGCTGGAAGAGATCGATGAAGGCGCCGACCACGGTGGTCTTCCCGACCCCCACCTCCCCCGTCATCGCGATGAATCCCTTCCGTTGGAATATCCCGTAGGTAATATAGGCGAGCGCATCCCGATGGCTCGCGCTCCGGTATAGGAAACGCGGATCGGGCGTCACATTAAAGGGGAGCTCCCTGAAACCGTAGAATTCCTCGTACATGGCGCATCATTTCCTGTTCATCTCGGGGATGCTCGCGAGAACAGACATGCGCAGGTTTGCCTCCGCTTCGTGGATGTTCTTGATCGAGTGATCGAGATTGTCGACGAAGAAGGCGAGACCGAGCGCCACGATGAGACTGAAGGCGGGGCCGAGGGCCAGGCGGACATAATCGCGCGTTTTCTTCTGGTAGGCGGCGCTCGCCGGATTGATGATCGTGATGGTCCATTCGGGATTGCTGGCACGAGAAATTCTCGCGTTCATGTGCTGCGCCTGGACCTCCGCATACGTCTGCTGGAGCTTCTGGAGGCTCACGTCGATGCGATCGAGCTCGAGCTCGTTTCGCGGATACTGCTCGCGCTCGGCGCTCAGCCGCGAGAGAAGCTCCCGCAGCGTCGTCTCACGCTGGATGATGATACCGAGCTGGCTCTTGTTGACGAGGAGCTGTGTTTCGGACTCTTCCGCGATCATCTTCTCCAGATCGGCGATCTGCGCGCGGAGCCGCACGAGATCCATGTTCTGCTCCGTGAAACGGCCCGCCATCTCGGATTCCTTGATCCGCAGGTCGTGGAGCTTCGCGCGCAAGTCCCGCGACAGGTCCTGCTCGAGCGCGGAGCCGGTGAGGTCGCTGGAAACCGCCGCAGCATCCTCGACCCTGCCGGCGAGGAGATTCTCCAGACGCGCGATGATCGCCTCTTTCTCCTTCCGGTCCCGAACGATATCGTCGTACTCCTTCCCGTAGCTGTCAAGCCGGGCCAGCAGCGTTTTCCGTTGCGCATCGAGATCGACGATGTTGCCTTCCCTGAGCACTTTCGCCTTGTGCTCCCGCCAGTAGTCGATCTCCTCCCTGGTGCGCTGCAGCTCACCCGAGAAGAAATCCTCCATCTCGGGCGGGGTTCTCGTATTCGTATAGTATTCCTTGTACGCCGTCACGACCGCGTTGACCGCAGCCTGACAAAACACGGGGTCGCCCGCATTATAGGTTACCCAGAGCACGTTCGAAGTCGTCACCACGCCGGAACTGACCTGCGCCATCTGGACTCTGAGATCGGTCTCGTAGCCCTTCGGATAGAATTGCGGAATGATCTCCTGAGCCCGATCGATTACCGTTTGGGATCTCACCATCTCTATCTGCGAGGCTATTTCCTCTTCCCATTCCAAGGTGCGCACGCCGCGATCGAAAACCCCGGGCGGCTCCCCGCGCTTGATGAGAACCTTGGCCGATGATTCATACACGGCCGGCTCCCGCAGGCTCATGATAATCGCGGTAACCGTCGCGGCGGCAACGATGCCGACGATGATCCATTTCCTCCGAAAAACGATCTCGAGGAAATCCTTTACCGTCGATTCTCTTCTTATCTCGACTGGTTCCATATACTCGCTACAATGCCTGCCCCGTTCTCCTGTAGAAATCGTACAGGAGCTTTACGTTGGCGACCTGCCAGCCTCTCAGGTAGAGCTCGGTGGGCATCGTGAAGATATCCTGCATGGCCTTCGCGAAGTCCTGCCCGCTCGCGAGCAACGATTTCGGCACGTAGATGATGTCGGACGGCTCGAGGGGAATGTTGAGATCGAACCGTTTGCCGCCGAGGAGCTCGCGCAGATCGACCTGAATTCCGACCACATGATCGGGAGCGACCCGTCGAATCACGATGACGCCGTCTCGCTTCGCCGCCTTTGTCGGAGAGCCGCCCAACGCGAGGAAATCGAGGAGCGTCATTCCCTTTCGGTACGGATACCCGCCCGCATCACCGACTTCCCCCAGGACGTAGACTACCTGGGGAGCAAAGTCCCTCATGATGATCGTAATGTCCGGCTCGACGATAATCTCGGCGTAGCGCGCCGTAATGACGCTGTCGATCTCCGAGACGGCCCTGCCGACGACCAGGATATCGCCGACATAGGGCAGGGAGATCTTTCCGTCCGGTCGTACCTTCATCTCGGCCTGGTTGAGATCGCGGTTATAGAGAAAGGAGATGTCGAGTACGTCTCCGTGTCCGACAACGTACTCATCCGGTTCGGGACGAGACGGTATTTTGCCGAGAACAAGCTGTCCGCTCTCAACCTCGCCGTTCCGGTTCGAGATGAGGCGGTTTCCCCCCCCGCACCCCAGACTGAGAAGCGCGATGAGCCCGGCCGCAACGAGTAGCTTTGACTTCGAGTTATGCATCTCCGCCTTCACTGCTCACAAACCCGACAGAATCCAATCCCTGCATGCAATTGCATCAAAACTTATACAACTGGATACACTCTGTCAATTTGTTTGCTTGCAAGATATATGCCCGGGAAATCAGTAGGCTCCCTTCCTGGCTATAACGGCAGGAACCGTTTTGAACATGATCTTGAGGTCCGTGATATAGCTTCTATTACGCACGTATTCAAGATCGAGGCGCATCCATTCATGGAAACCGATATGGCTCCTTCCTGCGATCTGCCAGAAACAGGTGATACCCGGAGTCACATCGAGCCGCCTCTTCTGCCAAGGAAGGTACTGGGACACCTCTGAGGGAAGGTTGGGGCGGGGTCCGACGATGCTCATATCCCCCGTGAGGACGTTGATGAGCTGCGGCAATTCATCGAGGCTCGATCGCCTCAGGAAACGCCCGACATGAGTGATGCGCGGATCGTCCTTTATCTTGAAAACGGGTCCGTCGACGCCGCTCAGGGGCCGCAGCGCTCCGATGACGTTTTCGGCGCCCGTGACCATAGACCGGAACTTATAGAAATTGAAGAACTTGCCATGTTTACCGACTCTTCTCTGCTTGAAGAATATGGGCCCGGGAGAATCGAGCCTTATCAAAATGGCGACGACCGGGATAATCGGCAGAAAGAGAAGGAGAAGAAACGAGGCCACCCCGATATCCGTCATTCTCTTCAGAGCAAGATACGCTCGGCTTTCGCGCGCCATCTGGAGTTCGATGATGTTCGCAGCCGGCTCTTTGCTGTATGTGGCTTCTTGCAGTTCCGGCGATCCAGCCATGGTTGCCTCCATAATGAAAAAACCCGAGCTGTGCCTCCTGCCCGGGTGAAAGAAAACGTTTGCCATAGAAACGCTACTTCAAAGCCGGGCAGAGAATCCTCTTTGCTTCAAAGCAAGATTCCTATAGCAAACGCTCTCTAAATTCCTCCTTATACCCGATCATAGTACCACATCCACCGGTGGTTTGTCAATATGCAAAGTGCCTCTCAAATGCCTTTCGCGGATCGCCGCATCGCATTCAGGAGCGACGCGCCGGCGTACGCGGCGAATACAGCCACTACCGGCTCGACCGGTATCCTCATCCTGAGCGATCCGAAGAATACCACGGCCGCGGCGGTATGAACGACGATGACGCCGTAGAGGAGAAAGAGTCTCCGAAACCGCGGAAGCGTCGCGATAAGACCGATGATAAAGAGCGGAACCGCGGCGACGGAATAGATGAAAACCACATCGAACGAGCTCGCCAGCGCGCCCAGCGATCTGCCCTTATCCCACCACCATCCGCTCTTCACCCCGCTGAGCCCCGCGTCTCCCCTCAGGCGCCAGAATCTGAGGAACTTGTTCGCGGCCATCGCAGGAACACGATTCAGATTTTCCCGGATGAATGAGCGGCCGAGCCGCCAGGCCTCCCGATCCGATTGAACCTCGTCGGGAAGCGCCTGCAGTCTCTCCCACCCCGGGAGCGCGCCGATCGGCGCAACGCCTCCCCGGTAGTCCGGGACATCGCAGACCAATTGATTGTTTCCCTGATAGAATGTGAGCCCGCCGTGCGTCGTGGAAGGAATGAAGTGCCCGAATCGCATCTCGTTCCGCACCACCCACGGCGCCACCGCGATGGCGACCGCGGCGGAGAGAACAGCCGAGCGCACGAGACGCGCCCCGGGACGGCCGCGCCCGAGGATGAGGAATGAGCCGATGACGAACAGCGCCAGCGGGAGCGCGTTCGGCCTCGTGAGGCTCGCGGCCCCCAGGAGAAGACCGCATGCGGCGCAGCGACGCCACGAGGGAAGCTTCTCGAGAGCATCCGCGAAGACGACGAGCGCCGCCAGCAGCAGCACGAGGTAGAGATTTTCCACGAGAAGGTACGAGCTGATGAAAATGAGCGATGGATTGAATGCGGTGAGCGCGGCCGCGAGAAGCGCGACCGGTTCGGAAAAGAGCCTTCGGGCGAGCAGGAAGAGCAGGAGAACGATCGTTGCGCCGAGAATAACTTGGAGCGTCCTTCCAAGGACGATGCTCGCGCCGAACACCCGGTACATCCCGGCGAGAAGCAACGGGTAGAGCGGCGGCCTCTTCGCCGTCGGCTCGCCGCGGTCTGTGAGGTAACCTTTCCCCTCGGCAAGGGATACGGCGAGGCGATGGTAGTCCCCTTCGTCTCCCCTGAGCGGCGCCTCGCGCCCTATTACGCCGAACCAGAAAACGACGCGCGCGGCGAGTCCGAGCACGAGAATGAGAATGATGATGCGCAGCTTCATGGTGATCACGAGAGGATGGACGAATAGAGGAGCGGGATCATGATCTCATGAGGCCCCGTGATCGCGATTCGCGTGCCGCCGAAGCCCGTCGGCCGGGCGAGCACATTCTCGCGGGGTCGGTAGTGCTGGATCATATCCATGTTGCACGCGGTGAGCCGGTCGAAGGGGGCCCCGAGATTCCTCGCGATGCTGAAGGCTTTGAGGAAGACTTCGGGAAGAAGCACCGCCGAACCGATGTTGAGCACGACGCCCCCGTGACGGCCGAGCCGCTCCACCCCCGCCGCGAAGATCCGGAAATCCCTCGCCGTGAGCTCCCCCCATGCGGCGCCGTCGAAAGCGGGATGCTGGTGGATGATATCGGTGCCGATCGCGACATGCACCGTCGCCGGCACGCCGAACCGGTTGGCCGCGGCGAGTATGCTGTCATCGCGATGGGGCGCCCTGCCGATCTGGAGGGCGCGCCCGATCGCCTCTCCAAGCCCGCGCCCCTCCGCGCGCCCGATCGTCGCGGCGGCAAAGCACCCTTCCGCCGTCTCGCGCGCGAAGCCGAAGACGCCGCGTTCGAGCGCATCGGGGACGTCCTCGGAAGTTACGCCGAAGGAGGCGATCTCGAAGTCATGGATCGCCGCGGCGCCGTTCATCGCAATCCTCGTGATATATCCCTTTCGCATGAGCTCTATGAGATATCGGGACAAGCCGCACTTGATGACATGGGCGCCCATCATCCAAACGATTTCGGGATTCTTTCCCGACGCCGCCTGGCGGATCGCGCGCGCGAGCGCGCCGAGATCCCGCGCCGCGAGCTGTCCGGGCAGCGACTCGCTCCATCGCGCGAAGGCATGCCCCCCCTTTACAGGATCGCCGAAATCGCGGAGGGTAATCTTGCTCCGCCGCTCATGGATGGAGATTGTCTTGACGCGGGAAAGGTCGATCTCTTCGAAATCACTCGGCACGAGCGGGAATTTCCTTTCTCTCGATCTTCCGGTGGGGCCCCGCGCTCAGCGTGTACTGCTTGAGGACCGCCTCGAAGGCGCCGATCATGACCTTCGAGCGCATCGGGGACGTCCTCGGAAGTTACGCCGAAGGAG
>Ga0105107_10002421_pt1 | contig 12284 bp, 12 predicted proteins | sample PPLLaktember2015_6_FD_79335 | JGI IMG/M metagenome (GOLD analysis project Ga0105107, IMG submission 79335) | Freshwater sediment microbial communities from Prairie Pothole Lake near Jamestown, North Dakota, USA - PPLs Lake P8 Core (1) Depth... | ecosystem: Environmental > Aquatic > Freshwater >... | reverse complement strand
TATCATCAAATACATGCTGTTAGAGTACCGGGAAAATAAAACCGCTCAAATACAATGTCTTTTCAGCACGTGTGGGAATTTGTGAATAGAGTGGGCGAAGGATTGTAGCTCGGATGTATCAGTAAAATTCATAAAAGGCAGGGAAAATTATGAAGACACAAATTTTGGATTTTCAGAAGCTTAAGAAGTTCGACGAGGGAAAGCGTCACCTTGAAACACTGTGGGCGGACGACCACTCAACAGTAAAACTCATTTGCATGAAACCGGGCCAGGAAATCACTACCCATACCCATCACGGCAACCATATCTGGGTGGTCCTGGAGGGCCGGGCTGAATTTCTGTCGTCTGATAAGGAAACGCAGGTCCTTGACATAGGCAAGATCGTTATCGTTCCGACTCTTGTCGAACACGGCATACGCAATGCCTCCGGTGAGAATCTTGTACTGGCATCCATAACGGCTGCTGGTGACTGAGCCGGTCATCATGAAAGTATTCAGAAATCCAGACGTTCTGTGGCGCGAGGAAGACGAGTCCAGGGCGCAGGCGTATGAGGAACTCTCAAAAGGGGGAGATGTCGGGGAAATGGGGACTTCGGTCCTGTTTTCCGATGGCGTTATGCTGTCGCTGAATATCCTCGGAACGGAAATCTGGAAACGGTGCGAAGGATGGAGTATGGATGAGATCATCGCTGACCTTGTCGAACAGTTCGATGTCGACCCTGATGTCCTGAGAGAGGATGCGGCGGCTTTTCTCGCCGGACTTGAACAGAAAGGCTTTATCCGTTATGAAGACTAACAATTTTCTGAAAGCGCCGCTTACCATCAACTGGGCGGTCACAAACCGGTGCAATTTCAACTGTCAGCACTGCTACAGCAGGACCGACCCGTCAGAGGAGCTTGACTGCGGGACGCTGTTCGACTGCATCGAAAAGATCGTCACAGCCGGTGTCTTATCCATCAATTTTGGTGGCGGGGAACCACTCTTAAGAAAAGACCTGACCGATATCGCGGCGTTCGCGTCTCAGAAAGGGCTGCGGGTCTCAATGAACAGCAATGGCTTCCTTATCAGCAGGGAGACGGCCTTGCGCCTGAAGACAAACGGTTTTTCCAAGGTCGGCATCAGCATCGACAGTCATGTCCCTGAAGTGCACGATCGTTTCCGCGGGATCAGTGGCAGCCACGGGAAGGCGGTGGCGGCCCTGGCCCATCTCAGGGATGCCGGCATCAAGACCTCGATCTCCACGGTCATCTGCAAGATCAACCATGAGAGCATCAGGGAACTGATCTCTTTCGCGGAGCGGCACAGCGTCCACCAGCTGAATTTTCACAACTTCAAGTGCTCAGGGCTCGGCTACTCCAATAAGGACTCATTGGACCTTTCCCCTGATGAATGGAAGGATTTTTATCTTGTGGCGAGGGAGGCAAAACAGCAGAACAGAGGTCTGGAGATATCCCTGGATGATCCGATTATCGCATCATTGGGAGAGCGCACTGAAACTGACTCTCTCGTAAAGGGGAGTGTCTGCGGCAAACTTTCTCTTAACATTAAGTCGAATGGAGACATTACCCCCTGCGGTTTTATACCCATCGTAATCGGGAATATTGTGAAGGACGAGCTGAAGCATGTCTGGGACACCTCTTCCGTGCTGGACAGAATGCGGAACAAGAAGCCGACGGGCAAATGTTCATCCTGCAAGAGTTACGAAGACTGCCTCGGAGGGTGCAGCGCGCGGGCACTGGCCCTTACCGGCGACTTCAACAATCCGGACCCGCATTGCTGGGTACATGAATCTTAGGGAATTGGCATGGCCGCTCAGGATGTACTGGGACCTGCCGGGGACTTCTCCAGATCCCGGTCGCTGCCTGAAAGTCTGCGATGAGCTTGTCGAAATAAAGATACTGTTTCTCAGTCTGCGGGCCGGTGCGGCGGCAAGCCAATGCTGCATGGACATACTCGACAGGCTGAAAGGCAGGAACATAGGGCTGTCCATTACCGTGTCAGATCCTGCCATGCTTGCTTCAACTTTTGATCAAGTGGAGGATACGTCAGTGAAAACCCTGCTTGCTGAGACATCGTCACTTCATGACGTCCGGTCTTTGATCGGGCTTACGCCACGGAAGGAAAAAGAATATCTGCCTTTCGGCATCTCCTTTGAAGTAACGCAGGAAAATTTTCGCGAAATCCCTGATGTGGTTTCATGTTGCGTTCAGAATGGAATACGCGATCTCTTATTCCCGATCCAGAGACTCGAAAGAAGGAATGGTGTTTTTTGTATCAGTGGCAAGGACAGGAAAGAGATCTCCCGGGGATTAAAAGGGCTGGACCATAGCAGGCTTCGGTTGACGATACACGATCCCTTCTTGTGGGAAGTTTTTTACCCGGATGCCGATTACCACGAAGGCGGCTGCCAGGCGTCCAACAGTATGCTTTACATATCCCCTTTGTATAAAGTCCGGCCGTGCCCTGCAATGCCTGTTGAACTCGGCGATCTCCATGAAACATCTCTCAGGGAGATTATCCTGTCCGGTGAGAAGAAGCATTTGAGGTCTTTACTCCTTAGTCCGCCTGGAGAATGTGCCGTATGTGAGCGCGTTGAGAAATGTCTGGGTGGATGCAGGGGCAGGGCTTATGCAATGACAGGATCGCTGGACCGACCTGATCCTGCGTGCAGCAAAAGCTGAAAGATGGGGTTCTGAGATGACAACTTTGAGGGAGGATGGTTGTTAAACACAGGTTTACGAAATCAATCGAACAAGGAGGAAAGAGCGATGAAGAGAGAGAGAAGATTAGCCAGAATTATTGCAATAGTGGTGCTGGGACTCCTGATCGCACTCCCGGCGATCACCGGGGCCAAGACGACCGACACGGTTACGATCAAATTTGCTATTTTCGCGGCGAACAAGGGGAAATGGCGTGTTTCCGGCTCGGCAGGGCCTGGCAATACCGTCACGGTCAAGCTGGGTAGAAGCGTGGTCGGGACTTCTGACCCCGCCGGTTCTAACGGTCGCTGGAAAGTGTTTGTCAGCGGTTCGGCGGTTGTCGCTGGCCCTGGTGATTCTGTCACGGCGACCTCCATCGGGGGCGGAACTGCAACCCAGGCGGTGCTTATCCGCTAGATCTATTGGTTGAGGCAGAGCCGACCGGTAAGCAGGCATGACGGGGAATAAGCCTTTTTCATGAGATGCGGGCGGTCCGAAATGCCGGACGGTTTTTTGCATAATTGTGACAATTTTGGCTTATAATTCCACTATGGCTTCATCACCGCTGATTTCAATTGTTATGCCCTGCTATCAGCAGGCCGCGTTCCTCGAGGAAGCGGTGCGTTCGGTCCTTGAGCAGAAGGGGGTGGACGTAGAACTTCTGGTCATGGATCCCGGCTCGACCGATGGTTCGAGGGAATTGCTGCAGACGCTGAAAAAGGAATATGGGGAACGTTTGGTTTTGCACTTCGCGTCTGATCAGGGGCAGGCAGACGCAATCAATAAGGGAATGGGTCTGGCGCGAGGCAATATTCTCGGATGGCTCAATTCCGATGACAGGCTGCGGCCCGGAGCCCTGGGGCAGATTGTGCCCTATCTGGACAGCAAGGATCCGCGATGGGTTTACGGCCGCTGTGGCATCATTGATGAGCAGGGGAGGCAAATTTCACGGGGCATCGTCTGGTACAAGAACATGCGTGGCAGGAGGTTTTCCCTTTACAAACTCCTGACCGAGGATTTTATTCCACAGATGGCAACCTTCTGGAACAGGTCCATGTGGGAGGTGGCGGGTGAGCTCGACAAGAACCGGCACCTCGATATGGACTATGACCTTTTTTTGCGATTTGCACGGGTAGCTATGCCGACTGTTCTTACGACATATCTGGCGGACTTCAGGGTACATCGGGACGCAAAAGGCAGTGTGCGGATGGTCAAGCATACGAACGATGCGCTTCAGACCGCGCAGCAGCATGCCTCGGGCCTCGGCTTGAGAGGGAAAATGGCCCTCATTCTTCACAGGATCTACGGAGTACGTACGAGATTTATATACCGGTTGATAAAGCCTTGAAGAAAACGCGTACACTCATCATAATACCGGCATACAACGAAGAAAATTCTATCAGGAATGTGCTCGAGGATATCAACGCACATTTCCCTGCCGCCGACATTGTTGTGATTAATGATGGGTCCACGGACGCCACCTCTGCGGTGGCGAAGACCAGCGGGGCCAAGGTCATCGATCTGCCGCACAATCTTGGAATCGGGGGGGCAATGCAGACGGGATACAAGTATGCGGAACAAAGGGGATATGATGTCGTAATCCAGTTTGATGGAGACGGCCAGCACAGGGCCGATCAACTTGAAACACTCTTCGAGCCCCTCCTCAATAATGGCGCAGATATGGTGATCGGCTCAAGGTTCATTGGTGAGAAAGCATATAAGTCAAAATTTTCACGGCTCATCGGGATAAAGATACTATCAGGCGCAGTCTCACTGTTGACCGGCAAAAGAATAACTGACCCTACATCAGGATTCAGGGCTGCGAACAGAAGGGTTGTCGAGTTTTTTAGCAGGTATTACCCCGACGACTATCCCGAGCCTGAGGCGGTTGTACTTCTTAAGAGAGCGGGATTTAAAATCGCTGAGGTGCCCGCCCTCATGCGGGAAAGACAGGCTGGCAGCTCATCGATAACCGCTTTTAAGTCATTGTATTACATGCTCAAGGTGTTGCTTGCGATTTTTATCGATATGCTCAAAAGAGTACCGGGGAGGTAAATTGTGGACATTGTAATATTAGTAGCAACGGTTGTCTCAGGAGCCATAGTCTTTTCAGTGGTGGAACTCATAAGGAGGAACAAGCTCAAGGAAAAGTACTCGCTTCTCTGGCTTGCTGCATCACTGGTAATCCTCTTTTTTTCCATCTCGCGAAAAGCACTTGAGACGATATCGCTGCTTGTCGGCATCTACTATCCGCCTTCTTTCATCTTCCTTATCGCTTCCTTGTTTCTGATAATCATCAATATACACTTCTCGACCGTCATATCAGAACTTTATGAAAAGAACAAGAATCTTACCCAGGAAATAGCCCTCCTGAAGAAGGCGATGGAGGAGATCCGCAGCGGAAATGAGTAGCGGCGGTCCCTCTTCAGATTCTGCTCGCGGAAGTTTCCACATGACGGCGAGCCCTTTTGTCCAGGCTATCCTCATTGCCCTTGTCTGTCTTGTTTCTTACTCAAACACTTTTCATGTTCCCTTCCAGTTCGACGATCCATACAACATAAGCGAGAAGCCTTATGTCAGGGATATAAGCCTTTTTTTCGATACCGCCAGGTTTAGTCCGGACTCCTCGTTCATAATGCGTACAGTTACATACTTTACCCTTGCGGTGAATTATTGGATACATGGCACTAATGTCGCGGGGTATCACGTCGTCAATATTCTTATTCACATGTTTAACGGTTTCCTGGTCTATTTTCTTCTGCTGTTCTCCTTCAGGACACAGTACTTTGTCAGTCAGGGGTTAGCGGTCAGCAGTAACCCCCCTTCATCCCCCCTTAAATTAAGGGGGGATGAAGGGGGGTTATTTTCTTCGCGTTTCATCCCTCTTGCTGCCGCTCTCCTGTTCGTCTCTCACCCCATCCAGACGCAGGCGGTTACATACATCGTTCAGCGCCTGGCCTCCCTTGCGACCTTGTTCTATCTGCTGTCACTGGTGATGTATATCAAATGGAGGCTGTCATCAGTAGGGGCGGGGTTACCCCGCCCCTACAGTTTTATCTATTATCTCCTGTCTTTAATTTCCGCCATACTCGCCATGAAGACGAAGGAAGTAGCCTTTACGCTGCCACTGGTGATAGCCCTCTATGAATTCCTGTTCTTTACAGGGGCCTTCAAGAAAAGGTTGCTCTCTCTTCTCCCGTTCATGCTGACGATGCTCATTATCCCTGTGAGCCTTATGAGTATCGGAAAGCCTACGGGGGAGATCATCGGGGATGTGAGCGAGGTGGCGAGAGTGGAGACGGACATATCCCGATGGGAGTATCTGTTTACCCAGTTCCGGGTGATTGTTACCTACATACGGCTTCTGTTTTTCCCGGTGAACCAGAATTTGGATTATGACTATACGGTGTATCGTACTTTTTTTGATCCTAATGTGATTCTGTCTTTTCTGTTTCTTCTGGCTATTTTTGGCATCGGGGTGTATTGCTTATACAGATCGCGTATTGACAACCCGGGCAACCCTGCCTACCGGACAGGCAGGCACAGAGGGATTGCCCCTACAACTCACTTGCGTTTGGTCGCCTTTGGAATCTTCTGGTTTTTCATCACACTGTCAGTTGAGTCGAGCATAATCCCGATAGCTGATGTGATCTTTGAGCACAGGCTCTATCTGCCATCAGTCGGGTTTTTTATAGCGGTGACGGCGGTCGTTTCTATGGTATTGGAACGTGTGTCGAACATCAGCAAGGGGTGGGCGAAGATTGCCGTGGCAATGCTCGGTCTGATAGTCGTCATTCTTTCAGCTGGAACGTATCTGAGAAACAATGTTTGGCAGAGCGAGGTGACGCTCTGGGAGGATGTGGCAAAAAAGAGCCCGATGCGGGCGCGCTCTTATAACGGCCTTGGGCTGGCATACCAGAAGGGGGGCAGACTTGATGAGGCGCTCAAAAGCTTTCAACAGGCAGTGGCACTCGATCCTTATTATGCTGTGGCCCATAACAGTCTCGGGACCATTCTTTTCAAAAAAAATCTCTTTGACCTTGCCGCTGAGGAGTTCAGTATAGCCATATCGCTTGATCCGGAGAATGCCATTTTTTATAACAACCGGGGGCAGGCTTACGCTGCCATGGGTCGCTTCGATAATGCCGAGACAGATTATCTGGAGGCTATTGCCCATGACTCTTTCTATGCGGAGCCACACCACAACCTCGGCTCTCTGTACCATGTTAAGCGTCTCTACGACAGAGCGATCGAGGAATACAGCAAAGCTATTTCAATCAGAAAAGATGACGCTGTTTTCTATAGTAACCGCGGCTTGTCATTTTCTGATCTGGGCAGATTTGATAACGCTATTGCAGATTACATGAAGGCGATTGCCCTTAAACCGAATTTTGCTGAAGCCTACGTTGGGATAGGAGTTGTGAACGGCAAGCTTGGACGTTTTGCTGCTGCTGTCGAGGACTTTACCAGGGCGCTGTCATTGGATTCTTCCAATACCGCGGCCTATTTTAATCGTGCCGTGGCCTATGCACGGATGCAGAACATCGGGATGGCCCTGGCCGATTTTCAAAGGGCCTGCGAAATGGGCGACGCGCGCGGCTGCGAAGGTGCGAACGCAATGAGAAAAAAGTAACATGCGCTTGTTTGACTGCCGCCTTCGCGGTTTCATGGGAAATATGTCACGGCCTGCAAGGACACAAGAATCTCTTTCCTGTATAATGAAAATAAAAAATGATAGTGAAGTAATACATCTATGAATTTCAACGGATCGTTCTCTTCGCGCAACGTTACGATTTTTTCTTTGCTTCTCATAGCGGTCGTCTGTCTTCTGTGCTATTCGAACACCTTTTCTGTTCCTTTTCAGTTTGACGATCCTCCAAATATTTCCGAGATGCCCTTTGTCAGGGACATCGGAGTTTTTTTTGATCAGCTGTGGGGCGGTCCGGGATCTGCCTTTGTAATGCGTATTGTTGGGTTCTTCACCTTCGCGGTGAATTACCGGATTCACGGGGATGCCGTTGCCGGATATCACGTTGTCAATCTCCTCATCCATATCCTTAACGGATTTCTTGTCTATTTTCTTGTTCTTTTGACCTTCAGGACAGCGTACTTTGTCAGTCAGGGGTCAGCGGTCAGCAGTAACCCCCCTCTGTCCCCCCTTAAATTAAGGGGGGATGAAGGGGGGTTATTTTCTTCTCGTTTTATCCCTCTTGCTGCCGCGCTTTTGTTTGTCTCTCACCCCATTCAGACGCAGGCAGTCACGTATATTGTTCAGAGGTTCACCTCCCTCGCGACGTTGTTTTATCTGCTGTCGCTGGTGATGTATATCAAATGGAGGCTGTCATCAGTAGGGGCGGGGTTACCCCGCCCCTACAGCTTTATCTATTATCTCCTGTCTTTAATTTCAGCCGTTCTTGCGATGAAAACGAAGGAGATAGCCTTTACGCTGCCGCTGGTGATAAGCCTCTATGAGTTCATGTTTTTCAGTGGTATCCTGAAAAAGAGGATACTGTATCTTGTGCCTCTGCTGCTGACGATGCTGATTATTCCGTTGAGCCTGATGGGAAGCGCAAAACCTCTGGGGGAAATCATCGGGGATGTGAGCGAGGCGACGAGAGTCCAGACGGACATATCCCGGTGGGAGTATCTGTTTACACAGGTTAGGGTAATAGTAACCTATATCCGGCTATTGTTTTTTCCGGTGAATCAGAACCTGGACTATGACTATCCGGTGTATCTTTCGTTCTTTGATCCGAATGTGATTCTGTCTTTTCTGTTTCTGATGTCTATTTTTGGTATAGGAGTCTACCTTCTGTACAAAAGCAGGCAAAAGGCGGGAGGCGAGGGGCAAGAGGGAAAGAATAGGGGACGGGAAGGCGTTTCGCCTGTCGCCTTTCACCTGTTGCCTATTGCCTGTTATCGTCTCATCTCCTTTGGCATCTTCTGGTTTTTTATAACCCTGAGCATCGAATCGAGTGTTATCCCGATAACCGATGTGATCTTTGAACACAGACTTTATCTGCCCTCAATAGGGTTCTTTATTGCGGTGACAGGGGTCTTTTCCATGGTGCGGCAACGAAAGAAAGGCAAGACGGAATGGGCGAGCAAGGCGGTTGCAGGCGGTCTTATCGCGGCCGTTGTTCTCCTCTCAGGTGTAACGTATGCCAGAAATACGGTATGGCGGAGCGAGGTAAGTTTGTGGGAGGATGTGGTAAAGAAGAGCCCCTCAAAGCTTCGCGTGCACAGCAACCTGGGACGCGCGTATAACAAGCATGGCCGTCTTGAGGAGGCGGAAAGAGAATACCAGACTGCTCTCAGGATAGACCCCAACGATTATCAGTTGCACAACAATCTGGGAGTAGTCTACAAAGGGCAGGGTCGTTTAAAGGATGCGATACGTGAATATCAGAATGCCCTGAGACTCAAACCGGATGATGCCCTGGGATATTATAACCTCGGTAATATCTTCAGAGAGCAGGGAGATTTTGAAGAGGCGATACAGCAGTATCAGACAGCCATTCGTCTGGAACCTGATATCGCCATCATACACAACAATCTGGGGATAGCATTTATTGGACAGGGAAATAAGGAGGCTGCGGCGCGTGAATTCCGGGTCGCTTTAGATATTGATCCGGGTTGCGAAGCAGCAAGGAGAAATCTGGAAATGCTTCTGAGTGGAGAGCGGTAACAGACGTGTCAGCCGTGAGTGAGAGATATGGCATCTAATCTCAGGGATATTCTTTTGCTCCCCCCTATGGATGGCGCAACCATTAATGGCTGGATACGAATCCCTTCATCGGTTGTCATCCTGATCTTTATTGTGACCGCGGTCATTATGGCGCTAACAGCCGCATATTTTGTCTGGAAAAAATCTGGTTTCTCTCGTGCGATCAGGAAATCTTTAATTGTTGCTTTTTTTTGCTCTGGGCTCTTATTTCTGGCCTATTCGGACGCCACGTGGTACGGTTGGGTTGTTGAAGACATGAAAACGTATTCCGGTTACAGCACTGAAAAGAAAACGAAGATATTCGTGGGCCCGCTCTTCGATTTCATAACCGTGGCGCGTACCATAGTAAAGGATGACTCTTACTCGGTTTATTCTTACGATATTGCTACAGGCTTAATGGTACAGTACTATTTGCTTCCGAAACGGAACAGAAGCATCTCAAAATATGTTTTAGTGCTCTATGACAATGATTCTTACTATGACGTGGGCGACAAAACTTTCGTGAGACAGGGCCGACGTATTGAGAATGCTGAACTGTTGTTCCTTTATGATCCGGGTGCGTTTATTCTGGGGGTGAAATGATCCTGACACTTGTTGCCTTGATATAGCCGACCATCTTAGGGTTTTTGCTTGTCTCTATCCTTATCCATAAAGAAACAAACGTGGGACTGCTCGAGCGGTTCTGCCTGTCCTATCCGCTTGGAATGGGAGTTCTTACTGTGCAGATGTTTCTTTTGGCCCTCATGAGAGTCCCTCTGACACTCTGGTCTGTAGCGGTGCCGATACTGGCAGAAATATCAGGCTTATACCTCTGGACAAGAAAAAGAAAGATTCCTCTGACGAGAAAAATTTCCTTCGATCTGTTTGGTGAAATTCTCAGCCCCGACAATCATTGGATGAAAAGATCTGTTCTTGTCATCCTCGCAACATTAGTGGTTGTTAAACTCGGTTCGATTTTTGCAGAAACATATCTAAGGCCGATTTTTGCATGGGACTCTTTCGCTAACTGGTCTGCCGGAGCGAAAGCCTTCTACTACTCGCATGGGTTGCTGCTGGACGCTGCACCGGAAGACTTCTTCGGCAAGGGGCTCCTGAACAGGAACGCAAATTATCCCCCCCATAATCCTTTAATGCAGGTATGGATAAGCCTTTGGCTCGGGCAATTTGATGAAGTACTGGTCAAATTCTGGAGCCCCGTCTACCTTCTCTGCATGTCAGTGTATCTGTATCTATTTATGGCCCGGGAAACGTCCCGGCTTATTTCGCTGGGAGTGCTGGCGCTTTTCCTGAGTTCTCCTCTCCTGTCTGTACACTCAATCGAGGCATACAGCGATATGCCTCTCAGCGTTTATATGCTTCTTGCACTGATCATGTTCGTTCATGTGATGAGAGGGAGAAACGGCTTTTGGCCTTTGATGGGCTTATACTCAGCTGAAGCATTATTCACAAAAGACGAGGCGCCCTTTTTTGTCCTGCCTCTGCTTGCCAGTGCCTCTGTATTTATTTGGCAGAACAGGGAGAGGGCTATTGCGTCGAAAAAAGAGATACTTACCCTGTTTATGTGTCTCGTTGTGGCAGCGCCATGGTTTATTTTCAAGTTTTCTCATGGCCTTGGATTTGGTGCGGATTATGTTACCCGGGAATTAACCTTTCGACCGGAAATGATATGGAAGGTCGTCTCGCTGTTATTCTCTTCCCAGAATTTCAACGTCTTCATCATGTTTCTTCCTCTTCTCATAGTTGCTGGCTGGCCGCCGTCAAAGGAATTCTTGTTTTTACTCATTCCTGTAGCATGCTACGCTATGTTCTTTGTGCTCGTTTATTCATTGACGGTGTTTTTTTCAGGACGATTAATGTTTAACACCGCCATCTTCCGAAACACCTTGACCTATTATCCCTGCATATGTTTGCTCACGGTCATGCAGATGAAGCACATAATGCAAGATCCGCTTCTGCCCGGCGGCCACGTGAATGAGGACCATCATACGTTGCCGAAAACACCCGGATGATAGTGAGGGCAAGCGCATGAAGTCCTTGAGAGCAAGAAGGAGGGGAAGCCCGCTGTGAGATTGAGAAAAGGCAAAATCGGCCTCGTGGTGCTCGTCGCAGCCGTGGCCTGCGGCCTCTGGATTTCCGGTCTTCATGAGGCAGTGACCCTGGAGAGGATAAAAGAGGAGCGCGACGTTCTCCATGCCTTTGTTGAGGAGAACTATCTCGTCTCCGTACTCTCTTTCCTTCTCCTTACATTTTCCACGGCATTTATGGTCCCCGGTGCGATCGTGCTCATGCTGGCAGGGGGCTTTTTTTTCGGAATGGTCCCCGGCCTGCTTTTCGCTGTCGCAGGGCTGACTCTCGGTGCCATGAGCGCTTTTCTCTCGGCTCGATATGTTCTTGGCCAATGGGTTCAGGATAGGTACAAGGTCTTGCTCACGTCTTTTAATGAAGAAATGCAATGCCACGGCCATTACTATCTGATTACTCTGAGGGTCGTACCGGTGCTCCCCTTTTTTCTGGTGAATATCCTCGCAGGGCTTACGAAGATATCCCTGAAAAGGTTTGCGGTCTCTACTTCCATAGGATTGATCCCCGCCTCGTTTGTCTATTCCTTTGCCGGCCGCAGACTTGCAGTCATCAACAGCCCGCGCGACATCCTTTCTCCGGGTATGATCGCCGCGCTTTTTCTTCTCGGGCTTTTTATTCTTCTGCCGGTCATCCTGAAGACCTTTCAGAGAATGAGGAAGAAGGACGGGAAGTAACCCCCCTTCATCCCCCCTTACATTAAGTGGGGAAAGGAGAAGGAAGACAACTATATCTGCCGGAAGGGCTTTTTCTTTTTCCTCCCCTAAGGTAAGGGGAGG
>Ga0105107_10002420_pt1 | contig 12286 bp, 8 predicted proteins | sample PPLLaktember2015_6_FD_79335 | JGI IMG/M metagenome (GOLD analysis project Ga0105107, IMG submission 79335) | Freshwater sediment microbial communities from Prairie Pothole Lake near Jamestown, North Dakota, USA - PPLs Lake P8 Core (1) Depth... | ecosystem: Environmental > Aquatic > Freshwater >... | reverse complement strand
TACTCCTCGGCGTAGCCCCAGCCGCCGTGCAGGACCTGGCCGTCCTGCGTCACCGCCACCGCGACGTCGCAGGCGAGGAGCTTCGCCTGGGCCGCGAGCGGGGCGGCCGCGCGCTCGTCCGCGTCGAAGGCCTCGGCGGCGGCGTAGATGATGGCCCGCGCGCCCGCGATGCGCGCGGCCATGCGGCCGATCACGAAGCGCGTGAGCTGGTAGTCGCCGATCGGGCGGCCGAACTGCTGGCGGTCGACCACGTACTCGCAAGTCTTCTCGAGGGCGGCCTGCGCGAGGCCGACCGCGCGGCCGCCGGTCTGGAGCCGTCCGGCGCCGAAGCCGCCCATCTGGAGGTAGAAGCCCTTGCCGAGCCCCGCCTCGCCGCCGACCAGGTTCTCCGCCGGCACGAAGTAGTTCTCGAGGTTCAGCGTGAACGAGTGCATCCCCCGGTAGCCCGGCGTCGCGTCGGCCTTGCCGACGATGCGCCCGCCGCCCGGCTGCTTCATCTCGAACTCGTGGCCGGGGAAGGAGTCCTTCGGCACGATGAAGAGCGAGAGGCCGCGCGCGCCCGAGGCCGGGTCGGGATCGGTGCGCGCCAGCAGGGCGAGCACGTCCGCGCGGCCGGCAAAGGTGCACCAGGACTTCGGGCCGTTGATGACGAAGCCGTCGCGGCCACCGACCGTGGCGCGCTCGGCCCGGCACTTCACCGACGCCACGTCGCTGCCGACGTCGGGCTCCGTCACCGAGATGCCGACCATCAGCTCGCCCGAGGCGATGCGCGGCAGCCAGCTCCGCTTCTGCTCGTCGGTGCCGCCCTGGATCAGCGCCTTGGTGAGGATCTCGGGCCGCGTGATCAGCGATCCGGCCGCTGCCAGCGACGCGCGCGAGAGCTCCTCGGTGGTGAGGATCATCGCGAGGTTGCCCATCTCGTGGCCGCCATAGGCCTCGGGCACCGAGAGGCCGAAGTAGCCGAGCTCGCCCATCTTGCGGATGAAGGACTCGGGCACCAGCTCGTCGTGCCGGTGGATGTGCTCCGCGTGGGGCGCCACCTCCTGCTCGGCGAACTCGCGCACCGATTCGCGGATCTGCTCGAGGGTCTCGTCCAGGGGCAGGTCGTTGCGCCCGCGGCGCTCGATCTGGTGCTGCCCGAGGGCGCGCAGCAGCGCCTCGCTGCCGGCGCGCCGCAGCAGCGCGCGCAGCGGCGCCGGAAAGGCGGCGTCGAGGTCCGCCTCCTCGAGCCCGAGCTCGTCCAGCGCCTGACCGATGCGGCCGCGCAGGCTCGCGACGAGCTCGGCGCAGCCGGCCAGCGCTCCGAGCTCGAGGGCGCGATCGCAGCGGCCTTCCGCGGCGATCGCCGCCGTCTGCTGGGCGAGAGCGCGCGCCGTCCGGCCCTCCGTGGCGGCGTAGGCGACGCGCTCGGTCGTCACCTGGTGCTCGTCGATCGCCTTGCCGTTCCCGGTGAGGGCCCGGGCGCGCTCCAGGGCCCGCTCCAGCAGCGTTTCGGCGCCGTCCACCAGCTTCCGGGCGTCGTCCAGCGAGAGCGAGGAGAAGTCGTCGAAGGGGGTGCTCATCGGGAACCTCATCCAGCCGGGCGCGGGGCCGCGGCGGGCGTTCGCAGAATCGGAGAGCGGCCTAAGATAGCGAGCGGAGGCCGGAGGGTCCCAGGGGCGCTGACCCGTGGTCACCCCGGCGACAGGAGGAACTGGAAATGCGTCGAGCCGGTCTCGCGGTGCTTCCCTTCGCGTTCGGGCTCTCGGGCTGCGTGTGGTTCGGGACCTGGGGCACGGGAGAACGGGTCCCGCTCGGCTTCGCGGACGAGCGGATGGAGGTGCAGATCGTCTCCACCTTCGTCGGCGGCAAGAACTTCTTCGTGCCCTCGACCGTCGTGCTGACCGAAGGCATCGGCCGCAAGCTCAGCCTCTACAACACGACGGACATCCCCCACGGCTTCGCGATCCCGTCTCTCGGGATCGAGCTGGTGTTGCAGCCCGGCGTGGAGACGCCCGTCGAGCTGCCCCCGCTCGAAGCCGGGCACATCTACGCCATCAACTGCCACGTGCACCCGGCGCATCGCAGCGCGACTCTCGTCGTGCTCCCCGCACGCCCCTGAGGTCTGCGCGCGGGCCGGGTCAGCGCGGGTCGGCCAGGTAGCCGAGCAGCTGCTCCACGAGCGGTGGGCTCCCGAACACGACACCGAGCGGGTAGTCGTTGCGCTCCCGCCGCAGCGTCACGCAGCGCCCGCCCGCCTCCTCCACCAGCACCTGGGTCGGGGCCGCGTCCCAGGCGTTGAGTGACAGGTCGACCATCGCGTCGACACCGCCGCCCAGCACCAGCGCGTGGCCGAAGCAGTCGGTGTAGCCGCGGAACATGCGCAGGTCGCGGGCCAGCGCGAGGAAGGCGTCCTTCTCGCCGAACGCCTCGAAGCCGTAGGCGTCGCCGTGGGCGACGATCGCCGAGGTCAGATCCGCGCGCTGGGAGACGCGCACCGGCTCGCCGTTGCAGCGCACGCCGCCGCCCCGCCAGCCCACGGTGCGCTCGCCGAGCACGTGGAGGTCGATCAGGCCGAGCTGGGGGACGTCGTCTTCCAGCAGCGAGATCAAGGTCCCGAACAGCGGGAGCCCGCGCGAGAACGCGATGGTTCCGTCGATCGGGTCCACCAGCCAGCGGCGCCCGCCCGCACCCTCGGCGCCGTACTCCTCGCCGAGGATCGCGATCTCCGGCGTGGCGTCTCGCAGCACCGCGCGGATCGCGCGCTCGGCAGCTCGATCCGCCTCGGTGACGGGGCTGCCGTCCTTCTTGATCTCGACGGCTACGTCCCGGAAGCGCGGCAGGATCTCGCGCCGCGCCGCGTCGGAGGCCGCTTCGGCGATGCGCGCCAGCTCTGCGAGGTCGCGGGTCGTCATCGGACGCGCAACGTACCGCGCTGCCGGGGCGGCCGCCGCCTCTCGCCGCGGCCCGCACGGCTCTGTTATCAATGTACGCGCGGACAGGAGGCGCCATGGCAGCGCAGCGTCGCGTCCCCCTCGGCGACCGGTTGGGCATCGCACCCGGCGAGCGGGTGGCGGTGGTGCACGTCGACGACCTCGGGATGTGTCGCGCAGCGAACGAGGGCGGCTTCGCCGCGCTGCGCAGCGGGCCCGCCACCTGCGGCAGCCTGATGGTGCCTTGCCCCTGGTTCCCCGAGGCGGCGCGCATCGCGCGAGACGAGCCGGGCTTCGACCTCGGCGTGCACCTCACCCTGAACGCCGAGTGGCACCACTACCGCTGGGGCCCCGTGGCCGGTCGCTCGGCCGTGCCCTCGCTGCTCGACGACGAGGGCTACCTGCCGCGCACCACCCTCGAGGTGGTGCAGCGCGCGAAGCCGGCGGAGGTCGAGATCGAGCTGCGCGCGCAGATCGAAGCCGCGCTGGCGGCCGGAGTGGACGTCACGCACCTCGACTCCCACATGGGGACGGTGCTGTATCCCCCGTTCCTCCCGATCTACGCGAAGCTCGCCGTCGAGTATCGGCTGCCGGTCTTCGCCTTCCATCCGGAAGACGCGGTGCTCGAAGCACGCGGACTGCGGGGCTTCGGTCCGTTCATCCGCTCGCTCGTCGACCAGCTCGAGGCGGAGGGCATTCCCGCCTTCGACGACTTCGACGTCGACTCGCTGGGTTTCTCCCCCGGCGAGGGGCTCGTCCACAACCGCCGGCGCCTGGCCGGGCTCCGTCCGGGGGTCAGCTACCTCATCTGCCACGCGGCCCGGGCCGGCGAAGAGCTCTCCCACGTGACGCCCGACTCGGCGCACCAGCGCGACTTCGAGCGCACGTTCTTCGGCGGCGAGGCCGGGCACGAAGAGCTACAGGCCGCGGGCGTTCGGACGATCGGAATGCGGGCGCTCCGCGATCTGGTTCGGAGCGAGGGGGGCAAGCCGTGAGGAAGACGGGGTTCGGTGTGCTGGCGATCCTGATGGGTGTCGCGCTGGAGGCGAGCGCGGGAGGCGCGCCGCCGCCGGAGTTCAACTGGTCGCCCCGCTTCACCGGCAAGTTCGACGCCTACGGCTTCGGCACCGACCTGGAGGGCACCCAGGCCACGACCGGCCGGATCGCGCGCGGTTGCCCTTTCGCGAAGACACGCGGCGTGCGCCTGAAGATCAAGGAGCAGAACGCCCCCACGCCGGCGCCGCGCTTCTTCTCCTTCTTCCAGGACCCCAACCAGAAGCGCGAGCCCATCCAGGCGTTGACGCTGATCGACGCTTCTAAGCTCCGCTTTCCCGGCTCTCTCGCCGCGCTCGAGCTCGACTCGCCGTTCGTGCCGCTCGGGAACGAAGTCGACTTCTTCACCAGCCTGGTCGTCCGCCGCCAGGACGATGGCCAGCTCGCCGTGTACGTCGCGACCGAGGAAGGCAACGTGGGAACCCCCCTCCTGCTGCCAGCGAACACGCCGGGGGTGCTGGGCCGCATGACCTTCGACGGGGGGCTCGTCGACGTCGACGCCTCGGCGTGCGACGCGGCCGCGCCGACCAATCTGGTGACGGACCATCCCCTCGCCTTCGGCGGGTCGACGGGGCTCGGCGCCGGAATCCTCGGCCAGAAGGGTGACCAGGTCGGCTTCACCTTCGCCGTCGTCGGCGACCTCTACGACGCCGGCAAGCAGGACATCCTGGGCGACCTCCAGGCCGTGATCGACCTCGAGGTGGCCGCGCTCGCGGACCTCGGCAACGGAATGAACGCCGAGGCGCGCACCAAGATCGAGCAGGCTCGCGCCCTGCTCGAGGACCAGGGGCCGCCGATCCCCGCCACGGATCCTCAGGAGTTCGAGCCGGATCTGATCGAGAAGGTCGAGGCGCTGCCCGCGTCCGAGGCGCGCGACGAGGCGCTGAAGCGGCTGCGCAAGGCCGCCGATCGCGACGCCAAGGCCCGCGACAAGATCGACCAGGGAACGCCCAAGAGCTTGCAGGAGGCCGAGAAGCAGCTCGCGAAGGCGCGGGACGAGAAGCTGCGGGCCAAGGCCATCCTCGAGACCGGCGTCACCGCGGAGGGCAAGCTCTAGCCCCTCGCTCAGGGGTCCGCCCCGGCCGGCCGATACGCCTGCCGGGAGGGTCCGCATGAGGGGGCTGCGCCAGGTCCTGCTCGCCGCCTGCCTGCTCGCGGTCGCCGAGCTCGCCTCGGCCGACTGCCCGGCCGGCGGCTTCGCCTATGCGCCGGCCTGGGTCGGCGCCTTCAAGACCTATGGCATCGCGACGGACTTCCAGGATCCGATCGAGCAGGTTCGCGCGGTCGCAGGGAAGACGGGCCGCATCTGCAAGGAGTGCGAGGGGAAGCTGCGCGGCATCCAGCTCGTCTCGAAGCGAGAGTTCGGCGGCGGCTTCCTCCAGTTCCCGGTACCGGTCGGAGTGAGCTTCTGCGTCAGCGCCCGCGTGGACGTCTCGCGCATGAACACCACGGGGGCTTTCGCGGGCCTCGAGTTCGATTCGCCCGCCGTCCCGATCGACGTGCTGCCCGCAACCTACCTGTTCGTGGGCATCGAAGACGAAGACGGCATCAAGTCCGTCTGGGTGGACGAGAGCGGCGAGAGCGTCGGCACCCCCCTGACGCTCCCCGCGGACACCCGCACTGCGGTCGTCGAGATCGAGTACGGCGGCGGGAGCGTCAGCGTGCGCGCGCGCGCCGGGCAGGACGCCGCGCTGACCGACGTGCTGACGGGCCACGCCTTCGCCTGGGGCGGCAGCGGGGGCCTCGGCGCCGCGGCCTTCGACCTCGCCGCCGGCGACCGCGTGGGCGTCGCGCTCGAGGCCCACGGCGACGTCCACGGGCCGGCGCTCCAGGCCGTCCTCGAGGAGATCCAGGCGCTGCTCGAGCTGCAGGTTGCGGCGCTGGCCGATCTCGCGGCGGCCGCCCCCGCCGATGCCCGCGCGAAGCTCGAAGAGGCGCGGGCGCGCATCGACCCCGCGCTGCTCGGGGCGGTCACCGCGCTGCCGGCGGCGAAGGCCGTCGCGAAGGCGGTCAAGGAGCTCCAGAAGGCCGCGCAGACGCTCGCCGCCGCCCGCGACGGTCTCGACGCGGCGACTCCCGAAGGGGCCGCGGCGGCGCCCGCCCTGGTCGAGAAGGCGCGCACCGCCGAGCGGCGTGCGAGCCGCATGCTCGAGACCGGCTCGCCGGCCGAGGCGAAATCCGTGGCGGCTCCTGCCAGCTAGGTGTCCCGTCCAGCGGCTGGGCGGCGCCCGCGTCGTGACGGACGTCATCGTGACGCCGCAGGCCGTTCCGGATACGACGACGCCGATCTGGGTCTCCGTAACGCTCGGCGGCCGCGGCTTCGAGGTCCGGGGCGTGGGCGCTCATACGCACCAGATCTCGCTCGGCGGAGCGATGGCCGCGACCCCGAACCCCGCTCGGCGCCAGCAACCACAGCAGCGTCCCGGTCACCGTGAACGTGCTGGGCTATCTGGTCGACGGCGCTGCGCTCGCGTCCGGGGTGTCGCCCGAGAACTGAGAGCTCCTCCCGCCGCAGGGTGCGCCGAGGCGCGCTGAACGGGGCGCCCGCGCTCCGCGCGCTCGCGTTTTGCTGGTACGCTCTCGACGCAAAGCGGAGAGGAGGGCCTTTCATGCGCGCGCGCACTCCGAGTGGTGTCGAGCTGGCCTCTGGAAGGATCCCCGAGCGAATCGTCCCGCCGGCGCCGCCGCCGCGCGACGACTCCCTGGAGAGCCTCCCGGTGTGGGGGTTCCGGGACACCGCTTTTCAGGTGCTTCCGAACCGGAGCGTCGTCCTCACCGGCGGGCGCTATCCGCTCTGCGGGGCCGAGCTGCCGGATCTCGTGCCCTGGATGGAGACGCAGATCGGGATCGCCATCGATCCGCGCGACGTCCACGAGCCGAGCTATCCGCCGGCGCTGCCGGAAGCGCGTTCGAACCCGGCCTTCCTCGAGGAGGTGCGCAAGTTCCTGCCCGACGGAGCGCTCAGCTCGGATCCCGAGATCCGCCTGCGCCACGGGCACGGGCACACCCAGGAGGAGATGTACGCGATCAAGTACGGGATGCTGCCGCGCATCCCGGATCTCGTGGTCTACCCCGCGCGCGAGGAGGACGTGGAAGCGCTCGTCGAGGCGGCGCTCCGGCACGGCGTCTGCCTGGTGCCGTACGGCGGCGGAACCAACGTGACGGATGCGCTCCGCTGCCGCGAGGGCGAGGAGCGCACGATCGTCTCCGTCGATCTCGGCCGGCTGAACCGGATCCTGTGGATCGACACGGCGAACCAGATGGCCTGCATAGAGGCGGGAGCCGTGGGGCGCGACATCGCCGAAGGGCTCGCGCGCTACGGCTTCACCGTGGGCCACGAGCCCGACAGCATCGAGTTCTCGACGCTCGGGGGCTGGATCGCGACCCACGCGAGCGGCATGAAGAAGAACCGCTACGGCAACATCGAGGAGCTGGTGCTCGACGCGCACGTGGTGACCGCGCGCGGCACGCTCTCGCGGAGCACGGCGCCGCCGCGCGAGTCCGTGGGCCTCGACGCGCGGCGCTGGATCTTCGGCTCCGAGGGCACCCTCGGCATCGTGACCCGCGCGGTGGTCAAGATCTTTCCGCTCCCCGAGCTGCAGCGCTACGACGCCGTGCTGTTCCCGGACTTCGAACGGGGCGTCGCCTTCCTGTACGACCTGACGCGCGAGGGGCCGGTCCCCGCGAGCGCCCGGCTGATGGACAACCTCCAGTTCCAGCTCGGCCAGACCCTGAAGCCCCGGACGGCGGGCCTCGCGGCCCTGAAGAGCCGCCTCGAGAAGCTCTACGTGACGCGGCTGCGCGGGTTCGAAGTCGACCGCATGACGGCCTGCACGCTCGTCTACGAGGGGAGCCATGCGGAGGTGGCTGCGCAGGAGGCGGTCGCGAAGCGGCTCGCGCGGCGCCACGGTGGTTTGCGCGCCGGGGCGTCGAACGGCGAGCGGGGTTACCAGCTCACCTTCGGCATCGCCTACATCCGCGACTTCGTGATGAAGCACTGGATCCTGGGCGAGTCCTTCGAGACCTCGGTGCCCTGGAGCCAGGCGATCGCGCTGTGCGAGAACGTGAAGCGGCGCGTGCGGGAGGAGCATCGCCGCCGGGGGCTCCCGGGTAATCCGTTCATCACCTGCCGGGTGACCCAGGTCTACCCGACGGGCGTCTGCATCTACTTCTACTTCGCCATCTGGTACAAGGGCGTCGAGCACCCGAGCGAGGTGTACGCCGAGCTCGAGCGCGCCGCGCGCGACGAGATCCTGCGCTCGGGCGGCTCGCTCTCGCACCACCACGGGGTCGGGAAGCTGCGCGAGCGCTTCCTGCCGCGCGTGGTCTCGCCGGGAACCCTCGCCTGGCGCGACGCGCTGAAGGAGGCCGCAGACCCGCGCGACGTCTTCGGCATCGGGAACCAGCGCACGGACACCCGGGCCTGAGCCGGCACGCGTTGGGGGGCGCGAGGGGACGCGAGGTCCTGCTGACGGGAGCCACGGGCTTCGTCGGCAAGGTGGTGCTCGAAGCGCTGCTGCGGCGGCGCGAAGAGCTCGGGGTCGAACGCGTGCATCTCCTGATTCGCCCGGGCGCGGGCGGGTCGGCCCGCGAGCGCTTCGCGCTGGAGATCGAGCGCTCGCCGTGCTTCGCGCGCCTCCCCGCTGGCTTTGCGGAGCACGTCGAGATCGTGGAGGGCGACGTCGCGCAGGGCGGCTGCGGCCTCTCGCCCGAGGCGCGCAGCCGAATCGCAGAGCGCGTGACCCACGTGGTGCACGCGGCCGCCTCGGTCGAGTTCGATCTCCCGATTGCGGAGGCCGAGGCGGTGAACGTCGGCGGCTGCCTCGCGCTCCTCGAGCTCGCGCGGAGCGCCGCGCATCTCGAGCGCCTGACGGTGGTCTCGACCGCCTACGTGACGCCCCATCCCGGCGACGGCGTGCCCCTGTACGAGACTCTCGCGTCGCTCCCGCGCCCGGCGGGCGAGATCCGTGCCGCAATCCGCGCGAAAGCCGCCGACGAGGCGGCGCTCCTCCGGGAGACGGGCCACCCCAACACCTACACCCTCACGAAGTGCCTGGCGGAGCACCTGCTGGTCGAGGGCCGCGGGGCGGTGCCGCTCGCGATCGTGCGTCCGAGCGTCGTCTCGGCGAGCTGGCGCGAGCCGTTCCCGGGCTGGATCGACAGCAGCGCGGCCTTCGCGGGCTTCGTCGCCCTGGTCGGTACGGGGCACCTGCGCGCCGTCGTGGCGCGTCCGCCCTCGAGGATCGATCTCGTGCCGGTGGACGTCGTGGCGGCGCGCATCCTGGCGGCGGCCTTCGAGGCAGAAGGCGCGGCGGGGGGCGTCACGATCCGCCATGTGGTCGCCGGCCTCGAGGCGAGCCCGAGCATCGAGGAGTGTCGCGCCTGGCTGACGGACTTCTTCCGCCGCCATCCGGTCGATCGGCGCCCCTCGGTTCCCTACCTGGGCCCGCCGGGCCTGCGCTTTGCGTTCGCTCACTGGCGACACCACGAGCTTCCGATCCGGCTCGGCAGCCTCGGCTCGGCACGCACCCGGCGCGCCGGCGGGCGCCTGCGCGCACGCATCGCACACCTGAACCGCGCCTTTCCCTACTTCACGCGCAACACGTTCGACTTCCGCACGAGCTCGCCGCAAGGAGCCCCGGTCCCCGAGCCGCGCGCCTACGTCGACACCGTCTGCCGCGGCATCCACCGCCACCTCCTGCGCCGCGACCTCTCCGAGGTGCCGCTCGCCGGGCGCCGCGGGCCGGATCTCGGCGGGGATCTCGGCTTTGCGCTGCGCCAGCCCCACGGGAACGCGGCGATCCGGGCGGCGGGCTGGCTCGTCACCAAAGGGCTCCGCCGCTGCACGGACCTCGTGAGCTTCGACCTGGCGAGCTTCGAGCGGGCGCGGCGTGCGCTGCCGGAAGGCGCGGCGATCGTGCTGGCGCCTTCCCACCGGAGCTATCTCGACTTCGTGCTCTGCTCGTACCTCTGCTTCGCGCGGCCGGATCTCGGGATCTCCATTCCCCACATCGCCGCGGCGGTCGAGTTCTCGCGCATCCCGGTCCTCGGGCGGATCTTTCGCGGCCTCCACACCTTCTACCTCGAGCGCGGCGTCGGACGGGAGGAGAAGGCGCTCACGAGCCAGGTGCACGCGCTGATCCGCGACGGGGAGAGCCTCGAGTTCTTCATCGAGGGAAAGCGGAGCCGGGCGCGCCGGTTCCTCGAGCCGAAGCGCGGCTTCCTGCGCTGCCTGCAGGCGACCGGCGTTCCCGTGGCGCTGCTTCCCATCGCCTTCAGCTACGACCGTGTGCCGGAGGAGGCGAGCTTCGTGAGCGAGCTCTCGGGAGAGGAGAAGCCGCCGATGCGGCTCTCGGCGCTGCTCGGCTGGACGGGCCGCATGCTACGCGGACAGGTGCAGCTCGGGCGCGTGCACATCGCCTGCGGAGCGCCGGTGGCGCTCGACCTCTCCTCCGACGTGCCTGCGGTGGCCCGCGCGGTGATGGCCGAGCTCCAGGAAGCCACGACTGTCAGCAGCTACCACCTGCGCGCTTTCCTTTCGCGACGCGGGCCGCCCGGTGTGAGTGTGCGAACCCTCGCCGAGGCGATCCGGGCGCGCGGCGGGCGGGTGCTCGAGAGTCCCCTCTCGGACGGCGAGCCCCTCGACCCGCGCGTCGAGAGCGCGCTCGCCCACCAGCTCGAGCTCCTCTTCCACCCGGACGCTCGGCGCACGCTGGGCGCCCACCCCGCCGTGGCGGATCATCTCGAGCGCAACGACTTCCGGATGCGCGCGCCCCATCCGGACCCGCCGCTCGACGAGGTGGGAGCGGCGGTCGTCGCGCGGCTCTTCGAGCCCATCTGCCGCGACTACGAGCGGGTCGCCGCGGCTCTCGGCGCCCCGGGCGAGCGGCTCGCGGTCGACTCGCCGGCCGCCCTGGTGCGGCGCGAGCCGGAGCGTCACCTTCCGAACGTGGAGGCGGCGTTTGCGGATCTCGCGCGGCGCGGCGTGCTCGAGCGCTGCGGCGACGGCTACGTGTGGGGTCCGCAGGCCGGGGATCTGCCGCGCCTGCGCGCACTCTACGCCTGGCCGGAGGGGAGCCAGTGAGCCCGCTGCTCGTGACCGGCGCGAGCGGCTTCCTGGGCCGCCACCTGCTGGAGGCGCTCCACTCCGGCCCCGTGCCGCGCGAGGCCCTCGCCCTCGTACGCGACGAAGCCGCCTGGCGCGCCCTCGACTGGACCTCGAAGCTCGGCCCGGTCGAGATCGTGACGGGCTCGGTGCTCGAGGCCGAGCGCTTCGCGGACGATCCGCGGCTGCAGTCGCTGTGCGGCATCGTGCACCTCGCGGCTACGGTGAAGCACAGCCGCCGCGACGCGGCGGAGCTCGAGCACACCAACGTCGAAGGCACTCTCTCCATGGTGCGGCTCGCCGCCGCGCGGCGCTGCCGGCTGGTCTTCGTGTCCACCTCCGGCACCGTCGCGTGCTTCGACGCGCCGGGTGCGTGGGCGGACGAGACGGCGCCCTTCTGCGAGGAGGCCGTGGCGGCCTGGCCCTACTACCGCTCCAAGATCCGCGCCGAGCGCGAGGCACGCCGGCTCGCCAGCGAGCTCGGGGTGGACCTCGTCGTGGTGCGCCCGCCGGTGGTGCTCGGTCCGCGTGACCACCGGCTCCGCTCCACCGGCAATCTGCTGCGCTACCTGCGCGGGAAGCTCCCCTTCATCGTGGCGGGCGGCATCGCCTTCGTCGACGTGCGCGACGTGGCGCGCGCACTGCTCCGGGTGGTGGAGCGCGAGAGCGTGCGCCCCGTCTACCACCTTCCCGGCACCGAATGCAGCGTGGAGGCGTTCTTCCGCATGGCGGAGGAGCTCTCGGGTGCTCCGGCGCCCCGCTTCGTGCTGCCGTACCGGCCGGCCTGGCTCCTCGCGAACGCGACGGCGAAGCTCGGGCTCTCGCTGCTGCCGGATCCCGTGGTGGTGGAGATGGCCTCGCACTACTGGGGGGTGCGCTCGCTCTTCGCGGAGTCGGATCTCGGCTGGCGCAGCCGCGATCCCCGCGACACCCTGCGCGACACCATCGCGTGGCTGCGCGAGAATGCCCCCGGAGTCGCCTCGACGGCGGGGCGCTAGCGCCAGAGCGGCCCGCCACGCGGCCGATCGAGCTCAGCTCAGCCCTTCGAGGGGAGCCTCCCAGACGTCGTAGCCAGCTTCGGGCGGGATGCGCAGGACCTGGCCGTGGTCGGTGCGCGCGACGTGCGGCAGCACCGTCACGATCGGGTCGCGGTGCGCCGCGCTGAGCGCCTCGGCCACGCTCGCGCTGCGCCCGAGCTTCTTCACGTTGAGGAGCG
>Ga0105107_10002419_pt1 | contig 12288 bp, 8 predicted proteins | sample PPLLaktember2015_6_FD_79335 | JGI IMG/M metagenome (GOLD analysis project Ga0105107, IMG submission 79335) | Freshwater sediment microbial communities from Prairie Pothole Lake near Jamestown, North Dakota, USA - PPLs Lake P8 Core (1) Depth... | ecosystem: Environmental > Aquatic > Freshwater >... | reverse complement strand
GGCGAGGTGCTGCTGGTGATCGAGCCCGCCGCCGAGGCGGCGACGGGCGCGAGCCGCGGCGAGCGGCTGGCCTTCCCCAAGGATGCGGACCCGCTGGCGCCGCTGTTCCGCACGGCGCCCGACGGCGGCCTCGGCGAGCCCGCGCCGGCAGCCGCCGACGCTGCGGAGCCCGAGCGTCGCCGCGAGGCCATCGAGGCCATCCGCGGCGAGGTGCTCCGCGTGTTCCTCGGCTACGACGCCAACCCCGAGCGCGCCGAGAAGCTCGCCGCGTTCCTCGAGGCGGAGCTGCCCGCCAGCCTCTCCGAGAGCTTCCGCTGGCAGCTTGCCGAGATCCGCCACGAGATCCAGGTGGTGGCGGACGTCTACCAGCTCTTCGTGCGCTCGCCGCGGGGCTCGGTGCGCGGCGAGCTCGGCGTCTCCAACAGTGCGCGGCTGCGCATGTTCGTGCGCCGGATCCGCGCGGGCGGGGCCGGCATCGCACCCGAGTTCCTGGATCTCGTGCGGCGCGCGCTCTCCCACTACGGGATCTCGCGTCTCGAGCACTCGGACGCGCTCGAGCGAGCGGTGCTGCGTCTGCTGGCCACCCAGCGCTCGGGCGAGCTCCACCACCGGCTGCTGCTCGCGGTGCTGCGCTGCGTGACGCGGCTCGCCGCGAGCGGCATCCACCTGGGCGACGACCGCGTGCTCCAGGACGCGCTGCTGCGGCTCGCCGGCATGCGCGGTCTCGTGACCGACGCGGTCGCCGATGCGGCCCTCGAGGCGAGCTACCTGATCTTCGAGCGGCCCGCGATCGAGCGCGAGGCCGAGCGCACCAGCAAGCGGCTGGAGGCGTGGCTCGCCGCGGCCGCCGCCGAGCCCACGGCGCCCCCCGAGGAGGTGCTGCGCCACCTGATCGACGCGCCGCGCGCGGTCTTCGACCGGGTCGGCGATTGGATCGCGGACCCCGACCCGCGCCGACGCGCGATCGCACTCGCCGCCCACCTGCGGCGGCTGTACGCTCCGGCGCCCCTCGCGTCCCACGCCTCGGAGCTGCAGGAGAGCTTCCCGCTCTATCGAATCGAGCTGTCGGCGGGGCGCGTCGTATTGGGAAGCGCGTGTCGGCCGGAGGAGCTGCCGGCCGCCGCGCAGCTGCTCTGCAAGGCCGCCGCCAGCGAGCGCGACCGCCACGAATGGCCCGCGGTCTACGCCCTCGAGCTGTTCACCCTGCTCGCCGACGGAGCGGATCCCACTGCCCTCGCCGAGTCGGTTCGCGGGGCGTTGGGCGAGGGTCTCCCGGCGGGTCGGCTCACGCTCGACCTCGTGGTGCCCGGAGGGCCGGATCGGCACTTCAGCTTCGTGCCGTCCCGGGAAGGGCTGCGCCTCGACACGTCCCTGCACGGCGTCCACCCGGAGGCCGCGGCGCGCATCGACCTAGGCCGGCTCACCAAGTTCGAGCTGGAGCGCTGCGAGGCGCCGGACGGCATCTACTGCTTCCACGGCCGCGCGCGCGACGAGGCCGGTGACGAGCGCCTGTTCGTGCTCGCCGACGTGCGCGGCCGCTCGCCCGACGACGGTCACGAGGCGGAGCTCTACGTGCCGATCTTCGAGCAGGCGTTCTACGACGCGACGCGCGCGCTGCGCACCCTGCTCGGGGTTCGGGATCCGAAGCGGCTGCTCCAGTGGAACCGCGTCACGATCTGCGTGGCGCCGGTGGTGGCGCTCGACCGCGACCTCGCGGGGCGCATCTCGCAGCGCCTCGCGCCGGCGGTGAGGAACCTCGGCATCGAGAAGGTGGTGGCGCGGCTGCGGCTCCTGGACCGCGCGCTTCCCGAGAAGCCGCCCGTACCGGTGGAGATCGTGATCACCGACATCACGGGATCGAACATGGAGATCGAGTGGCGGGCGCCGCGGCGGAGTCCTCTCGAGCCGCGCACCGACTACGAGCGCCGTGTGGCCGACGCTCGCCGCCGCCGTCTGGTGTATCCGTACGAGATCGTGCGCATGCTGACCGGGAACGGGCGGCCCCCCGGCCTCGCGAGTCGCGGGGCGGCGCTGCCGGTCGGCAGCTTCGAGGAGTTCGACCTGCTGGCCGGCGCGGCCGAGCCCACCGCGTGCAGCGTGTCGGGCCGGCCGTTCGGACGGAACTCGAGTGCGATCGTGTTCGGCTTGATCCGCACGCCCACCGAGAAGGTGCCCGAGGGCATCGAGCGCGTGCTGATCCTCTCGGATCCGACCCTCGGGATGGGCTCGCTGGCCGGTCCCGAGTGCGATCGGGTGGTCGCCGCCATCGACCTCGCCGAGGCGCGCGGCATCCCGGTCGAGTGGATCCCCGTCTCGAGCGGCGCGCGCATCGCCATGGACAGCGGCACCGAGAACCTCGACGCCACCGCGCGCGTGGTGCGCCGCATCGTGACCTTCACCCAGGGCGCCGGCACCATCCACGTGATCGTGCACGGCGTGAACGTGGGCGCCCAGAGCTACTGGGATGCGCTGGCGACCATGCTGATGCACACGCGAGGCGCGCTCATCATGACGCCGGGCGCCTCGATGGTGCTCACCGGTCGCGCCGCGCTGGAGGTGTCGGGCGGCGTCGCCGCGGAGGATGAGGTCGGCATCGGCGGGTTCGAGCGCATCATGGGCCCGAGCGGCCAGGCGCAGTACTACGCCGTCGACCTCGCCGACGCCTACCGCATCCTGTACGAGCACTACCGCTTCAGCTACGTGCTGCCGGGCGAGGCGCGACCGCGCGAGGCGAAGAGCAACGACCCGATCGAGCGCAGCATCGTCGACTTCCCCTGCCAGGAGGAGGGCTGCGACTTCGCGACCGTGGGGGAGATCTTCGACGACGCGACCAATCCGGGGCGCAAGAAGCCCTTCCCGATGCGCGTGGTGATGGCGGCGCTGGTCGATCAGGACGGCAGCCATCTGGAGCGCTGGCGTCAGTGGGTCGGCGCCGAGACCGCCATCGTGTGGGACGCGGAGGTGGGAGGCATCCCCGTCACGCTGATCGGCATCGAGAGCCGGAACGTGCCCCGGGAGGGCTACCGCCCCGCCGACGGGCCCGAGTCCTGGATGGGCGGCACGCTGTTCCCGCAGTCGTCGAAGAAGGTGGCGCGTGCCCTCAACGCCGCCAGCGGCAACCGGCCCGCGCTGGTGCTCGCCAACCTTTCTGGCTTCGACGGCTCGCCGGAGTCGATGCGCAAGCTTCAGCTCGAGTACGGCGCCGAGATCGCGCGCGCGGTCGTGAACTTCGACGGTCCGATCCTGTTCGTCGTGGTGTCGCGCTATCACGGTGGAGCCTACGTCGTGTTCTCCCAGGCGCTGAACCCGCGCCTCGAGGCGGCGGCGCTGCGCGGCAGCTACGCCTCGGTGATCGGCGGCGGGCCGGCCGCGGCGGTGGTCTTCACCCGTGAAGTGCGCGCGCGCGCCTCGGCCCACCCGCGCATCCGCTCGTTGCAGGAGGAGCTGCGTCGCAGCCCGGGCGCCGAGGCCCGCGGCCGCCTCGAGGCGGCGCTGCGCGAGGTGACGCTCGCCGTCCAGGCGGAGGTGGCGGCGGAGTTCGATGCCATCCACACCGTGGAACGCGCGCGCGACGTCGGATCCCTCCGCGAAATCGCGGAGCCGGCGGCGCTCCGCCCCTTCGTGGTGCGCGCCCTGCGGCGCGAGCTACATTCCTAGGCCCCCAGGGCTCCAATGAAGATGAAGCGAAATCGCAAGCAAGGCCTCCGCCCTCTCGGCCGCACGGCGCGCAGCGCGCGGCCCGAGCGCGCCGAGGTGCAGGGCCCCGAGGAGATCGAGGCGATGCGCGCGGCCGGGCGGCTGGCGGCGAAGCTCCTCGACGAGGTCGCGGCCTTCGTGCGGCCGGGCGTCAGCACCGCGGAGATCGACCGGCTGGTGGCCGAGATGACCCGCGACCACGGCGCCGAGAGCGCCCCCCTCGGCTACGGCCGGCCGCCGTTTCCGGGCCACTGCTGCACCTCGCTGAACGACGTCGTGTGCCACGGCATTCCCGATGCCCAGCAGGTGCTCGGCGAGGGCGACATCGTGAACGTGGACGTGACGCCGCTGGTGGGTGGGTTCCACGGAGACAGCTCGCGGACCTTCCTGATCGGCGACGTGTCGCCCAAGGCGCGTCAACTCGTCGCCGACACCTACCGGGCGATGTGGCTCGGAATTCGCGCGATCCGGCCCGGCGGCCGCGTCGGCGACATCGGCCACGCCATCCAGAGCTTCGCCGAGGCACAGGGCTACTCGGTGGTGCGCGAGTTCACGGGGCACGGGATCGGCCGGCACTTTCACGGGCCGCCCGCGATCCTTCACTACGGCGCGCCTCGCACGGGCGACGTGCTGGTTCCCGGCATGACCTTCACCGTGGAGCCGATGATCAACCTCGGCCACTGGAAGACCCAGATCCTGGACGACGGCTGGACCGCCGTGACCGTCGATGGATCCCTCTCGGCGCAGTGGGAGCACACCTGCCTCGTGACCGAGGACGGTGTCGAGGTGATGACCCTCGGAGAGAGCGAGACACCGCCGCTCTAGCGGGCTGCGGCTGGGCTACCCTGCGCGCGGTCCTGCCGCCGACTTCGGGCCGCGAGGGGAGTGAGCGTGGCGAAGCAAGGCAAGCAGACGCGCAAGGCGCCGGAGGCGCCTGCCCGGCCCGCTAGCGCGGTGCTCTGGCTGGACTGTGCGCTCGCCCTCGTGTCGGGCGGCTGGGCGCTGCATCTCTGGCGTCAGCTCTTCGTGGCGCGCGCGGGCGGCGAGGTGACCTGCCCCTTCGACTCCGAAGGGGACTGCGGAGACGTCTGGCAGTCCGGGTTCGCGCAGGTCGTGGAGAGCGCGACGGGTCTTCCCGTGGCGGCCCACGGCCTCGTCTGGGCCCTCGTCGCTTTCGCGCTCCCGGCGGCGGTGTGGGTCGCGCGGCGCGCCGGGCGGCGCGGGGAGATCTCGTGGGCCGGCGCCCTCGTCACCGCGGCGGCCGGCGTGGCCGCGGTGCTCGGGCTCGCCGCCGCCCAGCTCGTGGACGGGCGCTTCTGTGGGAGCTGCGCCGTCGCGTACGCGGGAACGCTCGCCTACGCCGGTCTGTGTTTCTTCTCGATGGTGCCGCTGCCCTGGGATCGACTCGCGCGCGGCGGCGCCCTCGCCGCCGCAGCCGCAGTCCTCGCGTGGGGGAGCCTCGTCGCCGCCGCTCCCGAGCAAGCCGCGCCCTCCGCGGTCGCACCTTCGCGCGCGGCTTCGCTCTCCCACGCCCACGCACCGGCAGCGCTTCCGGCGCTCGATCCTTCCCTCCCGCCGGCCGACGGGCTGGCGCGCCTCGTGGCGGACCTCTCGCCGGCGGGGGCCGAGGCCCTGGCCCAGGGGCTGCGCGAGTACGCCGCAGGCGAGCCCAGGCCCCTCTCCGCGCCGCGTGCGCTGGTCGGATCCCCCATGGCGCCGGTGCGGATCACGGATTTTGCCGACTTCCTCTGCAGCCACTGCGCCGCGCTCCACGGTACGCTCGCGCAGCTCCAGACGCTGGCGCCGCAGGGAAGCTTCACGGTGGAGCCGCGCTACTTCCCGCTCGACGGCCAGTGCAACCGCAACATCCCGCGCGCGTCCGCCGAGGGAGTCGGCTGCACCGCGGCGCGTGTGCTGATCTGCCTCGAGGAGTCGCCCGGAGCCTTCGAACTCGCCGGCCAGATCTACGCGCGCCAGCGGGGCCTCACCAACGACCAGATCTACGGGCTGGCCGCGCCGATCCGCTCGCGCCAGGCGCTCGAGGCTTGTGTCGCCTCGCCCGAGACCGACGCCAAGCTGCAGTCGGACATCGCGGCGGCGATGGGCCACGGCATCCAGGGAACACCGCTCGTGCTGGTGAACGGGCGCAAGGCGAGCCCCAACCCGGCGCTGCTGCTGGCGCTCGTCCTGGCGGGCGGCGACCCCGCGCATCCGGCGTTCGCAGCGCTGCCGAAGGCCCAAGGAGGCTGAGCCCGTGCGCGCGCCGGTCGTCGCGGCTGCCGTGATCCTCGCGGCGCTGGCGGGCGCCGCGGCGACCTTCGCGCTGCGCAGCGGCGCTGGCGGCGGCGTTGCGGCAGCGATCGACGACCTGCGCCTGCGCCTCGACGCCGAGCGCACCGCGCGCGAGAGGCTCGAGGACCAGCTCGCGCGCCTGCAGTCCGACCTGCTGGCTCTCCACCTCGCGGCGGAGGTGGTGTCCGAAGCCGAGGTCGCGCCCTACCTCGGCGCGGGCGAGGCAGGGGCGGGTGGAGCCGCTGAGCCGCCGGTGGATCCGGATGCCGCCGAGGACAGCGCGCCGGGCCAGGCCTGGTTCGACGTCGCGCGCCTCGACGCGTCGGGCATGCCGGAGCGCGACGTCGACGACCTGCGCCGGCTCTTCGAGGAGGTGGAGCTCGAGCGTCTCTACGTGCAGAACCAGGCGACCCGGGAGCGTTGGGACCGGAGCCGGCTGGCCGAAGAGCTCGCGGCGCTGGGCGAGCGCACGCGCTCCGTGCGCGAAACCTACGGCGACGAGACCTACGACTGGTTCCTCTATGCCGCCGACCGCACCAACCGGGTGCGGGTCGAAAGCGTGCTGGGCGGCTCGGCGGCCGACGAGGCGGGCCTGCGCGCCGGCGACGTGATCCTGAGCTACGACGGCAGCCGCATCTTCAAGCCCGGCTCCCTGGTGCGGGGCACCCTGCAGGGCCGCCTCGGAGACCGGGTCGAGGTGATCGTGCAGCGCGCAGGGAGCACGCACACGGTCAACGTTCCGGTCGGGCCCCTCGGCATCCGCCTCGGTCGCGCCACCGTCGAGCCCACGCCGCTCCCCTGACGCCTGGGCTCCGAGCCACGCGCGATCGCGCGCGGCTCAGCTCGAGACGACCGCCAGCACCGTGTCCAGCGCCGACCAGAGCTCGTCCTCTGGAATGTTCAGCGCCGGGAAGAAGCGCACCACGCGGCCGGCGGTCACGTTCACGAGCACGCCGCGCTCGATGGCGCGCCGCGGCACCTGAGCGGCGCGATCGGCGTCGGCGAGGACGAGGCCGCGGAGCAGGCCGCGCCCGCGCGAGCCGGTGCAGAGGGCAGGGTGTTCGGCGGCGAAGGCGGCCAGCCGCTCGCCGAGGCGGGCGCCGAGCTCCTCCGAGCGCGCCACGAGCCGGTCGCGCTCCGCCACGCGCAGCACGGCATTGGACGCCGCGCACACCAGCGGATTGCCCACGTAGGTCCCGCCGTGGTCCCCGAGCGAGACCGTCTTCGCCACGTCTTCGCTGCAGAGGAAGGCGCCGATCGGAACGCCCCCGCCGAGACCCTTGCCGAGCGTCATCACGTCGGGCGCCACACCCTCGCGCTCCCACTCGAACCAGCGGCCCGTGCGCCCGATGCCGGTCTGGATCTCGTCGAGGATCAGCAGCGCTCCCTTGGCGCGGCAGAGCTTTCCCAGGCCGGCCAGGTACCCGTCGCGCGGCACGTTCACGCCGCCCTCGCCCTGCACCGGCTCGACGACGAAGGCGGCGGTCTCCTCGTCGATCGCCGCCTCGGCGGCGGCGAGGTCGTCGTAGGGGACGACGTGCGGCGCGCGCAGCAGCGCGGCGTAGGGCTCGCGGTGCTTCGCCTGGCCGATCACCTGGAGCGCACCCAGGGTGCGTCCGTGGAACGAGTTTTCGGTCGAGACGAACTTCGTGCGGCGCGTGGCGCGGTGCGCGAGCTTCAGCGCCCCGTCGACGGCCTCGGTGCCCGAGTTCACCAGGAAGACGCGCGGCAGCGCGTTGTCCGTCAGGGCCGCCAGCTTCTCGATGAGATCGAGCTGGGGGAGGGTGTAGAAGAGGTTGGTCGTCTGCATCAGGCGCCCCGCCTGCTCGCAGATCGCCTCCACCAGCTCGGGATGGCAGTGGCCGATCGCGCACACGCCCCAGCCCGCGGTCAGGTCGAGGTACTCGCGGCCGTCGGTGTCGCGCACGCGGGAGCCGCGTCCCTCGGCCAGCGCGACCGGCAGCCGGTTCACGACGGGCAGGAAGTGGGCGGCCTCGCGCGCCCTCACGGCCTCGATGCCCATGGCTTCCGCTCCTTCTCCGGCGAAGCCCGGGAGAGTCGAGGCTCCGGGGCGGCTCGTCAAGGCGCGGGCGCAGGCGTACCTTCCGGGATCGGCCGGAGGAGCACATGGCAGACGTGATCCTGCTCGAGGGGATCCAGATCCCCGCGGCCCTCGGCGTCACCGCCGCCGAGCGCCGCATGCGCCGCCCCGTGCTCCTCGATCTCGAGATCGAGCGGGACCTGCGCGGCGCCGGCCGCAGCGACCGCATCCGCGACACGATCCACTACACCCGGGTGTTCGAAGTGGTGGCGGATGTCGCGGGTAACCACCCTCACAAGCTGGTGGAGGCGCTCGGCGAGCGGATCGCGCGGGCGATCCTCGAGAAGTTCGGCGCGGACGCCGTCACCGTCACCGTTCGCAAGCCGAAGCCCATCGCCGGCGTGCTGGAGCACACCGGCGTGCGCCTGCGGCGGACGCGCGAGGACCTCTGAGGGGCCTGTCCGCCGGAGGCCGCGGGAGGGCTCCAGCGGGGCTCGCGTCCGGCCGATGCGGCCTCCATGCGCCGCGTCGCCCTCACCCTCGCCGCCCTCGCGCTCGGGCTCGCCGACCCGTCGGCCTCGATCGACCTGACCGGAACCTGGCGCGAGGTGACGAACTCCACGTGCAAGGGGTTGGATGCCAGCGGCGGAAAGGTCGCGCTCAAGCAGCACGACGTCGGCTTCGCCGACCTCCCGCTCTCGCAGAGCGGAAGCACGCTGACCTCCTACCAGGACGGTTACCTCTTCTCCTTTGCGGGCTACGTCTACGGCCAGACCGGCGGAGACACCGGGCAGGGAATCCTCGAGAAGTGCGGCGGCGACATCAACGTCCTGCTGACCTACCGGATCCTCAAGGCGAAGACGTTTCCCGCGAACTCGAAGGGCGTGAGCGGCAAGCTGACGGCCCTCTACGTGTACGGTCATCCGAGCTCGAGCTACTCCTGCAACGTCACCTTCGAGCGCATTTCCACCGAGGACCCTGGCGCCGCGTCCTGCGACTAGCACCGCTCCGGGCCGAGGCTAGGCTTCGCTTCCCAGAGCAGCGACCGGCGACACCCTACCCCCCTCGGCGGGGGTGGGGCGTCGCCCGTTTCGTTGCGGAAACGGAGGATCCGTGGACGTCGCAGTCGGCCTCGACTTCGGCACGACGAACAGCGCGATCGGCTGGGTCGGGCCGGACGGGGCGCCGGTGCTGGCGCGCTTCCCCGTGCCCGGCGAGGCCGAGACCACCGCCACCTTCCGTTCGGTCCTCTACTTCGACCGCGGCGAGGAGGGGGACGAGCCCCTGCGGGCCAGCGCGGGACCGGAGGCGATCGCACGCTATCTGGCCTCCGAGGAGAAGGGGGGCCGGCTGATCCAGTCGCTGAAGTCGTTCCTCGCCAGCCGGCTGTTCGCTTCGACGTCGATCTTCGGCGCCAGCTTCCGACTGGAGGAGCTTGCGGCTGCGATCCTGCGGCCCCTGCGCGAGGCGGCGGGTGAGGCACTCGGTGCGCCCGTCGAGCGCGCAGTGGTAGGGCGGCCGGTGCGCTTCGTGAACGCCACGGGGCCCGAGGACGAGGCGCTCGCGCTCTCTCGGCTGGGAGCGTCGCTGCACAACGCGGGCTTCCGGGAGATCGTCTTCGAGTACGAGCCGGTGGGCGCCGCCTGGCACTACGAGCGCGGCCTCGAGCGCGACGAGCTGATCCTGATCGCCGACTTCGGCGGCGGCACCAGCGACTTCTCGCTGCTGCGCGTGGGCCCGAACGTGCGCAGCGCCGGCGACCGGGCCCGGGCCCTGCTCGGGAGCGACGGGGTCGGGATCGCGGGCGACGCCTTCGACGGCCGGCTGGTTCGCCATCTGGTGGCCCCGCTGCTCGGCCGCGGCGCCGAGTTCCGCTCGGTCTTCGACCGCGTGCTGCCGATCCCGAGCTGGATCTACGCCCATCTGGAGCGCTGGCACCACCTCTCCTTCCTGCGCTCGCCGAAGACGCTCCAGCTCCTGCTCGACCTGCGTCGCGAGGCCCTCGAGCCGGAGAAGCTCACGGCGCTCCTCCACCTCGTCGAGCACGATCTCGGCTTCCTGCTCTTCCGCGCGGTCGAGCGCGTCAAACAGGAGCTGTCAGAGCACCCCGCCGGACGCTTTCGCTTCGAGCACGAGGCGGTCTGCATCGACCGCGCGGTGAGCCGCGCCGAGTTCGAGCGCTGGATCGAGCCCGAGCTGGCTGCGATCGCGGGCTGCGTCGACGGGCTGCTGCGCAGGACGCGGGTGCCCGCGTCCGCCGTCGACCGCGTCTTCCTGACGGGCGGCTCCTCGCTGGTCCCCGCGGTGCGGCGCCTCTTCGAGGAGCGCTTCGGGGCGGAAAGGCTCCGCAGCGGCGGCGAGCTCACCTCCGTCGCGAGCGGCCTCGCCCTGCGCGCCGGAGGGGGGCGGTCTTAAGGGGCCGCCCCCGTTTCGACCGTCCCCGCTTCGACGCCCGGCGGGTTGCTCGAGCGCTGACCGCGGTACCAGGTGCCGTCGGCGTTGCGCGTCACGACCACGAACTCGCCGAGCGCCGGCTCGTCGGGCGGTAGCGGCTGCTGGGTGAGCATCTCGACGATCGTGCGGATCACGCCCTTGTGGACCACGAGCAGCGCGTCGCGGGCATCGGCGCCGAGCAGGGCATCGAGGCCGCGCTGAACCCGCTCGCGAAAGCGGTCGCGCAGCTCGCCGCCGGGGTACTCGAAGCCGGGCGCGCGGCTCTGCCAATCCTCGAAGAGGATCGGGTCGCGGGCGCGGATCTCCTCCTTGTTGAGCCCCTCCCAGCGGCCGAAGTGGATCTCGCGGAAGGCGGACTCGAGACGCACGGCGGCGCCCTGGCCGGCGATCGCCGCCGAGCTCCAGGAGCGGCGCAGCGGGCTCGCGACGACGAGGTCGGGCACGCGGCCGAGGGCCGCCGCGACCCGGCGCATGTGCGCTCTCCCCGCGGCGGAGAGCGCGACGTCGCCGCTGCCGTGGAAGCGGACACTCGACTCGCCGTCGGTCTCTCCGTGTCGAACCAGCACGAGCTGGCGCAGCTTGGCCATGGGTCCTCCCGGTCGTACGAAGGGCCGGAGGATCGGGAACCCGTCGGAGGGCGTCAATCGGCCCGAGGCGGCCGGGGCCGCGGCGGGCTCTGTTAGACTGGCTCGCGCGAAAAAGGGGGGGATAGCCGATGCGGGGGATCGCGTATCTGCTCCTGGTCGCGCTCCTGGTGGGCGCGGGCGGGGTGCTCTGGTGGCGCTGCGAGGGCGAGGCCCCGCGGATCGAGGCGCCCGCGGAGCTCGCACTCGGCCGAGGCGCGCGGACGCTTGCGCTCTCGGTCGCCGATGCGCGCTCGGGCCTCCGCGAGGTGACGGCCCAGGTGCGCCAGGGCGAGTCCGTGCGCGAGCTGCCGGGCGCCCGCTACGAGGGCAGCCTCGCGACCGGCGGGTCGACGAAGCAGCCGGTTCCCCTGGAGCTCAGCCTCGACGCGCGGGCCCTCGAGCTGCGCGAGGGCGAAGCCAGCCTCGAGCTCTACGCCCGCGACTGGTCGTGGCGGTCGTGGCTGCGGGGCAACCGCGCGGCCGTGGCGATTCCGCTGCGCGTCGACCTCTCTCCGCCGCGCCTCGGCGTCGAGACCGGTCTCTCCTACGTGGCGCGGGGCGGCACCGGCGCGGTCGCCTACTCGGTGTCCGATGATGTGACACGAGACGGTGTAGACGTCGCCGGTACCTTCTATCCGGGCTTTCCCTTCCCGAGCGGAGGCGGCGGCGCAGCACAGCCGGGCCGCCGCTTTGCGCTCTACGCCGTTCACCGCGACGCGCCCGAGAATCCCAAGATCCAGGTGGTGGCCGAGGATGCGGCCGGCAACCGCGCGGCTGCGAGCTGGCCGGTGCAGTTCCAGGAGCGCCGCTTCGAGGAGGACCGCATCGACCTCGGGCCGCGCTTCCTCGAGCAGAAGGTAACCGAGCTGGCGAATGCCTTCGGCATCTCCGTGGCCGATCCGGTGGCGGCCTTCCAGGAGATCAACACGAAGCAGCGCAGCGCGGACGAGGCGCGCGTGCGCGAGATCCTGGCGAAGACCGCGCGCGAGCCGCTCTGGACCGGGCCCTTCGTGCAGTGGAAGAACTCCCAGGTCACCAGCCGCTTCGCCGAGCACCGCTCCTATTTCGTCGGCGAGAAGCAGGTCTCCGAGGCGATCCACTACGGCTACGACCTCGCGACGCTCGCGGGTGCGCCGGTGACGGCGAGCAACGCCGGGCGGGTGCTCTACGCGGCGGATC
>Ga0105107_10002418_pt1 | contig 12290 bp, 8 predicted proteins | sample PPLLaktember2015_6_FD_79335 | JGI IMG/M metagenome (GOLD analysis project Ga0105107, IMG submission 79335) | Freshwater sediment microbial communities from Prairie Pothole Lake near Jamestown, North Dakota, USA - PPLs Lake P8 Core (1) Depth... | ecosystem: Environmental > Aquatic > Freshwater >... | reverse complement strand
GTCGCCAACACGTCGCGCCACCTGCAGGTGTTGCGGCAGGCCGGTCTGGTCGCCGCACGCAAGGAAGGATTGTTCGTGCACTACAGCGTATCCGGCGAAGGTGTAGTCAGGCTGCTGGCTGCATTGCAGGAGGTGGCCCAGCACAACGTTGCCGAAGTCGCCAAGCTGGTGAACACCTACCTCACCAGCAAGGACAGTCTGGAACCGGTAGCGGTGGTTGATCTCGTAGATCGCATGCGTAAAGGCCTGGTAACCGTCATCGATGTACGCCCGCCGGAGGAATACGCTGCAGGACACCTGTCCGGGGCGATTAATGTGCCGCTGGCAGATCTCGAGAAAAATCTGGGCAAGCTTCCTCGTGGCCGTGAAGTTATTGCTTATTGCCGCGGACCTTTCTGCCTGATGTCTTTTGAGGCGGTGGCGAAACTGAGAAACAAGGGACTCAAGGCCCGCCGGCTCGAAACAGGTTTTCCGGAGTGGAAAGTGGCCGGACTCCCGGTTGAGTGAGACTGTTGTCCAGGGGTTTCCTCTCGCGAGCGAATTCGTTTCTTGTCAATTTCCTGCAGTAAAACTCGTTGTACAGACCGGTGATCATGCCAATTAACAGAATAATCGTAGGCTGCATGCTCTTGGCCAGCAGCCTTGTAGCCAATGCCTTTGACACAGTCCGCGTAAGCGACAACATCTACGCGCTGATCGGTGACCTCGGCCAGCGCTCACCCGCGAACCTCGGCCATAACATGACTTCGGGTTTCATCGTTGCCGATGAAGGCGTGGTGGTCATCGATACCGGCGGCAGCCGCGCCAATGCCGAGGCGATCCACGCCGCGATCCGTAAGGTCACCGCCAAAAAAATCATTTATGCGATCAATACCGGCGGCCAGGACCATCGCTGGTTCGGCAACGACTACTTCCGCCGGCAGGGTGCAAAAATCGTCGCCGCGGACAGCACCGCAAAGGACATGCGCGACCGCGGCGCCGAACAGGTCGAACGCATCAAGCCGTTGCTCGGCGACAAATTCGCCAGCACGCAACTCGTCTATCCGGATACCACGTTCGCGCAACGCATGACGCTGCCGTTCAAAGGCATCACCATCGAACTGATCCATACCGGCGGGGCGCATACCCCCGGCGATCTGCTGGTGTGGCTGCCGCAGTCATCCGTGGTGTTCGCCGGCGACACGGTGTTCGCCGAACGCCTGCTCGGCATCCTGCCCGACAGCGCGGGGCGCTGGATCAAAAGCCTGGAATACCTGCGCGATACGCTGCAGCCGCGCATCGTCGTGCCGGGCCACGGCAGGGTCACCGACATGCAACAGGCGCTGCGCGACAGTCATGACTACCTGGTGTTTTTGCGCAGTGCCGTCACCAAACGTTTTGCCGACGGCGCGTTCGATCCGGTCGAAGCCAGCCAGAACCTCGACCAGTCGCGGTTCTCTTATCTGAAGAACTACGAGGATCTTGGCCTGCGCAGCCGCAACGCGCTGGCGGTGGCCGAGGAAGCGTTCAAGTCACCGCAAAAATAACCGGGGCTATTTATACAGTGCACCGCGGACCTTGCCGCGAAACACACGGTAGGCAAACACCGTGTAGCCGGCGATGAATGGCAGCACGATCACCGCGCCCCAGAACATGAAGCGCAGCGCACTGTCATGCGAGGCGGCGTCCCAGATGGTCATGCGGTCGACCACGACATAGGGAAAGATGCTGTAAGCCAGGCCGAGGAAGGCCAGCACGTAAATCGCCACCGCGCCGGCGAAGGGCTGCCAGTCGGCCACTTCCGGACGCAGGCTGCGCCACAGCCACATGCCGGCAGCAAGGCTCGCCGCCGGCAGCAGCATCAGCCCCAGCGTGCGCGGAAAATCGAACCACTTGTCGCGCACCGTTTCGCTGGCCAGCGGCGTGGCCAGCGACACCAGTGCCACGCCCAGCGCCACCCACAGCAATCCCCACCTGGCCCAGGCCCGCGCCTTGTGCTGCAGTTCACCCTCGGTGCGCAGCACCAGCCAGGTCGCCCCGAGCAGCACGTAGCCGCCACAGACGCTGGCACCGACCAGCAGCGCGAACAGCCAGTAACCGACGCCGTCTTCGAAGCCGGTGATATAGCGGCCGAGCATGAAGCCTTGGGCGAGGCTGGCGAGGAAGGAGCCGAACCAGAACAGCCAGTTCCACAGCTCCGCATGCCAGCCCTCGGCCTTGATGCGGAATTCAAAGGCGACGCCGCGCAGCATCAGGCCGATCAGCATCGCCGCCACCGGCAGATAAAGTTCACCGAGTACCACGCCGTGCGCCCTGGGAAAGGCGACGAGAAGCAGGCCGATGCCCAGCACCAGCCAGGTTTCATTGGCATCCCAGAACGGCCCGATCGACGCCACCATCAGATCCTGCTCCGTTGGTGTTGCCGCCGGCATCAGCATGCCGACGCCGAGGTCATAGCCGTCGAGCACCACGTAAGCGAGGATCGAGACGCCCATCAGCACCGCAAACACCACCGCGAGATCGAGGTTCATTTTCGCACCTCCGTGACTGCGCCCTTGCCGGCCATGTGGGTGAGCACCACGAAATAGGCCAGCAGCATCAGGCTGTAGGTCAGCACGTAGCCGGTGAGGCTCGCGCCGAGCTGCGCGCCGGAAATATGGCCGACGGCGTCCGCGGTGCGCAGCACGCCGGTGACCAGCCACGGCTGGCGGCCCACTTCGGTGACGATCCAGCCGGCCAGCGTGGCAATCCAGCCCGAGAACGTGAATGCCGCGAACGTCCACAGCAGCGCACGCGGTGGCGCACCGCGGCGCAGGCGCCACGCGCCAAACCAGGCCAGCGCCAGCATGCCCATGCCGATGCCGACCATCAGGCGGAAGCCGTAGAACAGCGGCGCCACCGGCGGGCGGTCGGGCTCGAACTCGTCGAGCCCGCGCAGTTCGGCATCGGCATCATGCTTCAGCACCAGCGCCGCGCCCTTGGGTATCTCGATCGCATAGTCGTTGCGCCGCTGCTGTTCGTTGGGCACCGCAAACAGCACCAGCGGCGCACCCTTCTCCGTTTTCCAGATGCCTTCGATCGCGGCAATCTTCGCCGGCTGGTGTTGCAGCGTGTTGAGCCCGTGCAGGTCGCCGATGAAGATCTGCACCGGCGCCAGCACCGCGGCCACCAACACGCCGGCGCGCAGCGTTTTCATCGCCGAAGCGTCGCCGGGCGCCTTGAGCAGCCGCCACGCCGACAGGCCCGCAATCGCGAAGGACGCGGTGAGCCCGGACGCGAGCATCATGTGCATGAAACGGTACGGAAACGAGGGATTGAAAATCACCTCGATCCAGTCCCCGGCAATCAACTGGCCGTCGACCACCACATGGCCTACCGGCGTCTGCATCCAGGAATTGAGCGCGAGGATCCAGAACGCCGACAGCGAGGTGCCGACCGCCACCATCACCGTCGAGAAGATGTGCAGCCATCCCGGCACGCGGTTCATGCCGAACAGCATCACGCCGAGGAATGTCGCTTCAAGAAAGAATGCGGTCAGCACTTCGTAGGCGAGCAGCGGGCCGGCGATGTTGCCGACCCTGTTCATGAAGCCCGGCCAGTTGGTGCCGAACTGGAAACTCATCACAATGCCGGAGACCACGCCCATCGCGAAGCTCAGCGCAAAGACCTTGATCCACAGCTTGTAGGTAGCGAGCCACGCGGCGTCGTGGGTACGCTCGTAGCGCAGGCGGAAGTACACCAGAAACCAGGCCAGCCCTATGGTCAGGCTGGGAAACAGGATATGGAACGCGATGTTCAGGCCGAACTGGGTTCGCGCCAGCAACAGGGCTTCTGCAGCGTCCATCTAGCACTCCTCAGGCAGGGGCTTCGAGTTTCCGCCGATACGCCACATAGTACAGCACCGGGATCACCACCAGCGTCAGCAGCGTCGACACCAGGATGCCGAAAATCAGCGCGATCGCCAGCCCGTTGAATATCGGATCATCGAGGATGAACATCGCGCCGAGCATCGCCGCCAGCCCGGTCAGCACGATGGGCTTGGCCCGCGCTGCGGCCGACTGCATGACCGCCTCGCGCAGCGGCACGCCCTCGGCCACCTTGAGATTGATGAAATCGACCAGCAGAATGGAGTTGCGCACAATGATCCCTGCCAGCGCAATCATGCCGATCATCGAGGTCGCAGTGAAGTTGGCGCCGAACAGGGCATGGCCGGGCATCACGCCGATCACCGTCAGCGGGATGGGCGCCATGATGATCAGTGGCGCAAGATAGGATCGGAACTGCGCCACCACCAGCAGATAGATCAGGATCAGGCCCACCGCATAGGCGATGCCCATGTCGCGGAAGGTTTCATAGGTGACTTTCCATTCGCCGTCCCACTTGATCGAGTATTCGCGGTAGGGATCCGGCGGCTGATTGATGAAATACTCGCCGAGCACGCCGCCCTCGTCCAGCGCCTTGCCGGCGATCTTGCCGCGCGCAGCGAACATGCCGTAGAGCGGACTGTCGACGCGCCCTGCCTGGTCGCCGATCACGTAGACCACCGGCAGCAGATCCTTGTGATAAATCGCACGGTCGCGTTCGTTGCGCATCGCCGTCACCAGCTCTGACAGCGGCACCAGTGCTCCTGCCTGGCTGCGCACGGTCAGCTTGAGAAATTCCGCCAGCTCGCCTTTGCGTTCGTCGGACAGCGACACCCGCACCGGCACTTCGTATTTCGAATAGCCGTCGTGCAGTGGCGTTACATCGGCGCCGGCCAATCCGATACGCATGGTCTCGACGATGTCGCTGCGGCTGACGCCGGCGAGCGCGGCCTTGGCCTGATCCACTTTGAGCACGATGCGCGGGGCCGGGTCATCGACGGAATCGTCGATGCCGACGATGTCCGGCGTGGCGGCGAAAGCGGCCTGCACCTTTTTGGCGACACGGATGCGCCCTGCCTCGTCTGGACCATAGACCTCGGCCACCAGCGGCGACAGCACCGGCGGACCCGGCGGCACTTCGACGACCTTGACCTTGGCGTCCCATTTCGCCGCGATGGCTTCCAGCTGCGGACGCACCGCCGATGCGATCTCATGGCTCTGCCGGTCGCGTGCGTGTTTGTCGACGAGGTTAACCTGGATATCACCCTGCTCGGACAGCGCGCGCAGATAGTATTGCCGCACCAGGCCGTTGAAATTGATCGGCGCCGCGGTGCCCGCATACGCCTGGTAATTGGTCACTTCGGGCACGGTCGCGAGATGCGCCCCGATGTCGCGCAGCACGCCAGCGGTCACTTCTACCGGCGTGCCGGCCGGCATGTCGACGACCACCTGGAATTCCGACTTGTTGTCGAAGGGCAGCATTTTCAGGATCACCAGCTTCACTGCCGCCAGACCGGCCGACGCGACGATCAGGACCAGCACCGCAATCAGCAGCCGGCGGCGGTTGCGCGCTGCGCCTGCAGCCACGATAAACGGGCCGAGCAGGCGCTGGAACAGGCGCTCCAGTTTCCCGCCAGATTCGTCGTGATGCGCCGGGCCGCCCATCAGCTTCAGCGCCAGCCACGGCGTCAGCACGAAAGCGATTGCCAGCGAAATCAGCATGCCCATACTGGCGTTGATCGGAATCGGGCTCATGTACGGCCCCATCAGGCCGGTGACGAAAGCCATCGGCAGCAGCGCGGCGATCACCGTGAACGTGGCCAGGATCGTCGGCCCGCCGACTTCGTCGACCGCCAGCGGAATGACCTCGGCCAGCGGCTTGCGATCGAGCACCATGCGGCGATGGATATTTTCGACGACGACGATCGCATCGTCGACGAGGATGCCGATCGAGAATATCAGCGCGAACAGCGACACCCGGTTCAGCGTGAATCCCCACGCCCATGACGCGAACAGCGTCGCCGCCAGCGTCAGCATCACCGCGACACCGACGATCAGCGCCTCGCGCCGGCCCAGCGTCAGGAACACCAGCACCACCACCGACAAGGTCGCGAAAATCAGTTTCTGGATCAACTTCATCGCCTTGTCATTGGCGGTGGAACCGTAGTCGCGCGTCACCGTCACCTGGACGTTGTCCGGAATCACCGTGCCGCGCAGCCCCTGCACGCGCTGCATCACGCGCTCGGCAACCGCAACCGCGTTCTCGCCGGGTTTTTTAGTGATCTGCAGCGTCACCGCCGGCTGCTCGTCCTGCGCGGTAATGCCTTTCTGCGCGCCAGCTGGTCCGGTGCCGGTCCACACGTAACGCACCGGCTGATCCGGACCGTCGATCACTTCCGCAACATCGGCCAGATACACCGGCCGGTTCTCGAACGTGCCGGCGACCATGCTCCTGACATCAGCCGCAGATGCAAAAAACTCGCCCGTCTCGACGACGATATCGCGATTGTCGCGGGTCAGCTTGCCGGTAGGCATCGCAAGGTTCGACGCGAGCAGCGCGTCGCGCAAATCCAGCGCCGACAGGCCGTGCGAGGCCAGCCGGTCGGCATCGAGTCGCACCAGTACCACGCGTCCGGGCCCACCGAGCGTCTGCACTTCGCGCGTGCCGGGGACGCGCTTCAGTTCCGCTTCTGCGGCATGCGCCACGCGCTCCAGTTCATATGCGCCGTGGGCGCCGTCTTCGCTCCACAGCGTCAGCGTCACCACCGGAACATCGTCGATGCCCTTGGGCTTGATGATCGGCTCGCCAATGCCGAGGTTGGGCGATACCCAGTCGCGGTTGGACTGTATGGTGTCATGCAGCCGGACCAGTGCGTCGATGCGCGGCACGCCGACCTTGAACTGCACCGTGATTACCGCCATGCCGCTGCGCGACACCGAATACACGTGATCGACACCGGTCATCTGCGCGAGCACCTGTTCGGCCGGTGTGGCAACCAGGCCCTCGACATCTTTGGCCGAAGCACCGGGAAACGGGATCAGCACATTGGCCATCGTCACGTCGATCTGCGGTTCTTCCTCTCGCGGAGTCACCACGACGGCGAACACGCCGAGCAGCAGCGCCACCAGCGCCAGCAGCGGCGTGAGCTGCGAATCCTGAAAATAACGGGCGATGCGCCCGGAGAAGCCCATGCTCAGCGCGCTTGCGCGATGCCGGCCTTGACCGGCTCCAGCGAGACGCGCTCGCCGGGCTTCAGGCCGGACAGCACCTCGACGCCCTGCGCGTCACCCGCCGCGCCCAGCCGCACCTGGCGCAACCGCGGTCGGCCCTGTTCGTCAATGACGTAGACAGCGGTCACCTCGCTGCGCTGGAACACGGCGACACGCGGCACCATGAGCCGCGTTGCACGACCGGTGGCGAAATGCGCACGGGCAAACACGCCGGGGTAAATGCCGCTGACCTCCGCCGGCAGGTCAAGACGGACGCGGGTGGTGTGGGTTCGCGGATCAGCCGAAGGCACAACCGTAATCTGCTTCGCTTCGACATGCTTCCCGAGAGCAGGAATTTCGACCCAGGCGCGATTGGCGGACTGTATCGCCGGCAACTGCGCCTGCGGCAGATTGGCAACCACCCGCAGCGACGACGGATCAAAACCGGTCATCAGCGGCTTGCCGGGTGTAGCCATTTCGCCAACCTCGACATGGCGCGCGGAAACGACGCCGCCGTACGGCGCAACGATGGTGGCAAAGCTGCGTTCGGTGCTGGCCTGTCCGGCCCCGGCAATCAGCGATGACACGCGGGCCTGCGCGGCCTTGTAGTCGGCCTCCGCCTTCTCGAGTCCGGCGGCACTGATAAATTTCTGTGCAGCGAGCTGTTTGGAACGTTCGAACTGCGCACGGGCATTGGCCAGCCCCGCCTGTGCTTCCTGCACTTGTGCGGCGCTGGCAGCGACGGCCTGGCTGGCGGCGCGCTCGTCGATACGCACGATCACTTCGCCTTTCTTCACGACGTCGCCGACATCGAAGCGGACTTCGACCACGCGACCGGCAATCTGCGCGGAAACGGTGGACTGGCGCACGGCTTCGACGACGGCTTCCGCCGTATAGGTCAGGTCGATCTCGCGCGCCTCAACGACTGCCGATGGCACGGGTGCTGCCGGCGGTGGTGCCGGCGTTACCGATTCACCGCCGCAGGCGGCAAGCAGGACGAGGACGGACAATGCAGGCAGCAGTCTCATGCGGGGCATCTTAACCCTGTTTGTTGACCCACTGAACCAGTGAACGCGCATCCATCGCACCGGACGTGCGCGCGACTTCCCTGCCGTCGCGAAACAGCACCAGCGTCGGGATCGCACGGATACCCGCGCGTGCAGCCACCGCCTGCGCCTCTTCCGTGTTGACCTTGGCCAGCAGCGCCCGGGCCCGCAGTTCGCGCGCAGCCAGTTCAAATTGCGGCGCCATCATGCGGCAGGGTCCGCACCATGGCGCCCAGAAATCGACCAGCACCGGCAGGCCGGTACGGGCTATCACCGGGTCATAGGTTGCGTCGCTGAGTTCGACCGGTTTGCCCGGCAGCAGCAATTCGCCGCAATGGCCGCACTTCGGCCCGTCGCCCAGCCGCCCAGCGGCAATCCGGTTCTCGGTTGCGCAATGCGCGCAGCCCACATGCACGTAATCCATCCTGGCTTGAGGCGGCATAATGTTCTCCCTCAATTAACCGGTCAGGCGCACGAACCGCCGGATTTGACGCCCAGCCGGCGCAAAATGGCCTCCAGCGGGCAGATCCGTGTAAAGCCGCTTTGGAACAGATTGGCCCCGACGAATGCCGTAAACCAAAGGAAGTTCTCGTTTATAAACAACGGGCTAGCCTTAACCCCCAGCCCCAGGGACAGCAACACAAACAGTCCGGCAACAATGCGGACCAGTCGTTCAGTGGTCATGACGATTCTCCAGTCGTGATTGGCGGTCTGCCGGTGGCGCGACACTTAGCATCAATATACTATGGGGAGTATCGTATTTCAAGTGGGCCTTGCTGAACCTATGCCATACCCGGTAGAGTATTCACCTGTCGCAACATCGATCCGGAGTACGGCATGGCCGTCATTGAAGACCAGCAGCACCGCCGCGAACTGATCCTGCGCCTGAAACGCGTCGAGGGCCAGGTGCGCGGCATCCAGGCCATGATCGACAGCGGCGCGGAATGCGAAAAGGTAACCCAGCAGCTGTCGGCCGCGCGACGCGCGCTGGACAAGGCATTCTTCAGCGTACTGGCCTGCGCCATCCAGACTGCTCCGGAAAAAGCCGGCAGCGCCAAGGCCGCCGAGGAGCGCGTCAAGCATGCGGCGGCACTACTCGCAAAGTTCGGCTAATGCCGGAACAATCCGCCGCGAGCGGCCAGTGGTGCCTTTATTGACCGCGGACGGAGAGACAACGCAGGTTTTTTATCGGCCCCCAGTCCGCGCATGGCGTAGCCGGCCCGCCATCCCTGCGCTGCGCCGGAGCACCGACCTCGCCGATGGATAACAGCAGATCATGTGCGCTGCTGAGCGGATCCAAAGTGAAGCCCTGACCGGTCACGGTCAGTCGTCCCGGTATGTAGATCAGTGAATAGTTGGGAGACGAGAGGCCGCCTACATCGATGGCATACAACCCTGGCGGTGACGATGGCACGGCTAACGTACTGAACGTCAGGGTTCCCAGCAGATCCGCTGTGGTGTCCCCCGCGCCAAACCCGGAGTAAGTGGCGCTGAACGACGGATTCGGCACCCCGTAGCCGCGCGCCGCATCATTTGCCGTCACCGTCAGCGGTGCAGCCGTGATCACCCCCGTTGCGTCAGTCACGTAGGTGATCGCATAGTTGTTCCCGCTGTTGCCGTCGGCCACCACCAGCCCGCTCGCCGTCAGCGTCTTGCCCACCCCCACGTTCCGGGTGTCGTAGCTCTGCGTCGCCGCCGTCCCCACCGCGTCATACAGCGTGCCCGTCAACACCGGCGCCACCGCCGAACTCACCGTGCCGTCATACCCCCGCGTATCCGTCTGCGCCGTCCCCATCAGCGGTGCGGCCGTGATCGTGCCTATGTTCGCATTCGCCGAGGTGCTTCCCAGCTGATAACCAAATACCTGGGTTGCACCATTCACAACACTGTCGATGCTGATTCCGGTTACGGACACATTCTTGCCAATACCCACATTGCGGCTGTCATATAACCCGGCCGCAGGATTGTTCAAGGTCACCACGTCGCCGTCGACGGCTCCCGTCACGGTGTAGTTCCCAGCGACCAGACTTGCGGTAGTGGTGCCGTCATAAACCTTATCGACAGTAAGCGCGAGCCCGGGGGTAATCACCGGCGCCAAGCTGTAGATAAACCCGTTGCCGGTTCCAGGGCCGCCGTATGGCCCCACGGTATAGGAAAGGTTGTAGTGTTTGAAGTCCGCCGTCAGGCCGCCACGCGTATCCAGCAACGGACTGCTTGAATACACCAGCCAGGTTCCACCGGGACCCGTAACAAGAGCCGCTGCACCGGCACTGTTGATGAAATTGCCGCCGGCCGAGAGTACGATGGACTCGACCGCGGTAGCGGTAGTCGTGACCGCAGCGTTGAGGGTAAGGTCGCCGCCGGCCGCAACCTGCACGGAGCCGCCGGCCATCACACCGTTCAGGGTCAGCGCGTTTACGTCTGTCAGCGCAATGTCGTTGCCTGCGGTCGCCGCCACGGTACTGAAATTGTTGCCGGCGGCGGTCATCGCGATATCCGTGCCGGCCACCATCGTCAGCGTTCCGCCGGTTGCGGAAACCGTATCCGCCGCGCTGATACTGCCTCCGGCCAACAGCGTGGCCGCACCGGATACCGTCACCGCATCGTTATACGTTTGCGAAGCTGTTGTCGTTACTAACCCGCCATTGATCAGGGTGGATCCCCCGGCATCGGTCGTCAGGCTGGTAAGCGCAAGTGTATTGCCCACCGCGCCGCTGAAAGTTGTCGTGCCGGAGGTGTTCACGCTCAGGGTCTGCGCGCCATCGACTGTATTGGCGAAGCCCACGTTGCCGCCTGCATTCAACACCGTCGCTCCGGTAAGAGCTACCGCATCGCCCCAGGTCTGGTTGCCGGTGGTGGTCACCACGCCGCCGGCAATGACCGTGCTGCCACCAGCATTGGTGGTCACGCTCGCCAGCGCCAGTCCGCTGCCGACTGCGCCACCGAACGTGGTGACGCCGGTCGAATTGACTGTCAGCGCCCGTGCTGCACCGGACGAATCCACGGTACCGGCAAAGGTCACCGCGCCGGAACCCGCACTGACCGTGCCGTTGCCGTTCAACAGCACGTTGTCTCCGATAGCAATCGGCGCATTCGTCGTCGACACGTTGCCGGCCAGGCTGGTGCTGCCACCGGCGTCAGTCGTGAGGCCGGTCAGTGCCGTCGTATTGCCTACTGCCGCGCCGAACGTCGTGGAACCCGGGGTGTTGATCGTCAGCGCCCGCGCGCCGTTGATGGTGTTGGCAAACGTGACATCGCTGCCGGCAGCGAGCGTGATCGCCGGCGGCCCGCCCAGCGTGACGGCATCGCCGTAAGTCTGTCCCCCGGTTGTAGTCACGCCGCCACCGTTGATCACCGTGGTGCCGCCGGCATTGGTCGTCAGGTCAGCCAGCGCCGTGGTCCCGCCCACCGCGCCGGTAAATGTCGTAATTCCCGTGGTGTTCACGGTCAGCGCATGGCCGCCGTCCATCGTGCTGGAGAATGTCACCGCGCCGGTGCCGGCGCTGATGACGGCATCCGCAGTCAGCTGTACGGCGTCGCCGAGGGCAACCGCGGCATTGGTGGTCGTAATGTTGCCGCCGATGAGCGTGTTGCCGCCGGCGTTGGTGGTCAGAGTGCTCAGCGGTGCGAGATCACCAACTGCGCCGCCGAATGCAGTGGTGCCGGTGGTGTTCACGTTCAGCGTGCGCGCAGCGCCGGAAGAGTTGACCGTGCCGGCGAAAGTAACGTTGCCCCCCGCACCACCGGTGCCGCCGCTGGCATTGATGGTGGTATTCACGGACAGCAAGGCGGCATCATTCACGACAACATTGCCGCCGGCCCCTGCCACCCCACCACCAGCGGGATTGCCGCCGGCAGCCGTGATTGCAGCCAGCGTGACCGTCGGCATCGCGCCGCCGGCATCAAGCAGCACCGAACCGGCGTCGCCACCATCCGCATTGCCCGCTCCTGCGGCGCCGCCCGACACATTGATCGCGCCGACGACAATGTTGCCCGCGGACGAAGTCGCTGCGATGCTGCCACCGGCGTTGCCGTTATTGCCGGCCACGGTCGGGCCGCCGTTCGCCGTGATCGTCCCCGTGACCTGCACATTCCCGCTCGCATCGAGCGTGATGTCACCGCCGGCGCCCTTGTTGTTCCCCGCAGTGTTCAGCGCCGTCGTGCTGATATTGCCGGCGGTATTGGTCACCGT
>Ga0105107_10002416_pt1 | contig 12295 bp, 7 predicted proteins | sample PPLLaktember2015_6_FD_79335 | JGI IMG/M metagenome (GOLD analysis project Ga0105107, IMG submission 79335) | Freshwater sediment microbial communities from Prairie Pothole Lake near Jamestown, North Dakota, USA - PPLs Lake P8 Core (1) Depth... | ecosystem: Environmental > Aquatic > Freshwater >... | reverse complement strand
GCGGGTTCTGCACGCCGGGCATGGTGATCCAGGCGAGCCGCATCCTCGCGCAACATCCGCATCCAGACCGCGCGACGATCCAGCGCGGGCTGGAGGGCAACCTGTGCCGGTGCACCGGTTACAAGAAGATCATCGATGCCGTCGCGGCAGCGGCGGACCAAACATGAAGATCATCGAGCGCGAAACGCTGATCGGCAAGCGCATCCCGAAGATGGATGCGCCCGAGAAGGCGAGCGGCAAGACGCGCTACATCCACGACATCGACCTGCCCGGGCAACTGTGGGGGAAGATCCTGCGCTCGTCCCGCGTGCACGCGCGTATCAAGCGCATCGACGTATCGAAGGCAAAGGCGCTGCCCGGCGTCCACGTCGTGATCACCGCGGCGGACATTCCCGACCAGCGCCCGATCGGCGTCAACAAAGACCACCCGGCGCTCAAGGGCGACAAGGTGCGCTGCATCCGCGACGAGATCGCTGCCGTCGCCGCCGACAGCGACGCGATCGCCGAGGCGGCGCTACAGCTGATCGAAGTCGAGTACGAGGACCTGCCGGTCATCGTCGATCCAGAAGCGTCGCTCGCCGCCGGCGCGCCGGTGATCAACGAGAAGCACGCCGACAACGTCGCGATGCGGTTCGACTACTCGCACGGCGACGTGGCGCAGGGCGAGGCCGAATCCGACGTCGTAATCGAGGACAGCTTCAAGCTGCACTACGTGACGCACTGCTGCATGGGCGTGTCCGGCGTGATCGCCGAGTTCGACGCCTCCGGCAACCTGCTGCTCCTCTCCAACACGCAGGTGCCGTTCCTGCACAAGCGCGAGTTCGCCGACATCCTCGGCATGGACCCGGGCCGCATCCGCATCGTCCAGCCGCCGATCGGCGGCGGGTTCGGCTCGAAGCTCGACATCTATCCGTTCGAGATCATCGCGGTCTATCTTGCGCGCGCGGCGAAGCGGCCGGTCAAGCTCGTGTACACGCGCGAGGAGGAGTTTCTCGCCTCGCCGACGCGCCAGCCGGTGATGCTGAAGCTGCGCTCCGGTTGCAAGAAGGACGGCACGCTCACCTTCCGCTCGGTCGAGACGCTGCACGACAATGGCGCCTACACCTCCTGGGGTGCGACCACGCCGTTCGTGATGATGCAGACCTTCTCGTCGCTATACCGCGTGCCGCACTGCAAGTACCACACGACCGTGGCGTACACGAACAACCCGTACGCGGGCTCGTTCCGCGGCTACGGCAATCTGCAGGCCACGTTCGCGGTCGACAGCCACATGGACAAGCTCGCCGAGGCGATCGGCATGGACCCGCTTGCGTTCCGGCTGAAGAACGCGCAAGGACCAGGCGAAGTCACCGGGCAGGGCATGGTGTTCAAGAGCTGCGGGTTCCGGGACTGCCTCACCACCGCGGCGGAACGCAGCGACTTCCTCGCGAAGCATCGCGAGTATCGCGCCGCACAGCGCGCGCCGGGCGCGGTCAAGCGCGGCATCGGCATGGCATCGATGCTGCACGTCGGCGGCGGGGCGAAGATCTACCCCTCGGACGGCTGCGGCACGATTCTCAAGATGGATGACTTCGCGCACGTGACGCTGATGACCGGCGCCTCCGAGATCGGGCAGGGGTCGGAGACCGTGCTCGCGCAGCTGGTCTGCGAGGAGCTCGGGCTGCCGATGTCGGCAGTGACCGTGGTCAACAATGACACCGACATCACGCCGTGGGACGTCGGGGTGCACGCGAGCCGGACGACGTTCATCGCTGGCAATTCGGCGATCGGGGCGGCCCGCAAGGCGAAGGCGAAGATCCTCGCGGTCGCGGCGAAGAAGACCGGGATCGCGGAGAGTGAGCTGGACCTCGTCGGCGGCTTCGTCGTGCGCGCCGCGAGCGGGGAGGCGATCGTCGAGCTCGCGAAGCTCGTGCGCGGGCTGCACTTCTCGGACAAGGCCGAGCTGGTGATGACCACCTTCTATTACGAGCCCCCGAGCGTGCACCAGGACAAGGGGTTCAAAGGCGACGTGTCGGCCGCCTATGCCTGGGCGACGCAGGTCGTCGAGGTCGAGGTCGACTGCGACACCGGCATCGTGAAGATGACGAAGGTGACCGGCGCGCACGACGTCGGCCGCGTGATTAACCGGCTCGGCATCGAGGGCCAGATCGAGGGCGGCGTGGTGATGGGGCAGGGCTACGCGCTGACCGAGAACCTGCTGATCGAGGACGGCCGCGTGCGCAACCCGAGCTTCCGCGACTACAAGCTCGTCACCGCGCCCGAGATCCCGGAGATGGACCTCGCGTTCATCGAGACGATGGACGGCGAAGGGCCGCAAGGCGCGAAAGGCGTCGGCGAGGCGCCGGCGATCTGCATCGCCGCCGCGACCGCAAACGCGATCTACAACGCGACCGGCGTGCGCATCTACGAGCTGCCCTTCACGCCGGAGAAGGTGTACCGCGCCCTCAAGGGCGTCGCGCCGAAGGTGGCGTGGCGCAGCCAGCCGGAAGCGTCCGCCTCGTCTTGACGCGGCTGCGCGGCACACTGTATACGGTGTGCAAACCCGGAGTCCGCGCCCTGGCCCCGCAGCTCAAGCCGCTCGACCGCCCGCTCGCGCTGAGCGACCGCGTCTACCACACGCTGCATCAGCTGCTGCGCGAGGGGCGCATGGGCGCCGGCGAGCGCTTGCGCGAGGTCCCGCTCGCGGCCCAGCTCGGCGTGTCGCGCACCCCGATCCGCGAGGCGCTCGCGCGTCTGGCGAGCGAGGGGCTGGTCGCGGTCGAGGGGCGCAGCTACGTGTCGCGCGGCGTCAGCTCGGACGACGTCGAGGACATCTACGAGCTGCGGTTTCTGCTCGAACCGGCGGCAATCTGCCAGGCCGCCGCTACGGCGCGCGATCCGAGGGCCCATGCGCCGCTCGCGGCCGCGGTGCGCGAGTGCGCCGCGGCGGACCGGGCGGGCGACGCCGACGCGTTCATGGCCGGCAACGCGCGCTTCCGCAGCGTCTGGCTCGGCATGGTGCGCAACCGCCAGCTGGTGCGCGCGATCGAGCGCTACGCGAGCCACGTCCAGCATCTGCGCCGCATCACGCTCTCGGATCCGCGCGTGCGTGCGGTCGCGCTCTCCGGGATGAAGCGCATCAGCACGGCGCTCGCCTCGGGCGACGGCGAAGGCGCGTCGCGCGCCATGCGCGATCAGCTCACCGCCGCCCGACAGGCGCTGCGGGAGGCGGGTGGCGCCGCGCGCAAGCTGGTCCGGCGCGCCGCGCCGAAGCGCACCCGGCGGACCGCCGCGCGCGCCTGAGGACGCCGATGCAGCAGAGCGCGGGGGCGTTGCGCGCGGTCACGCTCGAGGATCGGTATGCCCTCGAGCGCGGCACGATCTTTCTCTCCGGCACCCAGGCGCTGGTGCGCCTGCCGCTCGAGCAGCGACGCCGCGACGCGCGCGCGGGGCTAAACACCGCCGGCTTCGTCTCGGGCTATCGCGGCTCGCCGCTCGGCGGCTACGACCTCGCGCTCTGGCAGGCGCAGCGCGCGCTCGACGCCGCGCACGTCCGCTTCGAACCCGGTCTGAACGAGGAGCTCGCCGCAACCGCGGTGTGGGGCACCCAGCAGACCGAAGTGTTTGGCGGCAGCCGCTACGACGGCGTGTTCGGGATCTGGTACGCGAAGAATCCCGGAGTCGACCGTGCGGGGGATGCGCTCAAGCACGCGAACGCCGCTGGCACTGCGCACCACGGGGGTGTGCTCGCGATCTCCGGTGACGATCCGGGCGCGTCGTCCTCGACCCTGCCCAACCAGTGCGAGCCGGCATTCATCGCGGCGGCGATGCCGGTGCTCTACCCGGCGGGCGTCGCCGAGATCCTCGAGTTCGGCCTGCTCGGCTTCGCACTATCGCGGTACTCCGGGCTCTGGGTCGGGTTCAAGACGGTCGCCGACACGGTCGAGAGCACCGCGACCATCGAGCTTCCCGAGACTGACCGTGCGTACGTCGCGCCGCGCGACGTCACTCCACCGCCGGGTGGGTTGCACGCGCGCTGGCCCGACGACCGCTGGAGCCAGGACGAGCGCCTGCACCGGCACAAGCTCCCCGCGGCGATCGCTTTCGCGCGCGCGAATGGGGTCGATCGCGCGTTTCGCTGGGCGCGCGCGGTGCGCCTCGGCATCGTCACCGCCGGGAAGGCTTATCTCGACGTGCGGGAGGCGCTGCGGCTGCTCGGGATCGACGCTGCGGCGGCGGGCGAGCTTGGTGTGGCGATCTACAAGCTCGGCATGGTCTGGCCGATCGAGCCCGAAGGGCTGCGGGCATTCACGGACGGCGTGGTGGAACTCCTTGTGGTCGAGGAACGCCAGCCGGTGATCGAGAGCGAGGCGAAGCGCCTCGCGTACAACTGGCCCGCCGACCGCCGGCCGGTGATCGTCGGGAAGCAGGACGAGCGCGGCGCGCCGCTGGTGCCGGTGACGGGCGAGCTGTCGCCGCTCGCGGTGGCGCGGATCATCGCCGCGCGGCTCGGCGATCCGCGCATCGCCGCGCGCCTGCCGGACGGGCGGGCCGCGGTAACCGCAGCGGCGTCGGCGCTCCCCCGCGTCCCGCACTTCTGCGCCGGCTGCCCGCACAACCGCTCCACCGTGGTGCCCGAGGGAAGCGTCGCGATGGCGGGGATCGGCTGCCACTCGCTCGCGATGTGGCAGCCCGGCAGCCGGACCATGACGCTGACGCAGATGGGCGGCGAGGGCGCGAACTGGGTCGGGCTCGCGCCGTTCGTCGACACGCCGCACATGTTCCAGAACATGGGCGACGGGACGTACTACCACTCTGGCCTGCTCGCGATTCGCGCTGCGCTCGCGGCCGAAACTTCGATCACCTTCAAGATCCTCGTCAACGACGCGGCCGCGATGACCGGAGGCCAGCCGGTGGAGGGCAGTCCGACCGCGGAGGAGATCGTGCGCCAGCTGGTCGCCGAGGGCGTCGAGCGCGTCGCGCTCGTCGGCGAGGCGCCGGACCGTTTCGCCGGCGTCAGCGGTGCAGGTGTCACCGTCCACCATCGCGACGCGCTCGACTCGGTGCAACGCGAGCTGCGCGAGCGTCGCGGCGTGTCGGCGATCGTGTACGACCAGGTCTGCGCGACCGAGAAGCGGCGGCGGCGCCGGCGCGGCGAGCTGCCCGCGCCGGCGGTCCGTCCATTCATCAATCCGCTGGTGTGCGAGGGCTGCGGCGACTGCGTCGCGCAGTCGGGCTGCGTCGCCGTTCAGCCGGTCGAGACCGCGTTCGGCCGCAAGCGGCGGATCGACCCGGCCGCGTGCAACGTCGATCTCTCCTGCCTCGCGGGCTTCTGCCCGAGCTTCGTGACCGTCGAAGGCGGCGCGCCGCGGCGGCGCGAGGTCCCGCTGCCCGACGCGTACGCGCGGCTCCCGGAGCCGGCGCCCACCGCGCTCGACGCGCCCGGTAACGTGCTCGTCGCGGGTGTCGGCGGGAGCGGCGTGATCACGATCGGGGCACTGCTCGGGATGGCGGCGCACCTCGAGGACAAGGGCGCACTCGTGCTCGACAACACCGGCCTCGCGCGCAAGGGCGGGGCCGTTGCGACGCACGTGCGTATCGCCAGGACTTCTGACGACCTCCACGCGCCGCGCATCGGCGACGCGCAGGCGGACGTGCTGCTCGCGTGCGACCTGATCGTCGCTGCGTCACCGGCGACATTGAGCGCCGCCCGGCCCGGGCACACGCAGATCGTGGCGAACAGCCATCCGACCCTGACGGCGGCGCAGCTCGCCGATCCGGACGCGCAGTGCGACTTCGCTTCGCTCGAGGCCGCGCTCGGGGGCGCCGGAACGGGGCGCGTGGCTTCGCTCGACGCGACCGCGCTCGCCGCCGCGCTGCTCGGCGATTCGATCTACGCCAACCTCCTCCTGCTCGGGCTCGCGTGTCAACGCGGCCTGTTGCCCGTCGGTCGCGCAGCGCTCGAGCGCGCCATCGAGCTGAACGACAACGCCGTTGCGGCGAATCTCGCTGCGTTTCGCTGGGGCCGCCTCGCGGCGGTCGATCCAACCGCGGTTCACGCCGCCGCGGCGCCGTATCTGCCCACGTCGGATCCAGAGCCGACGCTCGCGGACGTCGTCGCGCGGCGCGTGCAATACCTGGCGGAGTACCAGGACGAGGCGTATGCCGCTCGATACCGCGCGCTGGTTGAGCTGGCGCGTGCCTCGGAGCGCGCGTGTACCGGGGTGGACGGCGCGTTCGCAGAGGCAGTCGCCCGGAACTACTTCAAGCTCCTCGCCTACAAGGACGAGTACGAGGTCGCGCGGCTACACACCCTGCCCGATTTCCGGGCCCAGCTCGAACGCGAGTTCGAGGGCGACTTCCGGGTCGCGTTCCACTTCGCGCCGCCGCTCCTCGCACGCCGGGATCCCGTCACCGGACGGCCGCGCAAACGGCGCTACGGGCCATGGATCCGGCCGGTTCTCGCCGGCCTCGCCCGGCTGCGCAGGCTGCGGGGCACGCCCTTTGATGCTTTTGGCTGGACGGCGGAGCGCCGGGGGGAGCGGGCGCTCATCGCGGCCTACGAGGCGACCGTGCGCGAGCTCGCGGCGGGCCTGACGGGCGGCAATCACGCGCTTGCGGTCGAGATCGCCGCGGTCCCGCTGCGCATCCGGGGGTACGGCCCCCTGAAAGCGGGTTCGATCGCGGCCGCAAAAGCGCGCGAGGCCGAGCTGCGCGCCGCGTTCCGGGCTGCAATCTGATCGTTCCTTGCGCCGGCGGCTTGACGCCCAAAACGCCCGAATGTATACAGTACACACGCACCCCTCGGCAGGCCGGCTCCCATGGCGTACAAGGTAGGCATCGACGTAGGCGGGACCTTCACCGACTTCATCGTCACGCGCGAAGGGGCCGAGCCGCGGATCCACAAGACGCTCTCGACGCCCGACGATCCGTCGATCGCAGTGGTCGAGGGCCTGGCGGAGATCGCCGCGGCGCTCGGGCAGACGCCGGCGGAGTTCGCGGCGGCGATCGATACGATCGTCCATGGCACGACCGTCACCACCAACGCGACGCTAACCTCGACCGGCGCGAAATCCGGGCTGATCACAACGCGCGGCGTGCGCGACGCGCTCGAGATGCGGCGCGGGATCCGCGAGGAGCAGTACAACAACCGCTACACCAACGTGCCGCCGCTCGTGCCGCGCTACCTGCGCGCTGGCGTCGGCGGACGACTCGACCGCGACGGGCGCGAGCTCGAGCCGCTCGCACTCGACGAGGTGCGTGCGGCGATCGAGCTCTTCAAGCGCGAGGGCGTCGAGGCGGTGTCGATCTGCTTCATGAACGCGTTCGCGAACCCGGCGCACGAGCGGGCCGCCGCGGAGCTGGTGCGCCGGGAACTGCCGAGGGCCTATCTGACGGTCTCGACCGACCTGTTGCCGTCGATCCGTTTCTACGAACGTGTGAGCACGACGGCGCTCAACTCGTACGTCGGGCCGAAGCTCAATCGCTACCTCGACCACCTCGTCGCGCGGCTGAAGGACTCGGGCTTCCGCGGGGTGCTGCTGATCATGCAGTCGAACGGCGGGGTGATGACGCCCGCCATCGCGCGCGCCAACGCGGCGCTTACTCTGCTCTCCGGACCCGCGGGCGGACCGGGCGCCGGGCTCTTCTACGCACGCGCGCACAATCAGAACCGCTGTATCACTGTGGACATGGGCGGGACGAGCTTCGAGGCGTCCGTTGCCGTCGACGGGCCGGTCGTCGTGAACGAGGGCACCATCGCGCGGCACCGCATCGCGCTACCCATGCTCGACATCCACACCATCGGCGCGGGCGGCGGCTCGATCGGCTGGCTCGACCAGGGCGGGATGCTGCGCATGGGCCCGACGAGCGCGGGCGCCGATCCCGGACCGGCGTGCTACGGCAAGGGCGGCAAGCTTCCGACCACGACCGATGCGAACGTCGTGCTCGGCTATCTCGACCCCGGCTACTTCGCGGGCGGGAAGATGAAGCTCGACGCGGCCGCGGCGCGCCGCGCGATCGAGGAGCACATCGCGCGCCCGATGAAGCTGTCTGTCGAGGATGCCGCCGCGGGCATGTACCGGGTGGTGTGCAACAACATGGCGCAGGGCGTGCGCGAGGTCACCATCAAGCGCGGCTTCGACCCGCGCGAGTTCCCGATGATCGCGGCCGGCGGCGCCGGCCCGATCCACTCGTGCCTGATCTCGAGCGAGCTCGAGATCCCGCTGCAGATCGTGCCGCGCGAGTCCTCCGTCCTGTGCGCGTTCGGCATGCTGCTGTCGGACCTGCAGCACGACTTCGTGCGCACGTTCGTCGCGCGCCTCGAGTCGCTCGACTGGGCGCGGCTCGAGGGCGTGGTCGACGCGATGGTCGCCGAGGGCGGGCGGCTGCTGGCCGAGGAGCGGATCTCGGAGACGAGGCGCCGGTTCGAGCTGCGCCTGGATTGCCGCTATATCAAGCAGTACCACGAGGTGTCGGTCCCGATCGCGCGCGAGCTCGTTGCGCGGCGCGACGCGGAGGCGATCGCGCGCGCGTTCCACGCCGAGCACAACCGCCTGTACGGGTACTCGCTGGAGGCGGAGCGCACGCCGGTCGAGCTGATCAACGTGCGCGTGCAAGCGATCGGCGCGGTGGAGAAGCCGCGCTATCGCAAGGAGGACTGGGCGGGCGAGGACGCATCGCGCGCGCTCAAGGGCCGGCGCAGTGTCTACATCCCCGAGGCCAACGCCTTCCGCGCGGTACCCGTGTACGACGGCCACAAGCTCGGGTTTGGCAACCGCATCGCCGGGCCGGCGATGATCGAGGAGGTGACCACCGCCGTCTTCGTCTCCGACTCGTTCAACTGCGCCGTGGACGCCTACGGCTCGTTCGCCGTCTATCGCAAGGGACGCGAGGAACTGGTCAAGCTCAGAAAGGAAGAGGCGGTCGCATGAAGATCGATCCGATCCTGCTGTCGGTCTACGCCCGCACCTTCAAGGCGATCACCGACGAGATGTCGATCTCGATGCAGCAGACCACGCGCTCGCCGATTCTGTGCGAGGCAAAGGACTACGTCACCGGGCTCTACGATGCCGACGGAAAGATGCTGGAGCAGACCGAGAACCTGCCGATCCTCGCCTTCTCGCTCGCGCCGGTGTGCAAGTACATCAAGCAGTACTTCGGCGACGACCTTCACCCCGGCGACGTGATCTTCCACAACGACGTGTTCAGCCTCGGCAACCAGAACAACGACGTCGCGGTATATACGCCGATCTTCCTCGACGGGAAGCTCGTGGCCTGGACGGCGGTCAAAGGTCACCAGGCCGATATCGGCGGCAACGTGCCCGGCGGCTACAACCCGAACGCGACCGAGGTGTGGCAGGAGGCGCTGCGCATTCCTCCGATCAAGGTGTTCGAGAAGGGGAAGCTCCGCAAGGACGTGTGGGACCTGATCTTTGCCAACATCCGCTTCGACATCGTCCAGCACGACATGAAGGCCGAGATCGGCGCCTGCAAGGTCGGCGAGCGGCGGATGCTGGAGCTGCTCGGCAAGTACGGGCTCGAGAGCTACGAGGCGCACAAGCAGGCGCTCTTCGAGGCGACGCGCCGGATGATGGAGGCCGAGATCGCCACGATCCCCAATGGGGTCTATCAGGGCGAAGGCTCGGTGTATTACGACGGCCGGCACGAGGGCTCGACGTTCAAGATCCGGGTGAAGATCCACGTCGAGGACCGGCGGATCAAGTTCGACTACTCGGAGACCGACGCGCAGACCAACGGCTTCGTGAACGGCACGTTCACCTCGAGCGCATCGGCGACGATCCTCACGCTGCTCCAGATGGTCAATCCCGACATTCCGCACAACGAAGGAATGGTCGAGCCGATCGAGATCGTCATCCCGGAGGGCACGATTCTCAATGCCGCGTACCCGAAGGCGACCACGTTCGGCAATCACCTCTGCCCGCCGAACGCCGACGCGATCCAGCGCGCGCTGGCGCCGGTGATGCCGGACCGCGTCACCGCCGGCTGGAATAACCTGCTCTGCTCGCTGACGACCGGCATCGACCCGCACAAGAACGAGAAGTACGTCGACATCGGCTTCATGGGACTCAAAGGCGGGTCGGGCGCGATGCAGGGCACCGACGGCTACGACCACATCGGTATGATCGACGCCTCGGGCGGCGTGCTCGACCAGGACTACGAGATGTTCGAGCAGCAGACGCCGCACCGGCTAATCCGCCACGAGTACCTGACCGATTCAGCCGGCCCGGGCAAATGGCGCGGCGGCCTCGGCGTGGAAACGATCTTCGAGATCGGGTCCGACGACACGCAGCTCGTCACGTTCGGCGACGGCGACTTCGAGCCCGCGTTCGGTCTGTTCGGCGGCGGGAAAGGCACGCTCAACTTCATTCGCCTGCGCTACCCGGATGGGCGCGAGGTCACGCCGCGGAACAAGGATCTCATCACTGGCGTGCCGAAGGGCACCGTCTACCACCAGCAGGCGGGCGGCGGTGGCGGCTACGGCGACCCGCGCAAGCGCGACCGCGCGAAACTCGCGGCCGAAGTGCGCGACGGCGTGATCACCGCCGAGACGGCGCGAAAGGCCTACGGCTTCGAGAGCTGAGGCGCATGGACTTCCAACCGAGCGACGAGCAGAAGCAGGTCCGCGACGCGTTCGCGCGCTTCTGCGACGAGCGCATCGCGCCGCAGGCGGCGGCGCTCGACGAGGCGCACGCGTTCCCGCGCGAGCTCTTCGCCGAGCTCGGGCGCCTCGGCTTCTTCGGCATTCGCTATCCGGAGGACGTCGGCGGCTCGGGGCTCGACCTCGTGACCTTCTGTCTCGCGCTGGAGGAGGTGGCACGCGGGTCGCTCTCGCTCGCCGGCTGCGCGGCAATGCAGTCGCTCATGGGCACCAAGTTCCTGCACATGCTCGGCAATGCCGACGTGTTGGAGCGGCTGTTCAAGCCGGCGCTGCGCGGCGAGAAGATCGGCGCGATCTGCATGACCGAGCCGAACGCCGGCTCCGACCTCGACTCGATCGCCACGCGCGCGGACAAGGTGGACGGCGGCTATAAGCTGAACGGCCAGAAGATCTGGGTGACCTCGGCGCCGGTCGCCGATTTCTTCACCGTCTTCGCGCGCGCAGGCGAGGAGCGCAAGCTCACGATCTTCCTCGTCGAGCGGTCCTTCAAAGGCCTGCACGTCGGCCGCGCGATCGAGAAGATGGGGGTCTGGGCGCTGCCGACCTCCGAGCTCGCGCTCGACGACTGCTTCGTGCCCGACACTCATCGCCTGTCGAAGGCCGAAGGCGACGGCGAGAGCCACCTCCGCAAGTTGCTGGCCGAGATCCGGATCATCACCGGTGCGATGGCGAACGGCGTCGCGCGGGCGGCACTCGCCGAGGCGGTGCGTTACAGCGCCGAGCGCAAGCAGTTCGGCAAGCCGATCAACCGCTACCAGGCGATCCAGCACAAGCTCGCCGAGATGGCGACCGGGCTCGAGGCGGCGGAGCGGCTGGTGCTGTATGCCGCGTGGCTCAAGGACGCCGATCGGCCGCACCACAAGGAAGCCGCGATGGCGAAGCTGTTTGCGAGCGAGACGGCGGCCTCGATCTGCGACCAGGCGGCGCGGGTGCTCGCCTCGTACGGCTACGCGATGGAGTACCCGGTGCAACGCTACCTGCGCGACATCCGGTTCACTCTGATCGGCGGTGGGACGAGTGAGATCCTGAAGCTCATCATCGCGAAGGAAGTAGCAGGATGAGCGAGCGACGGATCAAAGTGGTCCTCGCCAAGCCCGGCCTCGACGGCCACGACCAGGGCGCGAAGGTGGTCGTGCGCGCGCTGATGGACGCCGGCATGGAGGTGATCTACACCGGCCTCCGGCAGACGCCTGAGGCGGTCGCCCGCATCGCGCTCGACGAGGACGTGGACGTCATTGCGCTCTCGTCGATGGCCGCGTCCCACCTGCCGTTCTGCGAGCGCCTCAAGCCGCTCCTCGAGCAGGCGGGCCTCGGGGACAAGCTGTGGGTGATCGGCGGCAACCTCCCGAAGCAGGACCACGCGCGGCTGCGGGAGCTGGGCTTCAAGGGCATCTTCCCGTCGAGCTCAAAGCTCGACGACATCGTGCAGTTCATCCGGGAGAACGTGCAATGAACGACAGGCTCCAATCGTCCGTCCGGCCGGTCGTGAACGAGTCGGGCATCGAGATCAAGCCGGTCTCGAACCTCGCGATCAGCGTCGGCCCCGGCTACGCGCGCAGCAAGGACACCTCGGCGTTCGTCGACATCTACGACGACCCGACCGCGACCGCCACCTTCGGCAAACGCTACGTGTTC
>Ga0105107_10002414_pt1 | contig 12296 bp, 8 predicted proteins | sample PPLLaktember2015_6_FD_79335 | JGI IMG/M metagenome (GOLD analysis project Ga0105107, IMG submission 79335) | Freshwater sediment microbial communities from Prairie Pothole Lake near Jamestown, North Dakota, USA - PPLs Lake P8 Core (1) Depth... | ecosystem: Environmental > Aquatic > Freshwater >... | reverse complement strand
CTCGCCGTCGGGGGAAAACACCGGCCTCGTGTTCATGTAGTGGTGCTTCTTCATGTGGTCGGTGAGGCGTCTCCCGTAGCTCTCGGCATCCTTCTTATCGGCGTAGAGCGGCCAGTAGCGCCGCCGCATCGCCTTCTTCCATTCCTTGCTCAGCTCCTCGGAGGTGATCCCGAGGGCGTTCTGGAGCGCCATACCGGTCGAGCCGCGCTGGTTGCGAAGGTTATCCATGATCTCGATGACTTTGGTCGGACCGTAGGTTTCATTGAGATAGAAGATCGCAGCTTGTCCCGCCTTGTACGCCATGTAGCCGTCCGTATAGTCGAGATCCACCAAGTAGTCGAAGACGGCGGCGTCCCGCATGAACATCTCCCCCGTCGGATCGTATCCGGCGGAGTAGTACTCGGCAATCCCCTCCATGAACCAGAGCGGTATGGGAAAGAGCAGGTTTCTCGAGAAGACCGACCGGAGTAGCGTTCCGTAAATTATATCGTAACTGAATATATGCACGAGCTCGTGTATCGCCGTATGAGAGTAATCGGCGTTGGAGCCGCTGAAATGGAGCACCATCCGCTTCCGGAGCGGCTCCGCGAAGGCCTGCACGCCTTCCGGTATCAGGGACCACGTCACGTTGGTCTGCTGAAAATCGGAGTGGCTGCCGTAGATGATGACCGGGATGCGCCACTGAATCTGATGGGTAAAATCGTTCGCGAGCTTCCGGTATCCGTATTCGAGAATTACCCCCGTGCGGCCGGCGAGATCCCGGTAGCCCTCGGTGAAATGGACATCAAAATGGGGCGTCTTGAGAATCCTCCACTCGAAGTCCTTGTATTGCACCTTGTTCTTGCCGAACCACTCCGACTGGGCGTGCGCGCCGGCCGCGCAGACCGCCACGATGCCGGCGAGCAACACGAGGCGCGTCGAAATGCGAACGAGCAGAGTCTTGACCATCGAGCCTTTCCCCGGCGCACGGACGCCGTCCCATTCTTCAGTAGTAAATTCGCTCATCGAAGGACCGACTGCAAGCGATTTTGCGCTCAGAACTCCCATCGGAGCTTCACGTCAACGTTGATTTCATCCGAGCCCCGCGGGCTCTTGCCCTGGAGCGCCTTCTCGGAATACCGGATAATCTCAGAGCGGATCAGGAACAGATCGCTGATCCGGTACTCGACCTCTATCTGACGGGCGCTCGTTATCGAAAGCCCCTGCTTGTACTTCACGTAGAGACCCTGGGAGAGGTATTTGCCGATGGCGATATTCGTGTCCTTGTAATCCCCCATGCCGGAAATCGGATTCGAACCGGTCCCCGCCTCGAGCTCTATCGTGATTCCCTCCATCTGCGAATTGAGGACGCTCTCCAGATAGTTGGTCGCGATATTCTGCGCCGTGCCGCGCGCGTCCCAGCTCGTGCCCTGGCTCTCCGACGCGCCCACCACGCCTCCCCCGAGCATCTTCCAGATATCGGTTTCGCTGTAACCGGGATCTTCGTGAGTCAGGGTGAGGCGCGGCTCGACGTCGTCCTGATGCCACTGGAGCGTGAGGTAGATCCTTCTCCCCTCGGCGTCCTGCGTCTCCGCCTCGATATCGACAACGGGACGAAATCCCCCCGCGTGCACGAACTGCAGCTGCCCGGACCGTATGCGGAACTTATTGTTGTAGATATTGTACCACCCGCGCACGAGGCTGAGCTCTCCCCGCAGGTAGGTGCCTTTCGCGTCGTGATACAGCGTCACATCCCCCCGCAGCTCAACCCGCGCGTCGGGAGTCCTGATCCACGTGTTTCCCGGGATCTTGAGGTCGATCGCCGCCTCCCACGAGGGCGCTTCGCGCGTGCTCCCCGCCTCGGTCGAGGAGAGGCTCCCGAGGTCGTAGTAAACCTCGGACTGCTTGACCTCGAACCGGCCCGAGACCACCGGAAGCAACCGTCCCGCCTCTAATCTCGTCGTTACGTTCACGGTGCCGCTCACGATAGCGAGTATGTTGGAGATACTCGCGAGAACGAACCTGTCCGCGGTCGCCGAGAGATTGTAAATGGCCGGCCTCCAGCCCCGGAGCGTGATCCGGCCCGTGCATGCGAGCGTCCCCTTCTTCCCCTCCCTCGCCGTGAGTTTCGCTATCGTGATGAGGGTATCATCGAGGAGCACCTTCGCGTTGACGGCGAAGTACTTCTCCTCCATGCCCGAAACGCGGAAGCTTGCGTCCGTGAGATGCAAGTCGCCGTAGAGGTGCGGATCCGCGATCGTTCCGGTGACGAGGAGCCGCCCGCCGTACCGCCCGGCGGCATCGGCGATGAGATCGGTCGCCGTCGAGAGACCCGCAAGATCTCCCTCGGGGAGATCGACATCGAACGAGACCGGCTTCACACGGTCGAGCGAATAGAGAAACCGCGCCGGGAGCAGCGGCAAGGCGCCGCGGAAGGAGCCCTCGTGCCCCTGCGCCATGCGGATCGTGCCATGGGTGGCGAGCTTCTCGCGATCGATCGTGATGCCGCAATCGATTGCCGGGACGCGGAATGCGGATGCGGAAAGATCGTGTATCGTCCCCGTAAAGGAGATGAGAGGATGCATGAGGGAGTCGGTCATGGCGATCGAGCCGCTGAGCCTTCCTCCCGAGAATGCCGTGACACCGCCGAGCGCCAGGAGCGGCACCATATCGAGGTTCTCCGCCGAGGCTTCGAGCGAGATGATCGCGTGATCGAGCACCGCGCGGCCTCCCCGGCGTAATTCGCCGATGGGCACGCCGGAAAGCTCTCCGCGAAGCGCCAGGGCGCCCGAAGGAGATGAGACGGCGAGAGAATCGACCGACCAGCGGCCCCGCGAGTAGCTCGCGAGCGCCCGGAGAGAGTCGACGTCGATTGTGTCGACGCGGCCGCGTCCCACGGCGATGTCGAGTGCGAGATCGGGGTCGGAAGCGGGTCCGGCGAACCGAATGGTCCCCCGCGCCGTTCCTTCGAGCGGCACGGTCGTGAGATCCGCGCGGTTTGCGAGATCGAGCCCGAGCCTCTCGAAAGATGCGCTGCCGCTCACGGTTTTCCGCCCCCGGTCATAGGAACCGCCGCAGTAAACCGCCCCGGATCGCGAGTGGAGCTGGATATCTTCGAAGCGCGCCAAGGTGTCGCCGATGAAAATGGAAAACGCCCCTCCTCCCGTCCATGTGTCGTCGAGGGCGTGGAGGATGAATTCCCGAAACCGAATGGCGGTCCCCGTGTCCTCGAGACGCACGTCGAGCGCCATATCAGCGGTGATATCCTCTCGGGCAAGCTTGAGGCTCTTGATCGTCGTCAGGCTGTCCTCGTATTCGAGGGAGAGAGAGAGGCTCGCGAAAGAGGCGGGACCGATGCGGCATCCGGGCCCCTCGAGATCGAACGAAACCCGGTAATCGCGCTCCTTCTCGATCGCGAGCTTGATGTTCCCTTCGGGAACGAACGCCTCCAGGTAGGAGAGGTTCGCGCATGAGCCGCTCATGCGAACATCCCATACATCGAACGTTCCCTCCCACATCCCGTTGAGCGCAACGTCCGCGCGGTAGTCCGCGACGTCGAAGTACCCGAAGATCGTATCCTCCGCCTGGCATGCAAGATTGAAAACAAAAGAGACGGAATCCTCGCCGATGATCTTCCCCTTCCCGCTCACCGTATGCGTCGGGGAAAGGAGCCGGATCTCATCCAAAGCGAGCGTATCCAATGCATAGGAGCCGCGCGCGAAGGCGCTCTGAAAGGGAAATCTCTCGAAGTCCCCCGCGCCGAGATCGCAGGCAAAGACGAGAGAGCCGTCCGCAACGCGGTAGCGCAGATCGACCCTCCCGTTCAGCCTCGTCCCGGGAAGCTCCTTCTCCGGCACGAAACCCTTGCTCAAATCGAGATCCCGGACGTCGCACGCGACACGCAGGTCGTTCGGCGCATCGAGTGAATAGCTCCCCGCGCCCTCGATGTGAGCCCCGTTGAACATCCCGCTCAGGCTGTCGAGACGGATGACTGCGCCGTCGCGCAGCATATTGATGCTGAAATCGCGGAGCGCGTACCCCGAGAGCACACCGGTCATCGTGCCGGTGAGCCGGAATCGCTCAGGCTTCCCCTTCGCCTCGAACGTTCCCTTGATCTCCCCGCTGTGCGAGGTCTCCACCTGGAGGATGCGCACGATCTCGTCGATCGAGAGCGGCTCGGCGCTCACGCCGCAATCGAAAAGAAGCGTCGAGGGCACGAACATCCCGTGCGCCGTGAAGGCCGATTCGCCGAGGACCACCGCGAGACTGTCGAAATAAACCCTCGTCGCCGGCCCCTCCGCGCCTTGCCCCGCCGCTACATTCTTCTTCAGAACGATATTCCCCTTGAGGCTCCGCATGACGAAATCCCTGTCCGCATCATCGGCAGTACCCTGCGTTATCCGCAGATCGAGCTCTTTTCCGTCGCTCCGAAGGGATCCGACGAGTTTGACTCTGGTTATCACATCCGATTTCTCGAGCCCCTGAATGAGGATGTGCCCCTCCTCGATCGAGAAGCGCCCTATCTCGAACGAAGGCAGATTACCCTGCCCTTTCTTACCGAACCCGGGGAAAATGAAATGTCCCGTGGAATCGGCCGTGAGACGAAGCACCGGATTCACGAGGGATAGATCCTTGATCCGGGGCTCCTTTCTCAGAAGCGTCAGGAGATCGTACCGGTATGAGAGCTCGTCAGCGCGAAAGAAGTCGAATGAACCGTCGCTTCCGCGGTACTGAATCTTGATCCCCTTGACGGTCATATCCTGGAAGATGCTCCCCTCGAGCTTCTCTATGCTGAGGGAAAACGGCGTCCCGGCGAGGAAGTGCTTCGTTGCGAGCCTGCTCGCGCCGCGCGCGAAGAAATCGGTCCGCAGCCCTAGAAAGAGGACGATGATCACGACGAGGAGGATGGCAAGCACGAGGGAAAACCACTGCGCCGTTCGTCTCTTCTTCTCGGGTTTTTCGTTCACGGAATCCTTCCCCCGACCGTCAGAATATCTGCCCGAGACTTATGTGAATCCAGTAGTCGTAGTCCATCTCGGGCATCCGCTTCACCGGGAAACCCACATCGAGACGTATCGGACCCACCGGTGTATAGTACCGCAAGCCCAGGCCGGCGCCGTACATGTAATCCGAGCGGCTCGTTTCTCCGTTATCGGCGGTGAACCTGAAATCCTTGATCCGAATCTCGGAGGCGGCGTTCCACACATTGCCCCCGTCCAGAAAGAATGCGGCGCCGAAGTTGTACCGCGCGAGCAGCGGAATCGGCAGCCGCAGCTCCGCGTTCGTGAGGAGAAGTATCCGGCCGCCCCGCGGATCCCCCTCGCTCCCGAGCGGTCCGAGCGAGTTTTCCTTGTAGCCGCGTACCGAGTTGCCGCCGCCGATGAAGAAGCGGCTCTCGATGGGAAGCCCGGTCGCGCGAGAATCCCCGAAGGCGCTCGCGTACCCTCCCCGAATCCGGTAGGCGAACACCGTGTTCTCGGCGAGCCTCGTGTACCGCTGCACCGAGCCCACGAGCGAATAGTAGTGATCCTCGCCGCCGAGAAAGCCGCCGGTGAACCGCGTCTCCCCGCTCACGAGCGTCCCCCGCTGCGGGTTGAAATAGAAGTCCCGCGTATCGCGAATGAAATTCGCATCGAGCGCGCGCCGCCGCGAGCGCGACCGCTCCTCGGTGACCTCGAGACGCTGAATGCGCTCGAGCGAGTATCCGACGAGGAGCGATGTCTGCCGCGAGAACCGCCGCGAGACCTTCGTCGTGAAGCCGAGGTCCTTGATGATGATCGGCTCGACCGTCGCGTCCTTCTCGTAGAAGGCGCCGACCGAATAGGTGTTCCACGTCGAGAGGATGTGCGGAAACCGCAGCTCCCCCTCGTGCCGCATGTACTTGCTCCGGAAATCCATCGCGGAAAACGAGTACTGATTGTCGGGAAAGAGCTGGAAGGAGTAAGAGGATTTCACGGAGAAGGTGTTTCCCGTTCCGAAGATATTGCGGTGCCCGAGTTCGCCGAACACGCGATTGCCGTGAACGTTTCCCACTCCGAATCCCGATTCGAGGTATCCCGTCTTCCGTTCGCGCACCTGCACGAGGAGGTCGACCGCGCGGGAGGCGATATCGATCGTATCGGGCTCGATCTCGACCGAGTTGAAGAGGCCCGTGTCGTAGAGATTCTGTTTGCTGTCGAGGATCCTCTTCGTCCGGAAAAGCTCCCCCTCCCCGAAGGTGAGCTCGCGCCGGACGAACCGTTCCCGCACCGAACGCATGCCGGTGACGCGGGTCGCGCGCAGGTAAATCGGATCGCCGGGCGTCATCGTCCAATCGATATCGACCATCGTCGAATCGATCCGCACCTCGGCGAGCGCAATCGCCGCGAGGCGGCCGTACTCGAAGAACTTGCTGAGCAGCGTGTACCGGTCGGCCCCGATCAGCGTCGCGTTGTAGGGAGCGCCCTCGACGAGCTTGAGCCCCTTTCTCAGATCGGCGTCCTCTATGAGGTCCTGGCCCGTGAAGCGCACCGCCCGCACTACCGTCTGCGGACCTTCATTTACGATGAGCCGTATCTTCACCCAATCGCCCTTGGCGCTCGTCTCGATCGAGTCGATGGCAACGACCGCCTCGGAAAATCCATTCATACGGTAGAAGGAATGGAGCGTTTCGACGTCGCGTTTGAGCATATCGCGGCGGTAGGTGGGCTGCCGGAAGACCTTGTAGAAGCGCGACTCCTTCGTGCGCATCCGCTTTTTGAGCGCACCGTCGTCGAAGCTCCTGTTGCCGATGATGTCGATCCTCTTGACCGTGGGGAGCTTCACTCCGAAGTCGGCGCCCGAGACGGGAGGGGCGACCCAGAACGACGCCGTAAGACCGGCCAGCACAATGACCCCGGGGATCGCGCGCCGCGCGTATCGCTTCAATCTCATACTAATTGACAACCGTGCGCCTCGCATGTACCTTCGACTGCCGGGGAGGTCATCCGAGGATTCCGTATGGAAAAAACGCCGAACAACCCCATACCGCGGCCCGTAGGGGAACGACCCTCGTCTCGAAGACCCTGCCTGAGACCCATGCTCGCGATCGCGATTCTCGCGTCCCTCTTTCTCTCATCGTGCCAGAGCCCCGATCCCGTTGCGAAGGAAAAAGATCGGCCGCTGAGCTCCGATGAGCGCTACCTCGTCGATTATTATATGAAAATAATCGAATTTGAGAACTATCTCCATGAGAATCCAGCGCTTCGAGAGGAGAAACGGAGCGAGCTCGAGCGCGGACTTGATCGGGAGCGGATTCAGAGAGTGCTCGCCGAGCTTGATAAGAAACCTGAAAGATGGCTTGCAATCTACAGTCGAATAAATGAATTACAGCTTCGAGCCTCCGAGAATCCACCTACCGAAAAACGTTGAACAGATCGACCGATAGGATGAACACCATCATTATGATCAGAATGACGAATCCCACCTGACCGAGCACCTGCTGCGCCTTGGTGCCGATCCTGCGCCTCGTGACAATCTCAACGAGACCGAGAACGAAATGTCCCCCATCGAAGGGGAGAATCGGCAAGAGATTGAATATCGCGAGGTTGAGCGAAACGAAGGCGATGAAATAGACAAGGTGCTCGAATCCCCATCTGATCATTTCCCCTGCCATGATACCGATGCGCACGGGGCCGCCGACGGCGCGAATCGTCGCGTTTCCCGAAAAGAGCTTGCCCAGGAAATCCATAATTGCATCAAAGAAATAGGCGAAGTTCCGCGCTCCGTAAACGACCGCGTCGGGCAGCGACATCCGCACTCTCTCATAGTAGGGGCCGATGCCGATTTGGCCCACATCCTTGACGTCGATGCGCTCTCCTTCCGCGGCAGCCTCCCCCTTCGAAGGGGTGATGACCGCCGAATGCACGGCGCCTTCGTAGCTCCAGGTGAATTTCATCGGGATTCCGGGGCGCGGCAGAATCCGGTCCTCAAGCTCGCTGTACTTCGTAACCGTCGTGTCGTTGATCGAGAGAATCGTCGCTCCCGAGCGGAGGCCTGCCCGTGCGGCCGGGCTGTCCTTCTTGACATCGCCGATCCGCGGCGGCAACGCGACGGCGGAGACGCCGATCCGCCACATTTCCAACTCCTCATCAAACAGGGGGCGCATATCGAAATCCAGCGTATCCGCGCCCCGTCGTACGGTGAATCGCGACGATTCCCCTTTCTTGGCCGAGAGCGCCTTTTCGATCTGGCCCCAGTATGAAATGCGAACTCCGTCGATCGTGAGAATCGCATCCCCGGCCTTGAGCCCGGCTTTCATCGCGGGACCGTCCTTTTCAACCCCTCCGAGAGCGGTGCTCGGGTTGACCGGACTCCCCGCCAAGTAGAGGACCAGAACATAGATGAGAAGCGCGAGCAGGAAGTTCATCGCCGGCCCCGCGAGAACAACCGACATCCTCTGGATCGGCGCCTTGTTTCGATACATGCGCTCGGCCGGAATATCGACGTCGTGCGGTGCTTCCTTCCCTTCCTCCTCGGCGAGCTCGCCACCGAACTTCACATAGCCCCCGAACGGAAGCGCGCTGATCGCGTACTCCGTCTCCCCCACCTTCTTCTTGAGCACCTTCGGGCCGAATCCGAACGAGAAGGTGACGACGAATATCCGGTTGAGCTTAGCCACAATGAAGTGGCCGAACTCGTGCACGAAGACAACGATGCTGAGAACTATGAATAGCGCGGCAAGGGTGAGCAGCATGTACCCTCCATTATTTCAAAGATGCTTCCCGGTGCCGCTCGGCGAGGTACGCTCTCGCCCAGCGGTCGGCACTGAGCACGTCATCGAGGCTCTTGATCGCGCGCGCCTCGTGCGCGGCGAGGGCCTCGTCGATCCACGATACGATCGTCTGAAAACCTATCCTCCCCGCAAGAAACGCGCCGACGGCGATCTCGTCGGCCGCGTTGAGCACGGCAGGCGCCGTTCCGCCTGTCTCGGCGGCGCCGAGCGCGAGGGAAAAGGCGGGATACTCCTCGCGCCTCAGTTCCTGAAACTCGAGGCTCCCGAGCTCTTCGATGCCCAGCGAGCTCCACGGAAACTCCCTCATCTCCGGATAGTAGAACGCGCTCATGAGCGGCAGCTTCATATCGGCGGGCGCCAGGTGCGCGATGAGAGAGCCGTCCCGGAGCCGCACGAGCGAATGCACGATCGACTGCGGGTGAAGGGCCACCTTGATTGCCTCGTACGGAAAACCAAAGAGCCAGTGCGCCTCAATCACTTCGAGCCCCTTGTTGAGGAGCGTCGCCGAATCGACCGTCACCTTCGGCCCCATCCTCCACGTCGGGTGATCGAGCACCTGTTCGACCGTCACGCCGGCGAGCTCCCCGAATGGCCTCCCCCGAAACGGCCCCCCCGAGGCGGTGAGAATGATCTCGATCGTCTCATCCCCGTGCCCGGCGAGGCATCGAGAGAGAGAGAAATGCTCGCTGTCGATCGGAATAATGCGTCCGCGTTCGCGCGAGACGCGTTGCGCAATGAGCTCCCCTCCCGCCACGAGGCTCTCCTTGTTGGCGAGCGCGACGGCGCAGCCGAGATCGAGGGCGGTCAATGTCGGCACGAGCCCCGATATCCCGACGAGGGCGTTCACGACGAGATCGGGCTCCGTCTCGCGCAGGAGCGATACGATTCCCTCCGCACCCGCCCCCGCCGACCTCCCCCGGAGCGAGGCATCCCCCGCCGCAAGCGAGCCGACGGAGACGGCATCCCGCAGCGTGAAGCGCGCCTCGGGAAAGAGCGCGAGCTGGCGCGAGAGCTCCTCTGCGTTGTCTCCCGCGGCGAGCCCCGCAACCGTGAACTCGTCTCTGGCGCGCGCCAGTATCTCGAGCGCCGAGCGCCCGATCGATCCCGTCGAGCCGAGTATGACGACCTTCTTCTTCATGCCTGCATGCGTCCCGGCGAAGTCGCTTCGCGCTTCCCCTCCCCCTCGAGCGGATAGTCCGCTCAATCGAGAATCACATACTTGAGAATGTAATAAATCAGCGGCGCCGTGAAGAGGAGCGAATCGAACCGGTCGAGAACTCCTCCGTGCCCGGGGATCGTCTTCGATGAATCCTTGATCTTGACATCCCGTTTGATCATCGACTCGGCGAGATCGCCCAGCTGCCCGATGAACGAAGCGAACACGGCGAGCCCGACCGCCCAGGGAATGGTGAGATAGGGCGCGACCAGCGCGCGGACGATGAGGATGCCGATGATCGAGAAGACGACGCCCCCGATCGCCCCCTCGAGCGTCTTGCCGGGGGAAATGCTCGGAAATATCGGCCGCCTCCCAAGCCAGCTCCCAATGAGGTACGCCCCCGTATCGTAGCACCAGGTGAGCGCGAAGGTGACGATCACGAACGAGAAGCCGAGAGAATACTCGAGCCCCTTGACGTGCGGAAGCTCGCGGATCAGGATCAGGTGGCTCCCGAGCCACGCGATGTAGAACACGCCGAAGACGGTCACCGAGACGTGGTAGACGGCAAGCCCCTTCTCCTTCCGCGCGAGCTCGAGCGCCATGATTCCAATGAATATGATGCTGAGGAGCAGGTTCGCGTAGACTCCCTGCTGAAAGAATACATACCAGGAGAGGGCGAGCCCGCTCAGGATCCCCATGAGCTTATACGGCCGCAGCCCCTTCGCCTCCATCATCTTGTAGAATTCCCAGAGGCCGACGAGGATCATGATGTTGATGAGCGCGAGGTAGTAGTAGCCGCCCCTCCGCGCGATGACGACGAGGCAGGGAACGAAGAGAACCGTGGCAATGATGCGCTTCGCGAGCGAGTCGTTGCGGCGGGAAACCCCGGATGCCGGCCGATCCTGCACGCGCGTTTCAGACGTTTCCGCCATCGCCGCCGTCCTTGAGCGCGCCGAATCGCCGCTCGCGTCCCAGGTACTCCCGGATTGCGCCGATCAGGTGCTCCTCCCGGAAATCGGGCCAGAGGGTGTCGATTACCACGATCTCGGTATATGCGAGCTGCCAGAGAAGAAAATTGCTGATCCGCACCTCGCCGCTCGTCCTGATGAGAAGATCGGGATCGGGAAGATCGGGATCGTAGAGAAACCGCCGGAAGCCCTCCTCGTCGAGACGCTCCGCGTCGAGGCTCCCGTCGCGCGCGGCGGCGGCGATTTTCCGCGCGGCATCGACGATCTCCGCACGCCCTCCATAGCTCAGGCAGAGATTGAGGATCATCCCCGTGTTGCCGGAGAGCTTCTCGATTGTCTCCCCGAGCGTCGCGCGGGTGTCGCGCGGAAGCATGTCGAGCCTCCCCATCGCCCTGAGCCGGATATTGTTCTCCTTGAGCTCGAGGTATTCGGAGTGGAGCACGTCCTTGAGAAAACGCATGAGCCCTTCCACCTCGAGACGCGGCCGACGCCAGTTTTCCAGGGAAAAGGTGTAGAGGGAGAGCGCGGAGAGCCCGAGTTTCGCCGAGGCGCGGATCGTCGCGCGCACCGATTCGGTTGCCGCGCGATGCCCGGCGAGACGCGGGAGCCTCCGCTTCTTCGCCCACCGCCCGTTCCCGTCCATGATGACGGCAACGTGCCGCGGAAGCGCGGGGTTCGCCTTCAGCTCCCTCAGTTCACGATCGGTCGCCTCGCTCACGGTGTCGGTTCCCGCCTCCCCGCGCATCATGCGCTAGAACTCCAGTATCTCTTTCTCCTTCGCGGCGAGCACCTTCTCGATCTCAACCGTCTTCTTGTCGGTCAGATCCTGTATCTCCTTCTGGCTCCGGTGGAGATCATCCTCGGTGATCGTATGGTCCTTTTCGAGCTTCTTGAGCTTCTCGATCGCGTCGCGGCGGACGTTCCGGAGCGCCACCTTCGCCTCTTCCACCAGGTGCTTCACGCCCTTCACGAGTTCCTTGCGCCGTTCCTCGGTCAGCGGTGGGAGCGGAATGCGGATGAAGGCGCCGTCGCTCTGCGGGTTGAGGCCGAGGTTCGAGGTCTGGATCGCCTTGATGATCTCCCCGACGAGCGGTTTCTCCCACGGCTGCACCGTGATGAGCTTCGGGTCGGGTATGACGACGTTCGCGACTTGCTTGAGAGGCACCTTCGCCCCGTAGTAATCGACCTTGATGCCGTCGAGGAGAGCCGGAGTCGCTTTCCCCGTGCGGATTGTCGCGAGCTCCGATTCGGTCTTCTCGATCGTCGTTTTCATATGCTTCTCGGCGACGTGCAGAATCTCCTTCGTATCCATCCCTGCGTACCTCCTCACTCGACGAGTGAACCGAGGCGCTCGCCGGCGAGCACCTTCACGAGATTACCCTTTTTGAGAATATTGAACACCACGATCGGGATGCTGTTTTCCCGGCAGAGAGCGACCGCG
>Ga0105107_10002412_pt1 | contig 12299 bp, 7 predicted proteins | sample PPLLaktember2015_6_FD_79335 | JGI IMG/M metagenome (GOLD analysis project Ga0105107, IMG submission 79335) | Freshwater sediment microbial communities from Prairie Pothole Lake near Jamestown, North Dakota, USA - PPLs Lake P8 Core (1) Depth... | ecosystem: Environmental > Aquatic > Freshwater >... | reverse complement strand
GACGTGCTCGATCAGTTCCCGATCGCGACGGTGCGCGACAAGTCGCTGCGCGACGCGCTCGCGCGCGAGGGCATCGATCGACTGCTCACGCATCAGCTCCACGACGGCGGCTTCGGCTACTGGAAGGCCGACGAGAGCTGGCCGTACCTGACGAACTGGGTGACGTTCGCGCTGCTCGAAGGCAAGCGCCAGGGCTACGAGGTCCGCAAGGAGTCGCTCGATCGCGCGCTCGCGTACATCGAGAACTTCGTGCAGTACGGCTATCGCACGCGTTGGGGTGATTACTACGACTGGACCAGCCGCGCGTTCGGCTTGTGGCTGCTCTCGGGTGAGAAGCGCGGCAGCACGCTGTTCGACACCGTGTGGGCCCACCGCGCCGACATGCCGCTCTACGCCCGCATCCTCATGGCGAGCGCGGCGCACCGCTACGGGCGCACCAAGGAGCGCGACGTCGTGCTCGAAGAGCTGAAGGACGGCGTGGTCGAGAGCGCCCGCACCATCCACTTCGCCGAGGGCCGCAGCGAGGCGGCGAAGGACGGCCTGCGCTTGCTGATGCACTCGAACGTGCAGACCGACTCGATCGCACTCATGGCACTTCTGGAGATCGACGGCGCCGATGCACGGCTGCCGAAGATCATGGCGGGCATCATGGACGACCGCGATCCGAAGAAGGGGGGCCGGTGGATGTCGACCCATGCGAACGCGTGGGTACTGCTCGCGGCCAGCCGCTACTTCGAGACCGTGGAGAAGGACGAGCCCGACTATCTCGCGCGCATCTGGGTCGACCAGCAGTTCGCCGGCGAGCATGCGTTCCGCGGGCGATCGATGAACAAGGTCGATCAGAAGGTGCCGATGTCGATGCTGCAGGGCGAGAAGACTCGCCAGCTCACGCTCGGCAAGGACGGCCCGGGCAAGCTCTACTACCGGCTCGGGCTGCGCTATGCGCCGAAGGACCTGAAGATGCCTGCGCAGGATCAGGGCTTCACGGTCACGCGCACGTACGAGCCGCTGCCCGGCAACGACGGCAAGATCGATCCGAGCACCGTGTCGCAGACCGACGACGGCGCGTGGGTGGTGAAGGCCGGTACGAACGTGAAGGTCACGATCTCGCTCGTCGTGCAGGACCGCGCGAACTACGTGGTCGTCGACGACGCGCTGCCGGCGGGCTTCGAGGGCCAGAACCCGAAGTTCGTCACGAGCGTCGGCGGTGGTGCATCGTCGACGAGCACCGGCTCACGTGGGTACGGCGGCTACGACGGCTGGTGGTGGGGCTGGTGGTACACGTTCAGCCACACGGATCTGCGCGACGACCGGATGCTGCTGTTCGCGGATCAGCTGCCGGCCGGCGTGTACACGTACAGCTACACGGCCCGTGCGACGACGATTGGGCAGTTCCACCTGCCGCCGGTGAAGGCCGAGGAGATGTACGAGCCGGAGCGCTTCGGCCACGGCTCGTCGAGCACGGTCTACGTGCTGCCGTGATCAGCGAGTGCGACTGGATCTGCCGGCGAGATGGCGCGCCGCCCGGAGAACGTCAGTTCTCGGCGACCGTGCGCACGTTGTCCTCTGGATCGCGGTCGACCAGCAACACCCGCGGGTCGATGCCGGCCCGCGTCGGCTTCTCGTCGACGACGAACGAGACCCGACCCTCGTGCTCGGTGAACTTCTGCTTCTCGAGGTGCAACGCGACCTCGCGTGTGCGCCCGTTCTCCTCGCGCTCGACGAATGCGCCGACCTCGATCCAGTCCGCGAGCGGTACCTCGTGCTCGGCGCCGGTCTCGTCCGCCCGCAGCTTGCGTGTCTCGACCTCGAGATCCACCTGCCACCGACCATCGGGAAGCGCGGTGATGGTGGCCGAGCGCGTGCGGTTGTCGTAGAGCGTGATCGTCTCGAACAGGTCCTCGACGAGGTACGCGTACTCGGGCTGGATCTCGGCCCGGATCCGATCGACGAGCTCGCGCGCGGTCGTGTACGGCGGCTTCTGGAATCCGACGTCGGCGATGTAGCGCGAGAGCACGCGATTGAGCCGCTCCTCGCCCATGTACTCGCGCAGCGCGTACATCACGAGGCTGCCCTTGTTGTAGTGGATGTAGGGCTGGTTCTCGACGCGCATGAGCGGCAGCTCCTTGTGACGCTCGAGCCCGCGACCGGACAGGTACCTGTCGAGCTCGTGCTCGAGGAACTTGCGCATCTGATCGCGGCCGTACTCCTTCTCCATCACCATGAGCGCCGAGTACTGCGAGAGCGTCTCGGACAGCACCGTGCTGCCCTGCGCGTCGGCCCCGATCACCTGGTGGGCCCACCACTGGTGCGCGACCTCGTGCGCCGTCACGTAGAACACGTAGTCGATGTCCTCCGGGTCGCGGAGATCGGCGATGAATCCGATCGCCTCGGAGTACGGGATCGTGTTCGGGAACGACTGCGCGAACCGGGCATAACGCGGGAACTCGACGATGCGGACCTGCCGGTGCTGGTACGGGCTGAACTGCACCGTGAAGTAGTCGAGCGACTTCTTCACCGCGTCGATCATGCGCGGCACGTTCATGTCGTGACCGGGCTGGTGGTAGACCTCGATCGCGACCTCGCGGTCGCCGCCCGTCCAGCGGTCGGGCGCCACGTCCCATCGCGCCGACAGGAACGCGTAGAAGTCGAGGATCGGCGCGTCCATCTCGTAGCGGAAGTAGCGGCGATCGCCCTCGGTCCACTCGCGCTCGAGGTAGCCCGGGGCGAGCGCGATCTGGTCCTTGCTCGTGCTCACCGTCGCCGCGAAGCGAATCCAGTCGGCCTCGTGCGAGATGTACGTGTTGCGGCGGGCATCGACGTCGTCGAGGTCGGCCATGCGCACGCGCTCGGGCAGACCACGCTCGCGCCGCTCGTTCGGGTCGGACAGCTCGGCGCTGCGGTCGTAGCCGATGCGCGGGACGAACCCCGTGCTGTGCATGAAGGAGCCGTTCTCGACCACCGACGTGCTCGAGCCGCGCTCCTTGAACCCGGGCTCGGCGAACCCGACGTCGAACGCCAGCGTCGTCGTGGCGCCGGCGAGAAGCGGCGGGTCGAGCCGGAAGATCCGGTAGCCGAGCTCCTCGTCGTGCTCCTCGAGCGTCGCGTCCGGCAGCTCCAGCGCACGCGTGGTGAGCTCGGGCTCGAGCGTCACGTGCACTCGATCGATCGGCGCGTCGGTCTGGTTCACCAGCTCGAGCCGGCCGCGGAAGTCGACGCGACGTTCGGCGGGATAGAGGTCGACCTCGACGTCGGCCGCCGTGACACGCGGCTGCGGCAGGTGCTCGTACTGCTTGTAGCGCTCCTCGTAGAGCACCTGCAGCCGCTCCTGCTCGTCGCTGGGCACCCAGCGGTTGAGCACGTTGGTGTTGTAGTAGATGAACGCGCCGCAGCCGACGAAGCCCAGGAACGCGAGCACCGTCGCCGCCGCGACCGGCCCGCGAAGCGCCGCCCGTGCCCTTCGCACGCGCAGCTTCCAGCGGTTGTCGGTGCCGCGCGGCCACAACAGCGCCGAGGCGATGAGCAGCAGCGTCGCCGCGAACGCCCAGTAGACGCGGTACCAGACCAGCCCGCGGACGAAGTGGCCCCACCCGTTCATCTGGGAGTACGTCGCGCTCGGCTCCGAGGCATAGCGGTACAGGCCGTGCTCGAGATCGATGGCGGGCAGCACCGCGCCGAGCACGAAGTAACCGACCATCACGAGGAAGCCGACGTACTTCTGGTTGGTGACCGCCTGCGCCGCCATCGCGAGCGCGATGACCAGTGCCCACCGCGTGAGCCCGTGGAAGAACAGGCCCTGCACGTACACCGCCAGATCGATGTGCGGCCAGCCGAGCACGATCTGCGTCGCCATGCCCGTCAGCGCGCTGGCGGCGAGCAGCACCGCGACGGCCCCGACGAGCGCGACGTACTTCGCCGCGAGCGGCACCCACGACGCCACCGGCAGCGCGTCGTAGACCTCGTGCAGGCCGACTTTGCGCTCCTTCCAGGCCAGCTCGCCGCTGTAGAAGACGATGACGATGAGCACGAACAGGCCCGAGGTCCCCTCGATGATCTCCACCATCAGGTAGCTCATCGGATAGACCGGCGTGCCGAACATGTCGTCCATCGCGCCGTAGATGCCACCGAACACGTTGAGCACCGCGAACAGCAGGATCACGACGAACGGCGTGCTGCGCAGGACACCCGACAGCTCGACGCGGACCTGGTGGCCCCACTGGGCGAGCGACTGGCGGAAGCCGTGGCGCAGGTGTACGCGCGGCGGCTCGCGATCGACGCGCACCGCCGGTTCGTCGTCGTCGACCGCGGACTTCGAGCCCTCGATCGGCGCCGACATGCGGAAGCGCGAGTAGGTCAGCACGAGCGCAGCGATGCCGACCCCGATCCAGACGGCGCGGTTGATGAGCACCAGTCGGCCGAGCGAAGGGATCGAGTGGTTGCGCTCGGCGAGGGTCCAGTAGCGCGTGTCGACGCTCACCGCGGCCATCCCGAACGGATCGACGAGTGCCGCGATCGTGTCGTTCTCGATCCCGGAGATCAGGTTCTGCGAGACGATGTAGACCACGAAGAACGCCGCCACCGCGACGTACGCGAACATCACCCGCCGCGTCAGCGTGGCGACGCCGAAGAACACCGCCCCCATCACGAACAGGTTCGGGAACACGAGGACGACGAGCGTCCACAGGTACGCGGCCGGCTGGTGCGGCACGAGCCGCGCGGGGTCGAGCCACGGCATCAACGTGCCGATCGCGAGCCCGAACGCCGTGATGACGAACACGACCCACGCCATCGCGAGCGAGCCGAAGAAGCGCCCGAACAGCAGGTCGCCGCGGCGGATCGGACACGTGTAGAACAGCGAGTACGTGCGCATCTCGTAGTCGCGCACGACCGCGGTGGCCACGAACGCGGTCACGATCAGCACGCCGATCGCGCTCAAGATGCCGAGCATCTGGGTGACGACGTACGGCGAGTTGATCGCGGTGAGCCCCGAGCCCCCGCCGATGCGGATCGCATCGGTCGTGGTCGCGCCGAAGGCCATCAGGGCGAACAGCAGGCCGAACAGCCAGACCGTGGGCTGACGCAGCCGCGAGCGCAGCTCGAAGCGCAGGAACTCGCCGAAGCGACTGGAGTCGGATCTCGCCATGATCGACTCCTCAGGCTGCGCGGCGCAGGGCGGTGAAGTAGACGTCCTCGAGATCGGGCTCGACCGCGCCGAAGCCCTGGCCGGGTGCGCCGTCGTCGAACACGTGGATGACGGTGCGACCGGCGACGAGCCGCGTCGAGATCACCATGTGACGCTCGCGGTGATCCTCGAGCTCGCCCTTGTCGATGACCTTGCGCCACGTCTTGCCGCGCAGCGTGTCGATCGCCGCCCGCGGCTCGCCCTTCTGCAGGACGCGTCCGCCCGCGATGATCGCCATGTTGGCGCAGAGATCGGCGACGTCGTCGACGATGTGCGTCGAGAGCACGACCACGACCTGCTCGCCGATCTCGGCCAGCAGGTTGAGGAATCGCGTGCGCTCCTCGGGATCCAGGCCGGCCGTCGGCTCGTCGACGATGATGAGCCGCGGTGCGCCGAGCAGGGCCTGCGCGATGCCGAAGCGCTGCCGCATGCCGCCCGAGTAGCCGCCGAGCCGCTTCTTGCGGTGGTTCCACAGGTTCACGCGCTGCAGCAGCGCGTCGACGACGGCCCGACGTTCACCACGATCGGCGATGCCCTTGAGCGTCGCGAAGTGATCGAGCAGCGTGACCGCGTCGAGGTGCGGATACACACCGAAGTCCTGCGGCAGGTAGCCGAGGATCCGCCGCACGCCGTCCTTGTCGCGCAGCACGTCGAGGGCGCCGAGACGGATCGTGCCGCCGTCGGGCTCCTGCAGCGTCGCGATCGTGCGCATGAGCGTCGACTTGCCGGCACCGTTGGGCCCGAGCAGGCCGAACATCCCCGCCGGGATGTCGAGGTCGACGCCTTGCAGCGCCCGCACCCCGTTGCCGTACGTCTTCGTGAGTCCGCGGATCTCCAGCCGATCGCCCATGGTGGTGTGCCCCTCGCCCGGCATCGGACCCCGCCCCACTGTCCGCTGTTTCCCGAAATCGGGAAACGCCCGTGCGGAGCCTCCGCACGGGCGTTCAGCACGGCCTTCGCGCCGCGCGGAGCGTCAGCCGCCGGTCGCGGACGGCCAGCTCGTCGACGTCGGCACAGCCCGCTTCACGGGCCGGCGCGGCTGCTCGAACCGCGAGCAGTAGCGGTCCCACAGCCCGGCGACGCGCCGCACCTCGGGGTCGTCCGCGATGCCGGCGGCGAGCCGGTGCAATCCCTCACGGCCCTGCTGGCACTGATCGAACGCACCCTCGTCGATCCACGCCGCGCGCTGTGGCGCCCAGCTCGACGGCAGCGGCCGGCTCGCCATGACCGCGAGTCCGTCGATGAAGTGCATGAGCGTGCGTGCCTTCTGGACGTTCTTGCTCTGCTCCGTGGCCTCGCCGAGGTTGAACGCGAACTCTTCGACCATCGCGTCGCCCGTCTCCGGATCTTCGTACTCGACCGTGAGCATCACCGAGTCCTGCGGGCGCAGGCGCTGGTTCTTCGCCATCAGCTCCGACAGGAACAGCTGCGACGTGTTCGCGAAGTAGTGGATCGACTGCACGTCCTCCTTCACGGTCGACGACTCCTCGCCGTAGAACACGTTCATGCGCAGCGAGGGCGGCAGGTGCAGACGGAAGTGCACGTCGTTCGCCGTGGTCTCGATGAGCGAGACGAACCGCGAGCCGAACACCGCGTCGACCTCGGCCGGCGAGCCCAGGAAGACGTAGGCCCCGCGGCCGCGCTCGGTGAGGCGATCGATGAGCGAGTCGTTGAAATCGGTGCCCACACCGATGCCGGACAATCGGATGCGCCGCGAGTCGTAGAACTTGCCGACCATCGCGATGGACTCTTCGTCGGTGACGCCGGTGTTCGCCAGCGCGTCGGTGACCAGGACGACTCGGTTGCTGTGGCCCTGCTGGAAGCCGCGGTCGGCCAGCTCGTAGCCGCGCGTGAGACCCAGGTGCACGTCGGTCGAGCCGCGCGGCTCCATACGATCGATCACCGCGTCGAGCAGTCGCGCGGGATCACGGCCGACGACGAAGTTCTCGAGCGGCGCGCAGGCATCGTGATCGAACATCACGATGTTCACCATGTCGCCCTGCTTGAGCTCCTTGGTCATCCGGTGCAGGCCCTGCTTGAGGAAGTCCATGCGGCCCTCGTCGGACATCGAGCCCGAGCGATCGACCACGAGCGTGAGCGCGGTGTTGCGCCGGCTCTCGCGATCGAGCGGCCGGCCGGCGACCGCGAGCGCGAGGTCGTAGATGCCGGGCTTGTCGGGATTCGGCGCGAGCTGAGCGGTGACCGAGAAGTCGTCGGTCTCGGGCACAGGCGTCGTTTCGAACGAGAAGTAGTTCAACAGCTCGTGCGGACGGATGTGCTCGATCGGCAGCGGCAGGAAGCGATCGATCGCGAAGATCACCCGCTGCGCCGACGAAAGGCTCATGCTGTCGTCGTTCGACAGATAGATCGACGCACCCCAGTCGTGGTACGCGTCGTCGGCATCGGGCTCGTTCTGGGCGATCTGGACGGGGGCCTCGGATTCCGACTGGGGCGCAGGCGCGAACGCGGTGTCCTTGTTCTTGCGAGCCTCGCGACGCGCCTTCCGTTCGGCCTTCTTCGAGCCGCGATCCGACTTCGCGATGGCGCCCGACTCGGATTCCTCGCGCGGGGCGGTCGCGTTGGTCGCCATCGGACCGGCCGGTGCGGAGCTGCTCGGTGCGCTGTCGAAGTCCGCACCGCCCACATCCCGCGCGGCCTCGGCGGAGGGTTCCGCGGGCGGCGGCGCGGCCGGCTCGGCGGCCTTCGGCGACGGCGAGCTCTTCTTCGCGGGCTTCTTGGCCGTGCTCCGCGTCGTCGTCGACGTGGTGGCCGGCGTCGACGCGCCTCCGCTCGCACCTCCGCTCGCACCGGGCGACGGACTGAACGGCACGAACCCGTGCGGCTTCTTCTTCTTCTTGCTCTTCGCCTTGCCCTTGCTGCGCGGCTGGGCGATCTCGTCGTCACGCTCGCCGGCGAAGCACTGGGCCGATCGCTCGACCATGCGCGGCATCGCGGACACGTCGACCGGCGGCGGAGCCGGACGCACGCGCGGCGGATGGGCCCGCGGCGTGAAGACGTGCGGAGGATCCTCCGCGCCGCCTCGTAGAGCCAACGCACCGCCGCCCTTGGGACCGGCACCCGTCGCCGAGCCACAGCCCACGGCGAGCGCCAACAAGACCGCACAACCCTTCGTCCAGCGCATGTTCTCGTCCATCGTCGGCCCCCGAACGACCGCACGCCAGCGACACTTTCAGTGCCCCGGCCTCGGAGTGTCAGGGCCGCGGGCGCGCGCGCGTTCGGGTCGCTGACGAGGCCAACTTGCGCGCAAGGGTCGAGATTTGCGCTCGGACGCGGGCAGGGTGGATGCTCGCCCCGCTCATGAACGCCCGTTTGCTCGCGATCGCGATCCTCGGTCTCGCCACGGCCTGCGCGAAGTCGGCCCCCCGCAAGACGGCCGCGCCCGCGAGCGATGCCGCCGCGGCGCCCGAGTCGATCGAGGAGCTCGAGGCCGAGCTCGGGCGCTACGAAGGCGAGCTGCGCACCCTGGGGCCGGGCAAGGCGAAGGACGACGCGAAGACGGAGCCGACGCCGGCCGGGCCTGCCGACGGCGGCGGTGCGACCGCGGCCGCGGAAGCGGACGACGAGCAGCGACCGCGCGTGTGCGAGCTGGCCGACGCGATCTGCGGGCTCGAGGATCGGATCTGCGGGCTCGCGAGCGAGCACGACGACGATGCGCGCTATGCCTCGGCGTGCGAGCGGGCGAGCCGGGATTGTGCGACGGCGACGGAGGCCTGTGATGCGCAGACGTGACGGGATCGCGCTCGCGCTCGTGCTCCTCGCCGGATGCAAGGCGAAGGAGTCCGAGGCACCGGGTCAGCTCGCCGACGACCTCGCACAGATCGAGGCCGAGCTGCAGGCGCGCGAGCGCGAGCTCGAGGACGAAGGCATCGTGGTCGCCTATCGCGAGCGCACCGAATCGGCGACGGTCCCCGGGCCGGCGGAAACGCCCCCGGCCGCCGAGGTTCCGGTCGAGCCGGTCACGCCCGAGCCGACCGCGCCCACCACGGAGCCGCCGCCCGAGCCCACCGAAGAGCCTGCGCCGCCGCCCGACGTGGATGAGGCGCCCTCCGCCGATGCCGGCGTCGGGGCGACCGACGTCCGCGAGTCGAGTCGGCTCGAGTCGCGTCGGTCTCGCACCCGCGATCGCGATCGTCGCGACCGTACGAAGCGTCGGGCCGCGCGCAAGGCCGGGCTCACCCGCTGCGAGCGGGTGTGCGAGCTGGCGCAATCGACCTGCGATCTCCAGGGCCGCATCTGCGATCTCGCATCGCAGCACCCCGACGATGTCCGCTACGAGGACGCATGCCGCCGCGCCGAAGACCAGTGCACTGCGGCGCAGACCTCGTGCGAGTCGTGCGCGGTGTGACCCGGGCTTCGCGTCAGGCGAGCCGGCCCTCGAGGGCGAGCGCCGCGATCCCGAGGTGGTACGCGAACAGGCCGTTGTACGCGATGCAGCACAGGGCGATGCCGAAGCTCGCGAGCGGTCGCTGCCGCTGACGCCACAACAGCAGCACGCCGAGCGAGACCAGGCCGATCTTCGCGGCGGCGAACGAGACGGCGCTGCGCTCGATCAGATCGCGCAGGAGCACGTTCGCCTCGGTGGCGATCCCGGTCTCCACCCAGAGCATCGTGAAGACGGCATCCGCCAGGTTCAGCACCAGCACCAGCAACACCGCCGTCCGCAGCCAGCCCCCGCGGCCGTCGTCGTCGGCGATGGTTCGGAGGCAGGACCGGAGTCGAGGCCACATACGGAAGGCTCAATTCCGATGTGGCCCATGTGCGACATCCTGCAACCGCGAAGCACATCGGCGCCGCTCGTGTCCAGAAATTCGCATGCGATCTCACGGTCATTGCGAAATCGCCCGTCGCTCGAATCGAGCCGACCCCACGGTCGACCTCGCGATCCCGCAAGCTGCGCCCGATCAGCTCGCGCCGCTGCCCCGGAGCACCGCCGGCACGGTCCGCAGGAGGATGACGAGATCGAGCCAGAGCGACCAGTTGTCGATGTATTGCAGATCGAGCGCCATCCACTGCTCGAAGTCGACCTGGTTGCGGCCCGAGACCTGCCAGAGGCCGGTGAGCCCCGGCTTCACCGAGAGCCGCCGACGTTGCCACGGCTCGTACTGACACACCTCCGACGGCAAGGGCGGTCGCGGTCCGACCAGGCTCATGTCGCCGAGCAGCACGTTGAAGAGCTGCGGCAGCTCGTCGATCGACGTCGCGCGGATGAAGCGGCCGACCCCGGTGATCCGTGGGTCGCGCTTGATCTTGAACACCGGCCCGTCCATCTCGTTGAGGTGCTCGAGCTTGGCACGCAGCGCCTCGGCATCGACCACCATCGAGCGGAACTTGTACATCGTGAACTTGCGGCCGTGCCGACCGGCGCGGACCTGCTTGAAGAAGACCGGTCCCGGTGACGACAGCTTGATCGCGATCGCGGTGGCGACGAGCACGGGGGCGGCGATCAGCAGCCCGACCGACGCGCCGGCGATGTCGATCAGGCGCTTCACGAGCAGGCGGCCCTGCGACGTGGGCACGCGCGTCATACCCAGCATCGGCATGTCGAAGCCGGTGACCGAGGCGACCTCGACCTTGCCCGACGGCGGCAGCACCGACGGCATCGTGAGCAGCACATCGACCCCGCGCTCGTCGCAGGCGTGCAGCGCAACGGCGAACCGATCGGGATCGTAGCCCGGCACCGCGAACACGACCTCGTCGACCGGCTGGCTGTCGAGGATCTCGGCGAGCCGCGCCAGCTCGCCGCAAATCGGCTCGGCGCCGCCGAACGCGAGCTCGCCAGGCACCGCGAGGTGGCCGACGAGGCGGTTGTTCCACGGCGAGCTCTTCTTGAGCGAGCTCGCGAACGCCATCGCCTGCTCGCCGCAGCCGACGATGAGCACGCGATGGCCGTCGACGTGCTGGCGGCGCAGGAGCGCGACGGTCTCGAGCAGCACGATGCGCCCGAGGATCAGCGCGACGAGCTGCGTCGCGCCGAACACCATGACGAACGAGCGCGCGATGAAGTCGACCTTGTAGAGGAAGGCCGCGACCACCGAGAGGCCGAGGCCGATGCCGACCGCACGCGCGTAGCGGACCAGCATGCGACCGTACGGCACGCGGAAGTCCGACGAGTTCGACCAGTGCAGCGCGAGTCCCCACAGCGGCAACAGGCCCCAGAGCAGCGGCTCGTAATCCGCGACCTCGACCGGCTGCATCTCGACGAGTCCGTGCAGCGCGGGCAGATCCGCGTCCGTCAGCCAGTACCGCAGCGCCAGCGCGGCGAGGAACGCGACGGCGCTGACCAGCACGTCGAAGACGAGCAGGATCTGCCGGAACAGCACGGCCTGATGTCGCGTCACGCCTTCCCCTTCCGTCGCACGAACCGCGAGTCGATCGTGCAAGGGACCTCACACGAAAGACACGCGATTTCACCTCGGGTGTACACCGGTGTCGCTCCCCGAATCAAGCAGTACCCCCCGTCGGTCCAGCGTTTCCGACCTTAAACGTTTTGGACCCGCGGCGCGCGGGTTCGCGCATGCCGAGCGCGGCCGTGACCGCGGGCATGACCGCGGTAGGGTCGCTGCCGATGCATTCGCGTTTCTTCGGGCGCACCGGCGTGCGCGTGTCGGCGCTGGCGATGGGCACGATGGCGTTCGGCAGCGATGCCGACGAGGCGATGGCGGCCGCGATGTTCGGGCGAGCGCGCGAAGCCGGGATCAACCTGTTCGACTGCGCCGACGTGTACGGCCGGGGCCGTGCGGAGGAGATCCTCGGTCGGCTCGTCGCGGGGTGCCGCGACGAGGTGGTGATCACGACCAAGGGTTACTTCCCGACCGCCAAGGACGGCAACGCGCGCGGCTCGACGCGCTACCACCTGGTGCGCGCGGTCGAGGCGAGCCTGCGCCGGCTCGGCACCGACCGCATCGACGTGTACTTCCTGCACCGCTTCGACGACGTGACGCCGCTCGAGGACACGCTGCGCACGATCGAGATGCTCGTGCAGCAAGGCAAGATCCTCTATCCGGCGGTGAGCAACTTCGCTGCGTGGCAGACCGCGCGCGCACTCGGGGTGGCCGAGCGCTTCGGCTGGGCGCCGGTCGTCGCGGTGCAGCCGATG
>Ga0105107_10002411_pt1 | contig 12303 bp, 11 predicted proteins | sample PPLLaktember2015_6_FD_79335 | JGI IMG/M metagenome (GOLD analysis project Ga0105107, IMG submission 79335) | Freshwater sediment microbial communities from Prairie Pothole Lake near Jamestown, North Dakota, USA - PPLs Lake P8 Core (1) Depth... | ecosystem: Environmental > Aquatic > Freshwater >... | reverse complement strand
AGTCCTGAGGCTGGCCGAGCGATCGCTCGAGGTGTGCGACGCGTTGCCGTCCAGGGCATCGCTCGATGCGATCTGGGAAGTTCTGGATTGACATGGCAAAGACGAGAAGCCTCGAATCGATCGACCAGAAGCTTTTCAAGGGCTCGTCGAGCTTGCAGACGACGATCGAACGGTTGCTGGAGTCGCGCCGCCCGATCAGCGTGCTCGAGATCGGATGTGGCGCCGGCCGTGCTCTGATGGAGCTCGTGGTCGCGTTCAGGGACGCTCCCGTCACCTTTTACGCGATCAACAAGGAGCCGGGACACCCCCTTTCGTCGAGCGCAGATCTGGTCCCCGTGGCTCGTCAGTACGGCCTCGACCTGGACGGCGACGGCGCGGAATGCGCGCTGCCCGAGCTGTTCTTCTACGACGCGACGACGCTGCATTTTCCGGACAACAGCATCGACCTGATCTATCTGTCGTCGGTGGCCCGATTCATCGCCAACAAGGCGCAGTTCATCGAGGAAGTCTGCCGAGTGCTGAAGCCCGGCGGAGTTGCGCTGATTCAGATGAGCAAGTCCGGGTGGGACTATCCGGCCGGGCCCGCCCGTGGCGATCTGATCGTGACTCCGTATCCGTCGCGGCTCGTTCTGACCTACGGATGCGAGCTTGTGCCCCTGCCGCAGTACCTGAAGCAGTTCGCGAAGGACGGGTTCGAATTCGAGTTCATCAGCGCGCCTGCCTGCGTGATTCGAGTCACGAAGCACCGTGCGGGAACTTTGGATCTCGGGCTCGAATACGACCCTTTGCGGAGCGTGCCGATGACGATGCTGGCCTACGGCGCCGACGACCTGCGTGAGGCGCGCGGAGGCTTCAGGAGCGTGTATCGAGTCAGCGACGCTGGATACCGCGCGATGCTCGACAGCACGAACGAATCGGTTGACGAGATCGGCCGGTCCCGGAACGAGGAGCCGCGCTCGTCGGGCGGCGGTCAATCGAAGAGCGGTCAGCCCAAGCGTCCACGCGCGATCACGTGTTATCGCGTCGGCCAGCGGGTGAAGGTGAAGGGCAAGCGCGGAGAAGGCCGGTCCTTTCAGGCCACCAAGATTCGTCCGAACGACGATGGGCTGAACTGGGAGGAGCTGGAAGGCGGAATCGAATGGGTTGACGCGGCGACCGGGACGTTCGGCTTGCTCGGGTGCACTGTCTGGGTGGATGCCGAGGGTCGCTCGAGCGGCACCTGGGAGCGGGTCAGCCGCGGCGAGCTGGCGCGAGGCACCGTGGCGAAGGTCAGCGGCAGCTTCCGCGACGGGCGATTCGCGCCTCAACGTCTCGTCATCAAGGAACCTCACGCCGTGATCGTCGAAGAGATCCAGGGAGCGATCAGCGCGATCGATGCGGCCTCCGCGTGCATGGAGGTTGCAGGTTTCACCGTCCGCGTGGACGACAGCACCAGGATCGTAACCGAATAGACGTGTTCTGAAGGGCCAACTATGGGGCGACCTGTTCCATCTCTCGATCAGGCGGCACTGGATCCGAACCACATGCTGGGCGCCATGCGCGCGCTGACCGAAGAGGTTCCCCAGACGCGGCTGGGCGTCAGGGCGGTCACAATCGAGCCGCTCGAACGGCGACTGCTGCGGTATCGCGTCGAGCTCGATGTCGCGCATCCCTCCTGGTCGGTCATCGGCAAGGTGTACGACAGCCGCATCGACGGGCAGCGCGCTTTCGACGTCATGCGCCGGCTCTGGGACGGCGGGTTTGCGGCGCAGCCGCCGGCCGGCGTGCGCATTCCTCAGCCATACCGCTATCTCACCGATCTGCGCCTGTTGCTCATGGAAGACGTGCCGGGCAAACCCTTGAAGACGCTGGTGAAGCGCAAACAGGCCGGTCCCGCCGAGATGCGCATGCTGGCCGTCGCCCTGTCCAAGCTGCACTCATCGGGCCTCGCCTCTGGTGTGTTTTTCGGCGTGGACGGTCATCTCGCCGTGCGGTGCGCCGGCCGGCACGAGGCGCTGGCGCAGTCGTTTCCCGACATCGCGCGGCAGGTCAAGTGGATCGTCGAGCGCGCTCGCGAGCTGGAACGACGGCGTGAGTCGCCGCCAACGGTCGTCCACGGCGATTTCCACCTGGGCCAGGTCCACGTGCTCGACAACCGGGCCTGGATACTCGACCTGGATCCGTTGCACATCGGCGATCCCGCATACGACGTGGCGATGGTGTTCGTGATGCTCAAGCAGCTCGAGCAGAAGATGCACGCCGAGGCCTACATCCGATCGCTGCGCGATGCGTTCATCGACCAGTATTTCTCGGGAGGCGGCTACGACGTCGCCGGACGCGTGCCGATGCATGTCGCCCTCATTCATCTCAAGCGAGCCTGCAAGCGCTTCCGTTATCAGGACGAAGACGGGTGGCGCGACACGATCAGGCGCCAGATCGGGGAAGGCGCGGCCTGCATGGAGCAGATGGAGGCGACGCCCGTCCCGCGCTCCGCGTGGGACGTTGCGGCCCTCTACGACGAATGTCCGGCGACGGTTTGATTCAACGAGAACGAACATGATCGATCTGACACGAACCGAACGGCAAATGGTGGACGAGATCACGGCGCGTGCCTCCGAGGAAGCCGAGTTCGTCCTTCATGGCTCGACACCCGACGAACTGCTGCCAACGCTGATGCAGACCTTTGCAAGCCGCTACGCGTCACTGCCGTCGGATCGCGTCTTCGACGAGCTGAACTACCTCGTCAAGAAAGGTCTTGGGAACGCCTACAAGTGGGGCAACGGCGGCGATCCCAAACGGACGCTGACGGTTCGCGCGGTCATGACCGACGTCGGCGCAATGGTTGCGATCGCCGACGAGGGCGATGGCTTCGACGTGACCAACGTGCTCGGACGATTCCTTCGGCACGACTCGTATTCCCGCCATGGGGGTTCGGGGTTCTTCCATTTCCATGAATCGAGTTCGCTGGTCAGTTACGCCGACGGCGGACGGACGCTGCTCATCCGGTTCCTGTGCGATGGTGGCCGGAGCGTCCCGATGGCCGCGGAGGCCGGCCAGAGCCGCGGGAGACGGTCGGTTCACAAGGGTCTCGCACAGCTCGAAACGGGTACCCAGGCGAAAGTGAAAGGCCGCATCGACCCGGCCGGACATTTTGTGGCCGCGAAGGTGGGTCTCAAGCCGACGGAAGAGCAGGGCAGCATCGACGCGATGATTCAGGACGTCAACAAGACGGAGCGGCAGATTCGAGTACTGAATTCGTTCATCACCCTGCCCGAGAACGTCGAGATCGCGAGCCCCGAGCAACGTCGCCTCGAGTTCGACTCACTCGAACCGGGACAGGTCGTGGAGTTGACCGGCGGCTACTCGGCCGGGCATGGGTTCGTGCCTGTGAAGGTCCAGGTTCGACACGAATCGGCGCCCGAGCTCGAGGAGATCCAGGGAAGGATCGACGAAATTCGCCCGACTGAAGGAGCTTTCGTGGTGCTGGGCATTCTGGTGATGACCGATCACCAGACAGAAATCAAGGACAAGAGACCGGTTGCCGAGGAGTGCGCGCGATGAGCGGAATTTGTGGAATCTACAGCTACCGTAACCCCGCGCTGGCGAGCCGCCAGACGCTCACCGGCATGCTCGACGCCATTGGTCATCGGGGAAGTGTGGCCCGCCGCACGTTCGTTGACGAGCGCGCAGGCATCGCCATCGGCCATGTATTCGCTCCGGCGTTTCTCGCGTCGGAGGACGCTGCACTCCCCAAGTGGCACGAGGATGAGAACTACGTGGCCACCCTCGACGGGTCGATCTTCAATGCCGCCGATTTTGGGCCCTCATCCGGGCGGTATCAGGACCGCGAAAGCGGCGCGGCGATCGAGCATCTGCGGCAGAGTCCCTCGACGTTTCCGGAGAAACTGGATGGCCACTTCGGCCTGGCCGTGTGGGACCGAGCGCGACGCGAACTGTGGCTAGCGCGTGATGTGCCGGGCTGCCGGCCCCTCTACTACTCGCACCTGGCCGACAAGGGTCTGGTGGTGTTTGCCTCGGAGCTGAAGGGGATTCTCGCGCACCCGGCCGTGGAGCGGCGTGTCGGCCGCGAGGCGCTGACTGCGTATCTCACGTTTGGCTACCTTCCGGCGCCGTTGGGCATCATCGACAACACGCACAAGATGTTTCCCGGGGAGGTGCTCAGGTTCGACCAGACCGGCGACATGACCGAGCGGCTGTACTGGCAGATTCCGCCGTACGACGTCCAGCAGGGCGATCTCGAGGAACTCGCCAAGCAAACCCGAGAGCAGGTGATTCGGGCCGTCGAGAAGCATGCTGCGGGCGCGAGGCGCGTGGGCGTGTATCTGAGCGGCGGGGCGGATTCGACCATCGTGCTCGGTGTGCTGAAGCTGCTTGGCGTGCCCGAGGTGCACACGTTCACGATGGGATTTCGAACCGATCCCGGCAAAGAGCACCTCAGTGAAGATCTCTACTGGGCGGAGCAGGCAGCGCGGGCTTTCGGATCGATTCATCATCCGATCGTCATCGACCGGCGCCACGATCCAAGGGCGCTGCTGCCGCACGCCCTCCGCCAGTTCGACGAGCCGACGCTGACGCCGAACTGCTACTCGAAGTTCCTGCTGGCGGAAGCGGCCCGACGTGAGGGCGTCGACTCGTGCATGTCGGGCTCGTGTGCGGGACCCTGTTTCCAGCAGCCGTCGATCAAGCACATCCGCAAGATGCATGCGGCCGCCGGTGATGGCGCGAGCCGCGAAGAGCTCATCCTCTTCAACCGAACAAAGCTGTTCTCGTTCGACCAGCAGCAGGAGCTGCTCGTCGACGCGGAGCCGCGGGCCCGCGAGATCGCACTCGGCATCATCCAGCGTTTCGCGCAAGGCGTCGAGGCGCCGTCGTTCGGCGACTTCATGAACGGCACGCTCGTCCGCATGCAGGCCGAGAAGTCCATCGGCGTGCAGGACCGCGCGTCGATCGTGAACGGCGTCGAGCTGCGCCATCCGTTCCACGATGCCGCGCTCTTGCGGTTCGCCAACACGATTCCGCCGCGCTTCAAGGGCAGCGAATCCGACGACATGCAGAAAGCCGTGCTCCTGGCGGCGTTCAAGGACATGATGCCCGAAGGCATCACCTCGCGAGAGAAGACGGGATTCCCCAGCTACTACTGGACCAACGGTGAAGTCGACGATCTGAAGCAGCAGCTTTTGTCGCCGGCCGCCCTGGAGCGTGTCGGCCTGTTCCGGCCCGAGGCGGTTCAGGCGATTCTCGACGCGGACAAGGTGAGCACGAAGAAGTCGGCCGGCCAGCGCACCTGGGGCGTTCTGGTGATGCAGGCGTGGTTCGAGCGATATATCAACCGCAATGAAGCGATCTTCGAGATTCAGCATGCCTGAGATTGCCAGCGCCGCACGGCACGAGTCGGTCAAGGCCGGTCCGGTCCCGGGACGTCGCGATCCCGTCCTGTATCCGCCGCGTGTGCTGTCGGGGATCCAGCCGACGGTTGGGGCGCACCTGGGACACTATTTCGGCACGCTCCGTCAGCAAGTCGATCTCCATCATCGGTATCCGGGACAGACGTTCGTCCTCATCGCCGACTACCACGTGCTGACCCGGCATCCCGATCCCACGCAGGTTCGGCAGAACACGATCGAGCTGGCCACGACCTATCTGGCGATCGGTCTCGACCCGAACAAGGCGACGCTGTTCAGGCAGTCCGACGTCCCTGAATGCACAGAGCTGGCCTGGCTGCTCTCCTGCATCACGCCGACGGCGGCGATGCGGCGCGTCCCGACCTACAGGGCGGCGATCGAGAGGGCCAATGGCGCCCGATTCCCCAACGATACGGTCGGCCTACTGGCGTCTCCGGTTCTCATGGCAGCCGACATCTTCGCCCTGCGCGCGACGGTCATTCCCGCCGGCAAGGATCAGGTGCCGAGCGTCGAGATGGCACGCTACATCGCGCGACGGTTCAACAGGGCCTTCAACACCGACTATCTGCCCCTGCCGAAGATCTGCCTGACCGACGGCCACTCGGTGGTCGGCATCGACGGGCGCAAGATGAGCGTGCGTTATCGAAACGTCATTTCCCTGTTCGAGCGATTCGATCAGCTCAAGGCCAAGGTGAGCCAGATCGTCACCGATCCCACGCCCCGCCATGCGCCGAAAGACCCGGATTCGTGCAACGTGATGGCGCTCTATTCGCTCGTCGCGACGAGCGCCCAGGTCGAGGCGATGCGCCGCCGCTACATCGACGGGGATATCGACTATGCCGACGCGCAGCGCGAGCTGACGCTCGCGATTCAGGAATACTTCGCCCCGTTCCTCGAGAAGTATTCCGAGTTGAAGCGGCGGCCCGACTTCGTGGCCGACGTGCTGCGCGAGGGATTTCGCGAGGCGAGGGAACAGGCGCGTGAAACGCTCGACGACGTGCGCCGAATCGTGGGTCTGGCGGCCGATTGAGGTGACCCCATGAGCGATACCGAGATTCGCGCAGAGCTGAACTCGCTCGACGTGAAGGAATTTCTCCAGGTTCAGCACGAGTTCGGTCGCGCCGACCTTCCGCAGGAGTTTCGCAGCTACTGGGCCGCGCGGCACGAGTGGGCGAAGGCGATCCTGTTGGATCCCGCGCGCGGCGAACGGGTGCGGCGGCTGGCCTCTCTGCTCGAGGCGATGACGCGATCCGTTGCGACGCTCAGCAGGGACCCGAAGCCTCGATACTACAGCTACAGCGACGTTCACCTGCTCGACTGGTATCTGGGCAGGCAGCGCGACACGTTCAAACGGCTGCGGGCGCGGGCGCTCAAAGGGATCTGCCTGCTTCTGCAGGATCTGGTGCGCTTCGAAGCCGACACGCTGGCTGGCATGGAAACCCAGCACGCCTCGTCGCTCGACTATGCGTGGATCGTCAAGAGGATTGAAGCCGTCCGGCCGACGTTCCAGCAGGCGCTCGCCCTGCTGCCACCCGAGACGCTGGCCGATACGCGCTGGCTGGACAAGCCGCAGCACTACGAGACCATCGAAGGCTACGCGCTCGAGGAGGAACGCGCCTCAGCGCTGGTCTACTTCTCGTGCATGCCTCAGACGAAGTACCACGACGAGGTGCTGTTCCTGCGCAGCATTCACATCTCGGAGCTCTGCTTCTATGCCATCCGTCTGAGTCTCGAAGAGGCGATCGAGAACCAGGGGCTCCCGGATGTGCAGCGCGACGCCCTGGAAGATGCCGTCGGGTTCAGTTCGATCCTCCATCTGGTCTTCAAGATCCTCCGGACCATGCCGGTGGCGCATTTCCGCGACTTTCGCGACGCCACTGGCAATGCCAGCGCCGTGCAGTCCCAGAACTATCAGCGCATGGAGATCTACCTGCGCGGGCTAAACCCGCAAAAGAAAGACATCTTCCTGAAAGATCCGTTTCTTCGAGAGCTCGCGAGCTTCGGGCATCCCGAGTTCGTCCACCTGGGGAGCGTGCTGAGAAACGCGACAGAGCGGGAAGCGCCACCGGAGGTGATGGACGCGGCCCGTCGGCTCGATCGGAAGCTGCTCGCGTGGCGCGGCCTTCATCTGGCATTCGCCAAGGGCTATCTCGAGCCGCACATGGCGGGCACAGGTGCGACATCGGGTGCGCCGTACCTCGAGCGGTTTCTGAAACAGGGGCTCTTCGAAGACACGCCGTTCGATGTGTCGGTCATCGACGAGATGTTTGCCGACATGCCGACGATTCCGGAAATGTTCTCGAAGATATCGTCATCGTCGGGCATTTCGCCCGCCTTCCAGAAGGCGATTGCCAGCCCCGTCTGATTCGCAGGTAGGCCGGGTCTTAAGACCCGGCCTACCTGCTGTCGGCCGGGTCCCAGGACCCTGCCTATATGCAAACGATGGACATTCTCAATAGATTCAGCTTTTCAGAGCGCTATGTGAAGAGCGGCGCTGGCCTGCCGTTCGGGCTTGCGATCGTCTCGGGAGTCGACGCCGAAGCGGCCAGGCATGCCGTGGCCGAGGCAAAGCGTCGCGCGATGGACAGGATTCGCGCCGACGGTCTGAGCATTCAGGGCAGAATCGATCGTTTCGAGACGTTCTTCCGCGATCGCGGATTCAAGTGCCCGTTATCGCGCCAGTTCGCAAGGGTGCAGCGGGAGGACGCATTGCCGACCGTCAGTCCCTTCGTCGATGCCTTGGTTTCCGCAGAGATGGCGCATGGGCTGCTCATGGGTGTGCAGGATTGCGAGCCGCTGAGCGGCGCGCTCACCTTCGACCTTGCCAGCGAGGGCGAGCAGTTCCCTGGAATGCGAGGCCCGGTCACCTGCCGCGACAACGAGATGGTGCTCCGAGACGACGAAGGGATCGTCGCGTCTTACTTTCAAGGGCCGGATACACGATCGGCGATTCAACCGACGACGAGAGACCTCGTCTTCTACGCGTTCTCAGCACCCGGTATCCCCGAACGCGTATTGGACGAGGCGCTGGCCGATGCGTGCGCGATGTTCAACACAGCCGCCGAAAGCGCGGCGCACAGAGTCTATACAGATTAAAGTTGGTAGTTGGTGGTTGGTGGTTGGTAGTTGGCTAGTGTGACCACGGGTAGTGTCCCGTCAAGTGGTGTAAGTTCTTCTCCGAATTCGACCACGGCGTGGACGCTGCCGTCGCCGTGGACGGGAAGGTCACCGTCCATCGCGACGTGGAAACCACAAGACGGTTTCCACAAGCGCCCACACCGACCGTCACGCAATCGCCGCCAAGATCTCCTGGGCGGTCGCCGACAGCGTGGGGGTCGTCAGTTGCGTCATCGATTCCACACTGAAATAGCGACGCTCGGCGACCGTCCATTCGTCGTCCTGCTCGAGCAGAATCGCCCCGACTAGGCGAAGGACCGCCGCCGTACTGTGAATCTGCCGCTGATGCTCGAGCGGCAGATGACGATACGGCAGGACATCCTCGGCCTTTTCGAGCAGCGCAGCCGCCCGGGGGAACCGCCCGCGCAGGCCATCGGCCACCTTCCGAAGCTGCATCATCGCCGACGCGTGATCCGGCTGCGCGAAGATCGTCGGACGATCGCGGCGATGGCTTCCCGAAACGCCGCGACGAGCGTGTCGAGCTCGCCGCACATCCGCGACACCTCCGATTTCGAGATCCCATCCAAGCCGGGGGCCTTCATCAGGTCATCGACCTTCCGCGTCGAGACCCTGTGCACGTAGGCTTCTTGGACGACCGCCAGCAGGGCGTGTTCCGCCCGCCGGCGGGGTTGCAGCAGCGAAGGGAAGTACGTCCCGGGCCGCACCTTGGGAATCGCCAGCTCGATCGTGCCCACGCGCGTCTCCCACGTGCGCGTGCGGTACCCATTGCGGTACGTCGTGCGGTCGCCGGTCCGCTCGTGCCGCTCGGCGCCGATCAACCCGGCCACTTCCGTCTCCATCAAGGCCTGTGAGAGCACGCGAATGCCCTCGCGCGGCACGTCGCCGTCTTGTTCCTCAAGGAGCCTGCCGACCGCCCAACTACCAGCTACCAACTACCAAACAGACAGGCTCCTAGCACGCACGCCACGCAGCGAGGTTTTTGAAGGAGGTACCGGCAAGCCGTGGGGAGGGCTGGTCGAACGAAGCCTGCCGGTCGGGAGGTGTGCGCCCGAGCGCCTGCGGCGCCTGGGCTTATACGACGAACTGCATTCCGAGCGTATACATGCGGCCGCCCGTGTTTTCGTGCACCCAACGCACCTGCAGGAGTGTCGGAATCCCGACGGGAACGTGGGGAGCGTAAATCTCGCAGCGCATGGCTGTCGAGGGCTCGGTCTTCTCGCTGGTGATGAGACAGAGCCCTCCGCCGCCGATGTCGGAAATCTCGCCGCGGATATCAGGTTGAGGGCGTGCGGGGATGGCTCCGCTTTCTTCCAGTGCGGAGAGCACCCTTCCCTTGAGGCCCCATGCGACTACATATCTTCGGTGCAGGCGTCTCTCTGGACGCATCTTCCCTCCTTGTCCTGGTGACAGCGACGTCACGGTTCAGGTCTCATGACCTCCAGGGGGGAAGGGGGAACGCACAGGCTGCCGGGCACGTCCGGGCAGTTGTGCGATTCCCTCACCGGTGGCATGAACGGCACTCGCCAGGTGCCGCTGTGCGATTTAGAACGTGCCGATGTCGAACAGAATGGTGAACGCGACGAGAGAGGCCCTGTTGAAGAGCCGGGCAACCAGCGCGGTGCGATTCGAAGCCCCGACTTTGGCCATCGCCAGCTTGAGGAAGGCTTTGACCGTGTTGGGGCTGATGCACATTTCCATCGCGATCTCTTTGCTCGTCAGACCTTTCAACAACAACTCCACGGTCTCGCGCTCGCGGTTCGTGAGTTGATATTCTTCGACCAGCTGCGCGACGTCGCCGAGCTGCTTCGACTCGCGCTCGAACATCAGCACGAGTCGTGGTTGAACACGGCTGTCGACGTTGTTGCGGCCGTCCAGATGAAAGGCGCGACACAGGTAGCGGCGCCGGCCTGACGTGAACTCGAGCACGACCGGCACGGGCGGCTTGCTCATGCTCGTCAGCTGCGACGGCGTGAACACCGGGTCGAGCGACGGAGCGCTCTTGCTCTTTTTCGGATAGCACAAAATGCTGGCGGCTTCGGCGTTGTAGTGCACCGGCTGGAAATGAGAGTTGAGCAGCAGAATGCCTACTCGCGATGCGGTTCTCGAAGGAGTTTGTCGTGGCGGCATTGATCTCTTTCTCAAGCTGCGTGAAGGTAATTTCGAATGTACGCAGCAGCGATGGGAAGATCAAGCGAATTCGATGCCAGGAAACGTCTGTTCTCGATAGGCTTCCGCCCTCTCAGTAACAGGGGTGTGTCAGAGGAGCAGTTGTCGACGAGCCGGGGGATTTTCGCCAAGTTGAACCCTCCAGTCAATTGTTCGAAAGAGCTAGTCCATGCGTCGTACTCGAATGGGTAAGTCCATTGCCAGGAAGCGTGTCGGCATCCGGTCGAGTTTTTGTCTGCCGCACAGGTGACTTTTCAAATCGCCTGAACGCCGGCGTTTTGATCCGACGGCAATCGCGATGGACTGACGTTTGCAGCGTAGAGAGCAGCCAGCCTTGGAGGCTCGGGCTCGGTGCTGATACCTGCAGCGCATAGCTGCCAGGCGTTCCCACCGCTCTAACGCGGAGCATCGAGTCCGTGGCCTCCACTGGCTGCCCACCCTCCTTCGACCAACGCCCATCGACTGATCAACGGCCAAATTCGTGCGCGCCAATGTCGAAGGCACGCCCCTGCGGCCGGCTGATCCCAGCGCGATCTGTGCCCACCTCGTAGAGAGTGACTCCCGCATCCACCAGAGGAGATAGTGCGGACGGGCGGTAGTCATCAGCTGCCGCGTTGGCGAATGCCTGTGGACCCACAGCGAGATTCGACGCGCCGGTCGCTTCAGCCGGCAAATCGCCGCCCAGAACAGCGACGTTGCGGACGTCGAGTGTCACGCGTGTCGACGAGGCGTCCGCGAAGGGGCGCACGACGCCGCTGCCGAACGTCGTGTTCCACACGCGCAGGCGCTGGATGTCGTCCTCATAGCGAACGGCCACGTCAACGTCATGCAGCACCGCGTTCTGAATCCGCACCCAGGCGCCCTCCTGGTCGGCAGAGGATCCGCGAACGCGGAATGCGATGTCTGAATCCCACACGGTCACACGATCCACCGTTGCGTCGATGTTCTCCTTCAGGTTGAACGCGGCCTGCACGCGAATCAATCCACCCCCGAAGCCCCAGGCTTGTGTGTCGCGAATGGTGATTCTCGCTCGAGGCGAGCGTGCGGCGACCTTGGTGTCGAGAGCGTTCTCGCCCGGAACAGTGCCGGCCGGGAAACCGTTCTCGCCTTCGGCCAGCGGCGCAAGCCAGAGCCGGCATCTCTCAATCAGCACGTCGTTCCATCCCGCAGCGTACGCCGTACCCGTCCGATTCAATTGGATGGCGTCGCCAGAGAAGGAATGAATCTCGGTTCCACGAACGGTGAGCCCGCGCACAGCGCCGGCGACGAGGCCGTGCGCGTCGGTGCGGCCGCCAGCTGGATTCAGACAATGATGAATGAGCGAATCCTCGATGAGCACGTTGACGGCGGCGCCAATATCGATGCAATCACGGCTCGATCGCCGTACTTCCACGCGCCGCAATGCCAGGGACTCGACGCCGGTGCTCACGCGGACCGCCGTGCGACGCGCATAGGCCGCGTCGACGACGATGTTCTCCACGACGACAAACGAATGATCGACCTGCAGCACGGTCGCACCGTTTGTCACCACGACGGCGCCGCGAGTGTTGTCGCCGCGCAGGGTAATGGGTGCGGACGCCGAGCCGTTGCGGACTGT